>Ga0066639_10003917_pt1 | contig 12789 bp, 11 predicted proteins | sample CryGeyCG2114_010_2_FD_59504 | JGI IMG/M metagenome (GOLD analysis project Ga0066639, IMG submission 59504) | Groundwater microbial communities from aquifer - Crystal Geyser CG10_big_fil_rev_8/21/14_0.10 | ecosystem: Environmental > Aquatic > Deep subsurface > Groundwater | place: USA: Utah...
GGGAATCGTCTAATGGTAGGACGACTGGTTCTGGTCCAGTTAATCGGGGTTCGAGTCCCTGTTCCCCAGCTATACGCGCGAACACTGCTTTTATATTTCCCTCGTTCGCTCGAAAGGAGGACGACTGGTTCTGGTCCAGTTGAGAGGGGCTGAAACGCGATAAGTGTTTCAGAAGGTTGTCGATATTTTTTAAATAGTGTGAGAAAAATATCATACAACCTGAACAGATTCTGTAAGAATCGAGTCCCTGTTCCCCAGCTATTTTCTGGTGAGTTGATTGACTACTATTTTTATGGTATACTTTAAACAAGTAAAACTTATCTAAGTAGAGCTGAACTTACGGATAGATACGGAGTTAGGTTCAGAGTCGCTCTATTTGCACATTATCTGTGTTCAGAGCTCCATCTCGAGACTATTTATTGTCTCCACTAATAAAAAAACATTATGACCATAACTATGACGGTGCAACAACGCGCCATGGCAATTGTTGCAACAGTATTTGCAGCATCAGTGCTTGTCCTTGCTCTTATTATTCCACTCTATGCTAACGCTGCCTTTATAACGCAAACGCTTGATTTTGGAGATTCAAATGCAGATGTAACTACGTTGCAAACGTATCTTGCACAAAGCACCATCTTCTACCCAGAAGCGCTTATCACTGGCTACTATGGCCAATTGACGAAGGCGGGTGTTGAACGATTCCAAACCTCGCACAGCATTGTGACGAGCGGTACACCGGAAACAACAGGATACGGACGAGTAGGTCCACTTACTCTTGCAAAACTCAACAGCGCGTTGAGTGGTACGGGAAATCCAGGTAGCAACGTATCATGGGATACAGTTCCTGTATTGAGTAATCCAACAGTGACTTTTACCAACACATCAGCTACGTTCTCATGGACTACCAATGAATCAACTACTGGGCAGGTATTCTGGAGCACATCGCCGTTGACCGCAAACGAAGCAACTGGACCTCGTCAGCAACCATATGTGAGTGGAACACTCGCTATTGACAGCGGGAATCTTCAGACAGGTCATACCGTGACTGTGTCAAACTTGCAGCCAAACACAACCTATTACTACCTTGTTCGAAGCACTGACAGTGCAGGAAACATGAGTATGATTTGGCCACGAAACTTCCGTACAAGTAATTAAGTTTACGGAGTGAGGACGAAAAAACCACCTATCCATGGTGGTTTTTTCGTATGGCCCCGGTCTAAGTGATAAAGGTTTCCATATCGCCACACACGGCCAGCTAGGGTTTGGTATAGTTATGTGATGAAACTTTTAGACGAAATTACGGAAGAAGCATTGGGTATCAAGCCAGCGGAAGAAATTTTAGAAAGAAACTTTAAACTCCGTAAGTCTGCGCGCGGAGTAGTTTTTAATGAAAAAAATGAAGTATCAATTCAATGTGTTAGCAAAAAGAATTATTACAAATTACCAGGTGGTGGCGTAGAGATTGGAGAAACAATTGAAGAGGCGTTGAAACGCGAAATTATAGAAGAGGTTGGCTGCGACATTTCTATTGAAACAGAGCTTGGCATTACTATTGAGTACAGAACGCAGCATGATCTCTTACACATCTCATACGGTTTTGTTGCAAGAGTTCTTGGTGATGTCGGTACGCCGGCGTATGAACAGGGAGAGATAGATGACGGATTTAAGCCTATGTGGGTCCCTCTAGAAAAATCTCTGGAACTTATAAACGTGAATCAGTCGGTTGAAGATTACCAAGGGAAATTTATAGTGCGGCGTGAACACGCCTTCTTGAAAGAAGCTGCCCGTATTTTGGGTTAAACCACCTTCTGTCGCTCAGTGTGTTTTCTAAGCGTTAGCGAGTGTCAACAAGACGCATAGCTACGGGAATTCCCGTCAAGAAAATAAAGCCAAAGACTGCGAAGAGGTATCCTAGTGGAATAAATGGAAGGAGTAATAGTGCAATAGCAGGAGCAACCACACCACCTAATGGCCACAAAATTCTAAACGCACTTATAATCGATGCGTCTTCTTCGGTTACTTGTTTAAAGAAATAACTCTCTGTTGCGATTTCTACCATTGAAGCTCCTACACGCGTTCCCACAAACCACACACTCCACAGGAGGAATAGAGAGAGAGGGGTGACGCTCATAAGTATCATCATGATACTCAACACTGACAAACCTGTAATCATGATTTCTTTTTCCCCAATAAACCTGTCTGCCAAAATACTGAGCGGCACCTCAAGAGTTAAGTAGGGTAGTTGGGCGATGGCGATAAGTGTACCGATAGCTTGCCAAGAAAAACCTCCTATTTCAAAAAGATACAGCGGCGCGTAGATTGCGATAATAGAGTTAAAGAGGTGCATCATAAAATGCACTATCATAACAGAGCGGATATTTACTCTACACTTGGTTATTTCACGAATACTCCCGAGGACGTTTACTGATTTTGGGGCACTCGGAATGATATGTCTCAGTGGGCCAATTGCTATAAAAAATACTGGCGCAAGAAGGAGCGCAGAAAATGCATAGAGAGGTAAGAAATTACCATCTATAAGTATCAAAGAAATAATAATAGGACCAAAAAATACGCCAATATTTCCTGCGGTTATAAAAAGGCCGCGCGTGTTCCCAGTTTTACTTTCGTCTTTTGCAAGAGATTCAAGATAGAGATCCATAATATAGCGAAGAGCAAACATCATCACTCCTTGTGCGATGAAAAAGAACACGACGCTACTTATGGTGTTAGAGAACCCGAGAAAGAACACTACTACTTGAAGAACAGGAATCGTGACAAGGAACATAACCCACGTATTAAAACGAAGCACAATATGGGGCATGGCAACCAGTGCCGCTATCACACACACCGATGCCACCATATAAATCAAACTAACGAATTCTGCAGAAACAAATTGACCAATGAACGATGAATTAACGTATGCAATTGAAAAATGGTGAACCGCGATGAAAAAATTTAATAAAAGAAGCGTCGTAAAGGCGCTCAAAAATTTTCTAGGATTTCTACTAACGTAATTCACGATGTTATTAGTATATCGTGTTCATAATAAAAAACGCCCACATGTGTGGGCGTTTTGTGAACGGTGTACTTAGACACCAATCAATACTGGAATTACCATTGGCCGCTTGCTTGTTTTTTGTAACAAGTAACGTTCAACCGTGTCAGTAAGATTTGTTTTAACGTATTCAAGATCAACAGGGTTCATGCCCTGAGTCATGTCCTCAATACTTTTCTTAATCAAGAGACGAGTTTCACTCAGAAGTCCTTGGCTTTCGCGTAGGTATACAAACCCGCGAGAAATAATATCAGGAGATTTTTTAAGTTGCCCTGTTCGTACATTAACGGTTGCGATAATAACGAACATACCGTCCTTAGCGAGTGCTTGTCGGTCACGAATAACCACCTCCTGCATATCGCCGATAGAAAATCCGTCTACCATCATAGGACCACTTGGTACGCGTTCTTTCCGTACAGTTAGTTCAGTACCGTTTTTAATCTCAAATACCTTACCGTTGTCAGCAAGAATAATTTTTTCTTTCGGATAGCCGCTTTCAATGTGCGCGTTTGCATGACATCGGAGCATAGAGTGGAAGCCGTAGGCTGGCATCATGAAGTTCGGATTCACTTGTTCACGCATCCATACCAATTCGCCAGTGTTTCCGTGTCCCGTTGAGTGCACATCACTTGAACGATAGTGCACGATAGTAAGTCCGTGGCGGTATAGGTTGTCTTTCAATTTCTGCACCGACACTTCGTTTCCAGGAATAACTGAAGACGAAAGCACAATGGTGTCTCGCTCGGTGAATTTGATAGTTTTGTGTCTACCTGTTGCAATACGCATTAGTGCGGCTTGCTCTTCTCCTTGAGCTCCTGTTGAGATAATGACGATTTTATCTGGTGCGTGATCTGCAATTTGTTCAGAAGGAATGATAGTTCCAGGTTTTGGTTTAAAGAATTCACCACGCTCAGCAATTTCCATGTTGGTTTTTACTGAACGGCCTTCTAGTACAATTTTCTTCCCTAATTTTTCAGCAGTTTCCACGATGTGAATCATGCGTTCAAAGTTTGAAGCGAAGAGTCCGATAATGAGACGTCCTTTAGTTTGAGTAACGATTTCCTCAAGTGTTTTATATACTTTCTTTTCGGGAATTGAGAACCCTCCACGCTCTGCGTTAGTTGAGTCTGCGATGAAGATAATGTTGTTATCTTTTCCTAAATCTCCCCATACTTTCTTTTCTCTATCGCTTGGGTCGCCCTCATCGTGTTCAAGTTTCAAGTCGCCAGAAATTACCACGTTACCGTGCTTAGTAGCGATTGAGAGTCCCATTGAGTCGGGGATTGAGTGCGTTACGGGGAACGTTTTAACAATTGCGCGTGAGCCGTCTTTTGCTTCAAGTTGTACACGGCCACCTGGTTCCACAACGTTCATCTGAATTTCAGGAAGGTGTGGGAACTCTTCTTGACGCTTTTTAATCATCAAGCTCGTGAGTTGTTGTGTGTAAATAGGTGGGTTACCAATACGGTCAATAAGGTAGGGAATGCCGCCAATGTGGTCGAGGTGTCCGTGGGTAATAAAGAGTCCGAGAATGCGATCTTTGTTCGCTTCAAGGTATCGCGTGTTAGGGAGAACGTAATCAATACCGGGAGCTGCTTCTTCGCTCATGAATTGAAAACCGGCATCAGACACGATAATTCCCTCAGGAATTTCAATTGCCATCATGTTTCGCCCTACTTCTTCAACACCGCCAAGAGGAATGATACGGACAGTATCAGGGTCAATAGGAGGAAGTTCCACCATTTCTTCTTGTTTGAGTGCTGCCATGCCCGCATTACGAAGCGGCTTTGGACTAGGACGTCTGAATGAGTCGCGTCTTGGGCGGCGGCTATTACCACCGCGTCCTCGCGGTCGCTGTCCTCCTCGTGGTTTTGGGTGTCTGGAACCTGTACCAGTACTTGCCTGCGGTCGCGAAGGTTGTCGTTGTGAATGCATAAAGAGTTATAAGTAAATAATTATTTAATAAAGAGTGGCCATACCCATTCGGTATGAATGTACCAGTCTTGGATTCCTGCAAAACGATCGCTTGGTGCTGAAATCGTTCCTAGGGTTACACCATGCAACATAGGTTCATGGATATAGGTAAAGTGTGGCGCGTAAAGAAAAATAGCAGCGGTTTCCTGTTCAATTTCTGCTGCAGCAAGCGCTGCTTGTTCCCGACGTTTTTCTGGGTCGAGCTCATTTCGTGCTTGTTCCAAATACTTATCAGTACTGATGTTTGCATAGAGCGCAATGTTCAGTCCTGGGTCATTACGCTGGGTTGAGTGCCAGAATGCAAACAAATCCAATTCGCGTCCGACTACGAGTCCAAACAAAAGTGAGTCGTACTTTCGTGGGCGGATAATCTCAAGGTTGAGATCACTTTGATCAAAGAACTGCAATGTCACCTCTGCGCCTAATGCACGCCATGTTTCAGCAACAGTCTCGGCAGCACGTTTTAGTTCTGATGCGTTGCCAGTACTGATAGTGAATGCAAGGCGCTTCTTCTTGTCATCTTTACCTTTCGTGAAAATTCCATCATCTCCACGTTCCCAGCCGTTTTTGATAAGTAGTTCTTCCGCCGCTCTGAGATGCGCTTCGGCATCTTCTGAATTGCTCGCGTTATTTCCTACTTCGTCTGGAGGAAGGGGTCCCGTCAATACGGTCCCATAGCCACTGATAACTTTATCGACAATTGATTTTTTGTCAAGTGCCTTGTCGAGCGCGATACGCACTATCTCATCAGTAAACAATTCTTGTTGATTTTGGTTAAAGAACACACCAAAGACCCGTGCAAATACTGCTTCTTCAGTCACTCTGTTTTTTGTTATTGCATCGCTCGGCGCAATCGAGTGTGCAGCGTCGACCTCTCCATTAGTGAGCGCACTAGCGAGCACTTGTTGGTCTGGGTAAAAACGAAATATGAAGTTGGTGATATAAGGGCGCACATCTGTCGTTTTTGATGCAACAAGTTTATATTCTGACGGAACTCCTGAGGAATTCTTTTTTATTGACGCAACGCGATACATACCTGAACCAACAGGGTCGCTGTTGAGGTCGCTAAACGTAAACTCTTCAGCTGTGATTGCTCCCCACAGGTGTTTCGGAAGAATACCCAACGTAGTGTTTTCTAAAAACAATCCGTACGGTTCTCGGAGTGTAAATGCAACAGTGTGCTCATCAAGGGCTACCACCTCAACCCCTTCCCAGTTTGCGCGACGAGGACTTTTTATTTCAGGGTTCTTTGCACTTTGCACTGTAAAGACCACGTCGTCTGCAGTTATCGGTGAGCCGTCGTGGAATGTAATACCTTCTTTTAGAGTAAAGGTGTATATAAGCCCGTCTTCAGAAACCTCGTATCGCTCTGCAAGATAGGGAGTAAGCGAGCCATCTGCGTTAGAACTCATAAGCCCACCAAACACTAAAGACGTTACGTCGTTATCTGTTTCTGAAATTGCGAGTAGCGGATTTATAAAACGAGGACTCCCGATGACCCCTTCTACATGAGTCCCTCCTCGTACCGGCACTTCTTTTGATAGTGAAGTACTCGTACTAACAAAAAGCATACTGGCACCAAGTGCCATCAAAACAAAAAAGAAACCTGCAATAAGCCAATCAGAAGCAGTAAACAGAGAACCAATATGGCGCTCAGCGTTGTCGAGAGTGCGGACAGAATGTTTTCTGCCTAACAGTCGCGAGATGTGCGAGAGTACGTTCATTCGTCTATATCCTCTATAAGGATGTGTTGTTAGTTATATAACCAGTGCAAGGATTGCAGAAAGTGCAAAAAGAATTGCTACCACTATCGTACCCTGAAAGAGAAACTTTTCTGCACCTCGACGAGTGTAGTAATTTTGACTTACGTCACCACCACCGAAAGCTCCACCAAGACCAGCGCCACGTTGCTGTAGCAAAATACCCCCAATCAGAAGGACGGAAAGAATGATTTGTACTATTGAGAGTAGGTTCTCCAAGGAAGCCATAATAATGTAGTGTCTCGTCTTCCGAAAAGAATAGCATAGATATAGAGAGGGGTGCAAAAGGTATTTTTGGATAATGAAAATGGGTATTCCTTGCGTGCAGTCCTGAGTGCTTCTATAATGACCTTCACAAGTGCATACCTCTTTTGAGGTAGATGCGTGCAGTGTGTAACTTTTATCAGTGAGTGTATATAAAGAATGTAATTTATCTATGGCAACAAAGAAGAAAACATCAAAGAAGCCAGCGGTACAGAAATCTGCTGTGCCACTTACTCCGTTGGGGGATCGTGTTGTGGTGCGCCCACTTTCTCCAGAAGAAATGGGAACCACCACTGCGTCCGGAATTATTATTCCTGACTCTGCACAAGAAAAAGCAACAGAAGGAACCGTGGTTGCTGTTGGACAAGGGAAGTACGACGACGGAGTGCTAGTACCTATGCAAGTGTCTGTGGGGGATCGCGTTATGTTCAGTAAATATGGGCATGAAGAAGTGAAAGTAGGGGGGCAAGAGTACTACATCGTGTCTGAGTCTAACGTTCTCGCTATTATCAAAAAATAAATAATTGATACAAAAATTCTATGGCTAAAACTATTCTTTTTGATTCAGAAGCACGCGCAAGCGTTAAGGCTGGACTTGATAAAGCGGCAGATGCAGTAAAAGTAACCCTTGGACCACGAGGACGAAACGTCATTATTGATCGTGGGTACGGTGGACCTCACATGACCAACGATGGGGTAACTATTGCAAAAGAAATCTCTCTCAAAAATAAATTTGAAAATATGGGAGCAGAGATTGTTAAAGAAGTCGCAAATAAAACAAATGACCTTGCTGGTGACGGCACAACCACAACAGTAGTACTTCTTCAGGCGCTAGTTGAAGAGGGGATGAAGCACACCGCAATGGGGCTTTCCGCAATGGGTATTAGAAGCGGTATGGAAAAAGCAGCTCGTGATGTTGTTGCAACATTGCAAGGTCTTGCAAAAAAGATTCCTGAAAAATCAAATGAAGAAATCAAGCAGGTGGCGACTATTTCTGCAGAAAGTGAAGAAATAGGAGCAAAAATTGCAGAGGTGATTCAAAAAGTTGGTAAAGACGGAGTTGTGACGGTGGACGAATCACAAGGTACAGAAATTGAAACAGAGTTGGTAGAAGGAATGGAATTTGACCGTGGGTATGTTTCAGCCTACATGGTAACCAACTCAGAACGTATGGAAGCTGAATACAAAGATGCCGCAATTCTTATTACTGACAAGAAAATTGCATCGGTACAAGAAATTCTTCCATTGCTTGAAAAGGTTGCTCAAACAGGTAAGAAAGAATTGGTCATTATTGCAGACGACGTAGAAGGCGAAGCACTTACTACTTTTGTAGTTAACAAACTTCGTGGAGCGTTTTCTGTATTAGCGGTGAAAGCGCCTGGCTATGGAGACAGAAAGAAAGATATGCTTGCTGATATCGCTGTTACCACAGGAGGTACTGTGGTGAGTGAAGATTTAGGAGTCAAGCTTGAAAATGTTGAGCTCAACATGCTTGGCCGTGCTCAAAAGATAATTGCAACTAAAGACACCACCACTATCGTAGGCGGTAAGGGTAAAAAAGCTGCTATTGAAGACAGGGTATCTTCGCTTCGCGCACAACACAGCGCAAGTGATTCAAAATTCGATAAGGAAAAACTTGAAGAACGTATCGCGAAACTCTCAGGTGGCGTTGCGGTTATCCGCGTTGGAGCTGCGACAGAAACTGAAATGAAGTATCTCAAGGACAAAATTGATGATGCAGTTGCTGCAACAAAGGCTGCCATTATGGAAGGTATCGTGTCTGGCGGTGGAGCAGCTCTTGTTAAAGCCTCAGTTAAAGCAGAAGAAAAAGCTGATTGGAAAAAGATGGATGCTGCCGAAGAAGTGGGGTACCGTATCGTACTCGCTGCGATGAAACAACCGTTGAAACAAATTGCGCATAATGCAGGAAAAGAGGGAGCAGTCATTGTAGGAGATGTTGCTCGTGGCAAGGGTAATATTGGATACGATGCACTCAACGATGTGATGGTCGCAGACATGCTCGAAGCAGGAATTATTGACCCAGTGAAAGTAACTCGTGGAAGTGTAGAGCATGCAGTTTCTGCAGCAGCTATTCTTCTTACTACAGAAGCAGCGATTGCTGACGACCCAGAAGAAAAAAAAGAGGGAGCGGGTGGTATGCCTGACATGGGCGGCATGATGTAGGATAAGATCTTCAAAAAAGCCCGCTTTTATGCGGGTTTTTTTGTATTCTGATTATTTGACAATCTTTAATTTTTATGATACTATTATCATACGTAACGGCGTAGGGGCCGTCTCTCGTATGGCATTTCAAGAAAAAGCACAGTCTGGAGAAGGCGATATAAACCAAGAGCGCACACGCGCTACTGTGGCGTATCCAGATCAAGGACAAAAAACCGACGTATTGGTGCTGCCAATAGACACTGTAGCGATTCAAGAAGAATTTGAGCATGACGAATCAATTCAAACAATTCTTAAAAACATTGAATCAAAAAATGTTACGCCACGTCAGCTAAGTAAATATGCAAAACATTCAAGCGAAGTTGTACGTGTTGCTGTTGTAAGAAGCATTCAGAGTCCTGCAACTGTGTATGAACCCATACTAAGACGTCTCGCACAAGATGAAAGTGAGGAAGTGTGTTTCGTCGTAGCTGAAAATCAGCGAACACCACATAATGCCTTGGTACATTTGGCAGCACACGATAGCGTACGTGTGCGTCGCGCGGTTGCTCATAATGGCAACACGCCTAGCAGTGTCTTTGATAGATTTGTGTTTGATGTTGATCCTGCGGTACGCGCAGGCGCTGCAAGAAGTTCAAGAACTTCTGAAAAGTTTCTTACAAAACTTGTTCATGATCCAGAAGAACGAGTACGTCTCGCACTTGCAGAAAATCCAAAAACACTCCATGACATCGACTATCAACTTGCAAAGGACGAGAGCGAGCGCGTCCGACTCGCACTTGCTGAGGACCGGATGACTCACGAACGTGTTCTTGCTCGTTTGGCGAAAGATAGAGAAAGTGCACTTGTGCGTCGCGCTGTTGCCAATAATCGAAGTACAGAAGGACGGACGCTTATATATCTTGCGAAGGATGATGATGTCGGAGTGCGTTGTGCAGTTGCTCGGAATTCAGTAACACCAGATAAGGCACTCCGTGCTCTCGTTCACGATTCCGTTGAAGCGGTGCGTATTGCGCTAACTGAAAACCCACGCACGCTACCTTTTTTCGATAAGATACAAGTAAAAGATGATAGTGAGCACGTGCGCCTTTCACTCGCAGAGGATTTTATGACTGACCCGCATATTCTTGTACGTTTGGCAAAGGATGAAAGTGCTACTGTACGTCGCGCTGTTGCGAGAAACGCGAGTACTCCAAGTGGGGTGTATGCAGATCTTGCAAAAGATGATGATGCCATTGTTCGGAGTATTATCGCGTCGTATTCAAGAACTCCTGATCGTATTCTCAAGCGTCTTTCTAAGGACCCCGACGAACGAGTACGTATTGCGCTCGCAGAAAATCCACGAGCTCTTCATGAAGTCGATCGTATTCTTGTTAAAGACGAGAGTGCGCGTGTCCGCCTCGCACTGGCTGAGGATATTATGACCGATCCAAACATACTTGCGCGCCTTGCAAAAGATGAACACATCGCAGTGCGACTAGCTGTTGCACAAAATCACAGTACTCTTTCTGCATCTTTAGAGCGTCTTGCACGAGACGAGCACGATGAGGTGGTGGTTGCAGTCGCTGGAAATATACGAACCGATACAAAAGTGCTTCTGCACCTTTCAAAAGATCATCGTCTTGCTGTGCGTTGTGCTGTTGCAGGAAACTCGCACACTTCAGACGAAATCTTGCAACGCATGATAGGAAGAGAAGAAAATCCAGAAGTACTAAACGCAATCATTAATCGTCGCAGTTTGTTTGTATCTGAAAGCACAGTACGTCGCGCGCAAAAAAAGCTTGCCCGAATATCTTAATTCGACGGGTAACCACGTTACAACACATATCTCTCAAACCTCGTTTCATGACGGGGTTTTCTTTTTGAAATAAGGAGGCGTACAATATGGACATATGGCGCTATTGGTTTTTGAGAAGCCAGATGTAACACGAGCCGAAAGTACTCCAGACAACTTACGACGAAGAGGTGGAGAGGACTTACGAAGAGCTAAACAGGCTGAGAAAAATGGAGATCACGAAGGAGCGCAAAGCTTTCGTAACCAAGCCTATATTAAGTTTGCCATTGCTGCTGCGCTTACCGTAGCTGCAGCAGTAGGTGTAGCAAAGGCTGCCGATGTTTTTTGATGTTTCAACCTTAGATTTGCTATACTAAAGGCTATGACACTTATATATATTCTTATTGCGATTGTTGCAATTGTAGTGGGGTGGGGTATCGCAACCTACAACGGCTTTATTCGTCTTATTAATAGAACAAAAGAAGCGTGGAGTGATATCGATGTACAACTTAAGCGTCGGTATGATCTTATCCCGAACTTAGTTGAAACAGTAAAGGGGTACGCTGCACATGAAAAGGAAGCATTTGAAAACGTTACGAAAGCACGAAGTGCAGCCATGGGCGCAACAGGCGCGGAAGCAAAAGGACAAGCTGAAAATATGCTTTCAGGTGCATTGAAGAGTCTGTTCGCTGTTGCTGAGGCGTATCCAGACCTAAAGGCAAACCAAAACTTCCTCGAGTTGCAACGCGAACTTTCTGACACAGAGAATAAAATTCAAGCCGCACGTCGTTTCTACAACACTAATGTGCGTGATTTGAATACGATGCTTGAAGTATTCCCCGCAAATATCGTAGGGAATATGTTCAAGTTTGAATCACGTGAGTTTTTCGAACTTGGTGAAGACGAACAAGCAGCAAAAGACCCTGTGAAGGTGAGTTTTTAGTTTGTTGCTAGTGCCTAGCATCCTAGCTCCTAGTGCCTAAACTATGGCTTCTCTTTATACCAACGCGGATCAAAATATTAGAAAAACGTGGATGTTGATGATCACGTTTTTTATTGTGGTTATCGGAATCGGGTGGTCGTTTTCTTATATTCTTGAAAGCCCTGCAATTCTTTATATTGCCGTTGCGTTTTCAATCATTATGAATATCAGTAGCTATTGGTATTCGGATAAATTAGCCCTCGCAACGAGCGGTGCTCACCCTGCAGATGAGGTTCAATTTCAAGAACTTCACCGACTCCTTGAAAATCTTTGTATTACGGTTGGTATACCAAAGCCACGCCTTTTTATCATTAACGATCCGGCACCGAACGCTTTTGCAACAGGGCGCGATCCCGCACACGCTGCTGTTGCGGTGACTACAGGTTTGTTAAACATGATGGAACGGAGCGAGCTTGAAGGGGTGCTTGCACATGAACTTTCGCACGTAAAAAATCGAGACACACTTGTAATGACAGTCGTGGTGGTCTTACTCGGCTTCATCACACTTCTTTCTGATTTCTTTTTGCGCAGTATGTTGTATGGCAGAAATGGAAACGGAGGAGGGGACCGTGATGGGAGATTGCAACTCGTCTTGATTGTTGCTGGGTTTGCGCTTGCGATTTTTTCTCCTATCATTGCGCAGCTCATCCAGTTCGCAATTTCTAGGAAACGCGAATTCTTGGCTGATGCTTCAGGAGCATTGATTACACGGTACCCGGAAGGCCTTGCCAGTGCGCTCAAAAAAATTGGAGCATACTCGGCACCTATGAAACATGCGAACCACGCTACTGCACACTTA
>Ga0066639_10003919_pt1 | contig 12788 bp, 13 predicted proteins | sample CryGeyCG2114_010_2_FD_59504 | JGI IMG/M metagenome (GOLD analysis project Ga0066639, IMG submission 59504) | Groundwater microbial communities from aquifer - Crystal Geyser CG10_big_fil_rev_8/21/14_0.10 | ecosystem: Environmental > Aquatic > Deep subsurface > Groundwater | place: USA: Utah...
GAGCCAATTTAGACGTGTAGCGTGAAGACGGATTTTATCGTAGGGTTTTATCTCGTTGTAACGCACTAAACGACCATCTAAGGTAAGGTTCTGAACTGTCTCTTTCAAAAGTAGCCTTTTTTGTAGGGGTTCAGAACTTTCAAACAATTCCGAAGCCCTACTTGCAAGATTTAGAACATAATCCGAGGTTATATAGTATTCCTCATCGGCAATTTGCAGCTTTCCCATTTTCTTTTGCAAGCCCTTTTGTTTTGCCCTGAACTCATCACGCTTTTTGTCATAGTAACTCTCAGTAATACTACCGCTCAGTTTGTCCTCGTACATTTTCTCAATCATATCCTCGTATTTCTTATATTGAGTTTGATAGCTTTCAAGTAGGGTTTTGTGGAAGTGAGATTTGTCTTGATGGGCTTCTCTAAGACTCTGGACAATATCTTCAACCACATCTTTGGGCATCTCAAAGCCCTTAAAATACTCTGAAAACTGTTTTGTTAAGTCTTCTTCCCTTATCCAGTAAGCATCGTGTTTACCGTTGTATTGGGTGCAGTGGTAGTAGACGTACTTACCCTTTTTCTTTTCAGGAGTAACCATACAATTACAGACAGAGCATCTAATTAAGCCTCGGTAAAGGTAAGGCAAACCTGCGAACTTAAAGTGCTTCTTGTTGTAGCCAGCTTTTATTTGTTGAACCTTCTCAAACAATTCAGGGGATACTATCAGGTCGTAATTGTGGGTATATTCCTTTTCGTCATAGACCATAATTCCGCAGAAAAACTTGTTTTTGAGAATAAAGTCGACATATCCTTTTGAAAAACTTATATTAAAAACCTCTTTAACCTTATCTCTAATCTCATTTAATGAAAAACTTCTTGTTGAATACCAATCGTACATTTTTTCAACAACTTTTGCAGGCAATGGGTCAATGACAACCCACTTTCTTTTGTTGTCCAATGTTATGTTTTTATACCCATAAGGGGCTTTTAGAGGCCATTCGTTATTCTTTAACTTATACAGGGCAGAGTTCTTAGCATCTTCTTTGAGTCTGTTAATAAACTGTTTTGCCAAAAATACCTTTAAGTCCCAATCCACAATGTCTCTACCGAGTGTTTTATTGTTCAAGACTAGATGGTCATAAACGAAATGAAGTTCTTTGTCTGCTTCAAGTCTTAAATCGTCCATTTCCACTGCATCTCTATAGTTTCTTGTTATACGGTCAACACGGTAGGCAATAACGGCTTTAACCTCACTATGCTGTTTAATAAAATCAACCATCTCAAGAAACTTTTTCCTAATCTTGCGGTCAGCACTTTCGCTAAAGCGAAATTCTTTTACAACCTCAATCTCGTTTCTTGCTGCGTAATCACGCAAGGTTTGTAGTTGGTTATCGAGAGATAGTCCTTCTTCTTCCTGTCTTGCTGTTGAAACTCTGGCTAAGATTACTGCTCTCATATTTATATGTTAATTATTTACTGTTTCAGCCATAAAATCAAACATTTTTAGAGGTTTAAATTCGGCTACTGCCCTTCGCAGGAATGTGAATGAGTCTGGTTTCTGTGGGTAGACAAAACCTTCTAATTCTTTGTTCAGTCTGTACCAATTCTCTCGTCCATATTGTTTGGTTACCTCTCTAAATTCCCGTACTCCAATTGTGTCAAATAAAACTTTTAAGCCAAACATTTGCAAAGCCTTTTTAAGACCCACTTGTGGGTTATTTATCGCAAATTCAGACATAAAGTCTTTAGGCTCGCTATCGTAACGCAGTATAGCAGGGAAACCTGCCTCAATCTCGCTTAGATAATAAAGCAAGATTTTCTGTGCAATATCCTTTTTCAATAGGGCTTGGAAGGTGGGTTCTTCCTCAAACCCAATCTTTCCAAGCATCTGGATTAGCTTTTGCTTCCTGTTTAGTCGAACTTCCATTCTTAGAACTTCAAACGGTTTTTTAAATGTAATATCATCAAGTAGGTTAAGTTGGATTTGGTTGTCTTTTTCTTCTGCCCGTTTCTCGCTAACCTTTGCTTTGGCTAAGTCTTTAAGTTTGTCATAAAAGACTACTTCAAACGAATTTGCTCGGTATTTAACGCTGTGTCCTTCGTTTCTAAAATCAGTCTGGTTTACATCGAGCCGCAGGTTAATGTTGGCTTTTGACAGATTTTTCAGGTAGGTGTAGGGTGTGCTGTGGTCTGTAAGTGGGATATTTTTGGAGTAGTGGATATTTGAAACAGGAGCGTCAACAAGTTTATGCTCATATACCAGGACACCCATCTCTCTTAATTTTGCTTGCAGTATTCTCACTACTTTCCCAAAATCACTATCTTCTAATTCGTCAAAATTGTTGCCAAATAGCAGCTTTGGTACGGAAAACTCAATCTTTAGCATAATTTCAAAATTGCGTAACTTGTTTATCCTTTTTGTAATTGTTAAGCGTGGTTTATAGATCCCAGCCTTTAGTTCGTTTGGAGTGGGATTTTGTTTACAAACCATATTCGACCTGCCACCTAAACGATAGTAGGCAAAGTTAAATAGACCTTCTGTTGAGGGGTCAAATTTATTATGGTTAATAACTGTGTACATATTCTGTTTAAGCACTAAAACTATCGTGTCTATCATTTTTCATTACATCTTCAAATTTGCCGATGACCTCCTTTTCGATTGATTCTGCGAAGTCTTTATTTATTGGGTGGAATATGTTGATATTTCTTGCTCCGACCTTTTTTGAAGGGTACAGAAGCCTGTAACCGCCTGCTGGACGTGTAATGATGCCGATTGACCCTAAGTGAGGCTGTCGTCCAATACAAAGCTGGCAAAAGCAACTAAACCGTTTTGTGCTTTAACGGGAATAATTTGTATTTCAGACAGGTTGGGTTTCATTACTTCGTTTTTTATTTTGTTGGTCAATTTCTATTAGGTGTGAGATAAACCGCACAAGTTTTTGTTTGTATTCCAAAACCTCTGCATCGGTAAGTTCTTTACCGTAGAGTTCCTCGAAGTAAACCTTTAATCTTTGGTTGCTGCTTGTCTCGTCCACTAAGATAAGCGTGCCATCTAAAGAACGGTTGAGGTCAAGATTTAGACTATTGAGGTTTTAAGGCTAAAGATAAAGCCTCTATAGAGGTATAAGTCTAAAGGGGGTTTAGGTTATGGTTGAACTTTGATTCTGTAAGCACCAGTGTTGTGTTTTTCGTTGCTATCATCGTCTTGTGTTGAAACAATTATAATATGGCCTTTGGCTTTTTTGGGCAGCCTGTCCTCAATTTGCTTTATTGTCGAGCGAACGTACCCAGCGTCTTTGTCACCTTTTAACTCACTGATTGTGGCCCAACCACCTTTTTTATCGGTTAGCGTCTTGAGAATAAACTCTCTATCTTTACTTGTGAAATTGATACTGCCGTATTTTCCGAAAAAGAAATTTTTACCTTCCCACTTAAAATCGTCAGTCCAAATCTCTTTTTCTTTAAGAGCAAGATCAGTTGAAGCCTCTGTTTTTTCAGGTTTTTCGTCTTTTTTTGGCTGGCTATGTGCTAAGTAAAATGTTTTTGCCCGTTTAACAAAAGGATAGAAATTGACGCTGTTTATTGTAATTCCAACCTCACTATCAAAACTTTGGTGTGGAGCTACGAGTCCAGCCTCTTTCAAAACACCCTCAGCTTTTAGGTAGTCGCAGGATTTTAGACGGTCGTCCATAAACTTATTCCGTGTGCCGATAGTGTCGCCAGGAAATAATGCAGAAAACCTCATCACGGAAGGTAGCAAGGGGATAACGACTTTTACGTTTCTCGTTATTTCATATTCTTCCTCAATGGCCAATAAAGTGTCATAGATTTTAAGGAAGTTTATGAAGGTGAGATTTTCAAGGGAACTCTTATGTTTTAGGGTGTGCAAAGCATACCAGCCGCCAAACGTATCAAGTACGTCCAGTGCAAAGTAGTCTTGCTCATCTGACCACGGGTCAAGACCTGTTATAAAGTTTGTATTGGCAGTGCTTATCATCGTAATCACTTTTTGGTCATTTTGTAATTGATAGAGAATAGAACTTATATCGTCTAAGTCCAAATCTTGAAGTTTATTTTCATTGGTTATCTTTAATTTCGTGTTGTAACCCGAAGGAGTCATTTTACTCGCTTCTTTAATTGCATTGACTACAATGTCTAATTTTTCCTCGTATGTCATTTCATTACTTCTTAAATCTTTGTCAAGCGAATTATAGACTATTCTTACAATCTAAATTAGAAATTTTGGCTATCTTTGTAGTATACTTACCCTACAAAGACTCTATTACCGAACTGTCACCGTATGGTGTGCGTTTCAGACTTACGTCTGAATAGGTTGCAGGGTCGCTTTTTTAACTACTTAAATTCCCAGATATTTTCCACTCTTTTCGCTACTTTTAGTTGAGATAAATAACTTTTGTCTTTGTCCGTGTATGAAGCAAAAATACTGCCGGCAACCATATCGGCAAGCTGGACAAGCGTGTTTTGTCTTGAGTCTACAAACTTCAAATCACTAAAGACTTTCTGGTTTTTATTGTCGAGTTCACGACTTAGATAAACTCTCAACTGATTCCTTATTGCTCTTTCTCCTCGTTTATCAAATCGTAGTTTTGCGTTCTTTATGCTTTTGCTGTGTCTGAGAATTTGCATAATAATATGGTTGTAAAAGTCCTCTTTGTAACTCCTAAGTCTTTGGCTGTGGATAATCTTTTTATCAACGACTATTGCCCTGATTTTGAATTTGAAGCCTTTGACTGTGTCTATAAAAGCGTTTCTAAATTTCCTGTTTGTTTTGTTGAACTTAAACTCGAATAAATCGGATACCTTTAATTTCCTTCTCAAGTCTTTTATTTCAACCGAAGTCTTTTCTGCTTCCAGAGGGTCATCAAAAATAACCATTGCTATTACAAAATGCGAACTTGAGCCTTTTTCTATGCGGAAGCCAGGGTCGCCAGAATCATCTACAAAAATTAACACAGGCAAATAATATCAGAAATTAAACCGACAATTCTTTGGGTAACCACAACAAGGTTTATTGTGGAATAAAATCATTAAGAAAATGTAAAGGCTACTTTAGGCTTTGAACAGTAGCTAAAGAAGATGCAATCATCTTATCTGGTGAGGGGCCTTTAAACTTAACCTGCTCTTGTGCCTTTTCAAATGAACCTTTTAATGCCATGTCGAACATTTCAGCGGAAGCATTTCCTCTGACTGTGCTGACTACGCCTTCCGCTACTCCTCCCTGCCAGTGACCTTCAATAGTATCCTCAACACCTGGATTCCGTTGTATTATGGTCGCGCCTTGTACGTCCATCATTTCATTCGGTATGTAACTTGGAGTATCGTCTTGCTCCATTCCTCTATGCACCGCAAACCTTAGACCTTCCAACTTTGCCAGTTCAAGAAAACTCCGAGTTTCTCGTCCTTGATGGTCTAAGGCATTTATTGCTTCACTCTTAACAGTATCAGGCCTAATAGACCTATCAGTTCTTATCCACGCCATTCCTACCTCAGGAAGGACAACCCCAATTCTTGTATTTGCAAACTCGCGGACAAGCTCCCCATCAAGGTTCGAGCCTTGAGGCAGGCCTTTGTTAAAATCCCCTTCCATAATAGGAAGCACCGAATCTATCGCATCAGGCCTAAGCACTTGAACAACTCTATCTGTTCCATCACCCAATGGCATCTCGACAAGCATTTTGCCCTGAACTTCGGGTGAACTATTTTTTTCTCGGAGCATATTTTGCAGTTCATCAACACGTTCAGCACGGTCACTCCTGCTTTTATCCTCGACAGTTGGTTTTTTATCTTCTATTGGTTGTGGTCTTGGAGTTACCTCTCCGATAGGAGGCCCTCCTTCTCCTTCGCCTGGCATAATTTACCTCTGTCTTTATTAAACGAGTTATTGTACAGGTTTGTCAATGTAATCCAGGAATGAAAGTTGTTAACAAAGGGAGGTAGAATAATTTATGTGGCAAGATGGTTTTGTGGATGTGGAAGGTTTAATTCGGTAAACAGGATTTTGAGGCTGTCCAAGTCCGTATCAAACTCAACTTTTCGGTTGACGAATAAGTCCTTGAGGGGGAGCACACTAGGATGTGCATTAAAATCGACTAGGTAAGAAAAGGGCAATTTGTGGCTGATTTCTACCTTTTTATCAATTAGAAAAGCGTTCGAAGTTATTGCCCTTAAAAATTGATGCTGTTTCTCTTCAGTAGCCTTTAGAAACTTATTTGTCGCATTGGTGCAGTCCGAAAAGAAGTTCGAAGACTTACTCTTCCATTCAGTACCGCTATTCTCAAATTGAGCCTTAGATCTTAAAAGCGATTTTCTCTCGTTTTCCTTTTTCGATTTGTATTCTTCGTAAACTTGATCTGGGTTCTTGTCTCCAAGAGGAAGAATTTTGTCTGCAAGGCGCATCTCAAAAAGATTAGTTAGTTCAGAATCAATTTGACCTAACCTCCTATTAATAGAGTTAATCAAGGTCTGATGCTCTTCTTTGCTGTTAGCATAATCCTTATTTATTTCTTCAAATAGAAATTCGGCAAGCTCTTCGTCTATATCAACTGGTCTTACGGCTTTCTCTGCGAATTCTTCTATTAAATTATTCTTGTTAATGCTTGGCTGTGTGCAGTTTTTCCAGCCTCCCCAGCTTTTCGTGCAGTGGTAAAAAACATATTCTGCGGTGCGCTTCTTATAGTGTTTAACTTTACATTCGGCAGTGATACGTAATTCTTTGCATTCTCCGCAGTAAAAGGGCAGTCGCTTGAAAATAAACTTATCTCTTAGGGCTTTGCCGGAGTGAATATGTCCTTTTTCTTGAGATCGTCTTCTCGCTCTTTTCACTTCTAAATATTTGAGAAGGGGAGGATGCTTACCCTCGTATTTTTTACCTCTCCACAAAAAATCTCCAAGGTAAAAATCGCTAAATATTATCTTTCTAATTTCTTCGGGTGAAACCTTGCCTCTGTTTTTACCCCTTAAGCCTTGATCGAATAATTTATCTGATATTTCCTGGTAAGAATAGCCCTTGTTGTAAATCGCAGGTATCTGGCGAACATATGGGGCTTTCTCCTCATCAACCTCTATAATTCTTTCTGGTTTATCCTCTGTGCCGATATTTACGTTTTTATAGCCAATGGGAGCCCAACCAGGCCACCAACCTCGAGCCGCTTTTTCATCCAAGGCTCTCATAGATTTTCTCCTTGTAATCTTTGAAAAAAATCCATTGATTGCGCCAAAAACCTCGCCTATCAACTCACCCTCTTCACTATCGTCAATCATGGGTTGAGTAACTGCAGTAATTTTCACTGAATATTTTTTTAAGGCTTCTCGTATTGTTATGTAGGAAAGGTTTCCTCTAGCAAGTCGATCTGTTTCTGTGACTATAACTGCACCAATTTCTGAATCTTCTTCACATCGTATTAGTAAATCTTGAAGGCCAGGTCTTTCTAAACTTGATCCAGAAATTCCTTCATCTCTATAATCCCCGTTTGTGGCTGTTTTCCAGCCTTGAGAGGCGATAAAACGGTCGTTAGTTGTTTTCTGGTCATCACAAGACTTTGTTTGAACTTGATCTTCTGTGCTTACTCTTTCGTAGGTTAAAACTAAATATTCTTCACTCATTTCATTCCTAAAGATTCTGACAGTTTTTTAATTTCAACAAGTTGGTAAAGTCTGTAATTATTGAAAGGGTGACGTGTAGCCTTTAGCTTCCCGGTTTTATCCCATCTTCGGACAGTGGTAGTTGTTACACCTAATAAATGCGCGACTTGCTTAGTAGTAATAAAGCCTTTTTTCATAGCTAAACCTTATATAACATTATATACCAATGGACTCTCTTTTTTCAAGAGGGGCACCCCTGTTTTTATCGGTTTCTTCCAAATCAACGAGAGCATATGCAAAATCCATAAGGCTCCCGTATGCTTCTTCTAGCTCGGCCAGGGTAAGTTCTCTGCCAAACCTTTTTGAAAGTATGGTTTGCAGCTTGTCGGCTGATTGTTCTGATAATCGCTTATTCATAATTTGCGCTAAGCGCTTAGCGGGAAGTCGCCCGGTGTGCGTATAAGAAGGGGTTTATATAAAGCTATTTAGTCTTGTTGTGTTTTTACTTACTAGATCCCTGTCTCTTGAACGGGGCTTTTCTTCCCTCTGCAGGGCACAACTTGGATATAAACCCATAGTATTTAAGACAGTTTCATCAAAACAGAAAGCGGAAGATGCGTGGTCTCTCTCGGGTTTATCCTTCCTAGCCAGTCTTGGCTACATCTTCGGTCAGGGCCGCAAAGCGAAGCGTTGCCCCACATCGTTTACTCGCAGAAAGGAGTTGGCGGCTGCGGATTGATTCAGCTATCTACCAATTTCCAACTTGTCATTTTCTCTGAGAGCATCCCCGAATTGAATTAAGGAACGGCAAAATGCCAGATCCCCGCTCAGGATTAATACGATATCCTAAAACGACGGATTGCTTGATAAACCTTAGTTTTGAAAGTACAGGTCTATTGTGATCAGTGACAACTGATCTTTGGAAACACTTGGTTTTTAGAATTTGTTTCCTTCGGAGTTTTAGCCAATAAAAAAACCGACCAAAAATACGAACCCCATTCAGATTCATATTTATCAGTCGGTCACTTTGGGGAAATGACTTTCTGTATTTAAATTTCTTACTACATTATAAAAAGAAACGTAGACTTTTGCAAGAACTAAAATGAGCCTATAAAATTAGATCATCTTATATCATAATATTCATTTATTCAGTAAATCGAGGTTGTTGTTGTTTTCTTCTTAAGGTTTAATGATGATAGCCATTGATAATAAATAAACTTATAGTAATTAAGAAACAAGCTCGTCAACTCTTACATTTAAGGCCTTAGAAATCTTCCAGGTGACAAATAGAGTAGGATGATATTTTCCTAACTCTAAATGGCCTATGTAAGTTAGATGAAGTCCGGTTTTTTCTGCTAATTCCTGCTGGCTCATTTTTCTGCTTATTCTTGCCTCTTTCAACTTTATAGACACAAATTTAGTGAAACTTGTCCGTAACCTTCTATTCTCTGTTCGGTCCTTTGGAGTTTTGAATGATAAAGTTTGCACAAAATTGATTTTGTAGAGTATTCATAGTATTTTCTATAGCGTACTCATCTAGTTCACCGCGTCTTGGAGACATGTTTCAACTTTTTTTGATTGGCTTACTTACTTATTTCGGATACCAAATAATTAAGGTAATTGTAGAAGCTCTTAACAATAAAAATGAGGAAAACAGTAAATTAAACAAGCAAAGAGAAAGTGAATATTCCCTCTGGCTTTCTACGGAAGAACCAAAATATAGATTTTTACATGTGTATCCCCCGGATTGGCACTTCAGAAAAATATATGCGCAAAGAGCTTGTAGCTATACTTGTCAATCTTGTGGAAAAACGCGATACCATGATAAGAAAAAAGAGAAGGCTAAGCGAACTCAGTGGCATACTTTTTGGACAGGTCTCCATGTACACCACATAATCCCCATCTCTAAGGGTGGTGACAATAGTCTTTCAAATCTAACTTGTCTTTGTGAGACTTGCCACGAGAATCAGCATAAACATATGTTAATAAATAAGCTTAATTTTTACCGGGGTAAGCTAAAGCGGGCTAGGGGTGGGCAAATGAAAAACCGTTGGAATTTAGAGGTTCAAGCTTTGGAACAAAGATTAAGTAATCATGTGAATGATGTTGCGAATGAAACATTCCAGGTGATTTTTAGACCCGGCATGCAGAAAGCGCAGTCTTCTATTGATGTGTTTCCGGCAAAGCAGGATGAGTACCTTAAAGAAACATTTGACTTAAATGATAGTGATCTGAACGCCTTAGAGGTGGGAACTTTTAGCCTGCCTGACAATTTCCAAAATGTTGAAAACAACGAGAAACTTAGCCAGAATAGTGCAAGAAATCAAAGGAAAACAAGTTATTTTGATTCTGAAATCAGAATGGATAATTACTCGGTAAATCTTAGACCAAAAAAGATTAAGATAGGAATGCAAATGGACTTAAGTAAATATAAGACTGTGGGTGAATTTTACGAAGATTCAAAAAAATTAGGTTATAACGTGCCCTTACAGCTATGCCATGCCGTTAAGATAAAGATGGAAACCGAAAATTTATCTTTTCAAGATGCCTTTAATTTCTTTCAAAGTGAAGGCAAAATTATACGAAGAGGGAAGGTTTTTCTTTTTGATATGACTGCTTACCCACAAAAATTTTGAGGATATCTAGAGCTTTCTTTATCTTTTAAAAAGTCTATAAAAGAATATTTCACGACTGTAATTATAGCGTATTCATAGTATATTCTATAGTGTACTCATATAATATGTTGGTATTATTTATTTGCAATTAGGAATAGTATATGAAGATTAATGAGCTAAGGTTGAGATGGTTGACTGCTCTTCGTTTAAAAACGACACCTTTTATAAAAAGTAACAACGATTTTCTGTACTTTTTTGGAATAATCTTATTAACAATCTCTAACTTTTTTTCTAAACCAGCACTAACTCTTTATCAAATACTGGCAATTCTGGTTTCCATATCTGTTTATTATTCTGTGACTAGGCACAAAATGGTGATGGCTATATTGTTGCCCGCATGGGGGCAGATTTTTATATACCAATTATTTTTGCAAACCTTAAAAGGGTTGTTAAAGATTGACGACGTTTTTCTGACAATTATTATTATATCTTTGCCTTATATTGCACTTTGGAAGCTTAATAAATCCAAGCCGCACTTGGCTTTCGTAAACAAGAGCATCGTTTTTACAATTATAGCTTTGGTTATGCTATATATCAGGTGGATTGGAAGAACGTGGTCAATTGGGGTAATAATTGGTTTGATGTTTTACGTTGTTCTTGGTGTCGCTTTCTACTTTCTTGTAACTAAGCTTTTTTCAAAGTTTAAAAAAAGTGATATTAAAAATTAACGATATCTAGAGAAGCCAAAGGTTTCAGATAAATGAAAGAGAAAGTTCAATTTGGAAAAATAAGATCGAACAAACAAGCTCTAATGTGGATGCTTCTATGTGGGACGATTATCTCTGTTTCTATATTTAATCCCTTTTCAATAATCGCTAAGATCACCATTTTAGTTGTTCTCGCCTTTTTATTAGGAGCGATAGCTTCTTCTTCAAAGTTTAGAGTCAAAATATAGGCTTCAGGATGGCGCAACATAAACCGATGTTTCATGAGTTAATAGGAAAAAACTTAAATATGCTGAGGATGTTTGTTGCGCTTTTGTTAATTTTAGTGGCCGCTGTATTAATTGCAACTTATTCAACTCATAAAAGTGCCAATGTGCTACAGAAGCAAATTATTTCAGAAAATGAAGCAATAAGAATTGTGAGTGAACTACCGGAAGTTAAGAATTTCGTAATGGAAACTGAAAAAGCTAGTAAAACAGTAATCAGGGCAGTTAGGGAGATAGATGGAGTGAATATTGTCTGGAATGTTGGAGTTCATGAAGTACTCGAATTAAATCAGCCTACATTTAATATTTATATTCTAGACGGGAAGACCGGGGATGTTATTTACTCAACACCACAAGTCTTTGATGAGGTTGGAAACTTCGTTTGTATAACAGACGTTGATAATCGCTCCTGTTACGGGGGAAATTAATCTATTTTTTTGGCTGAAGTAAGTCTCTTTTTATCCACTAAGCCAGCAAGAACACCTGTAATTGATCCCCAAACTATGTGATTTATGAAGAATTGTAGGGCAATAGCTATTATTATGTTTCTTATCAACCCTCCGGGAGCTAAAAGCATAATTGCAAAGCTTAAAAAATATAAAAAAGGAGCTACAGTTTTTAATACCGTGTTATTGATAAAAGGAGGGATCAAATGGGATATTCCTGATTTCTCGTGTGCGGATCCCATATATCCAAACAAGAGAGTATTTACGACAACACCTACTATTAATTGATTCACCGAATCTTATGCCCATTATAGCGTACTCATATGTGGTAGGAAGTATTCAAAGATTATCGGAAATGCTTGAGGCTAAAAGGTAGGGTTTTAAAGGCCGAGAAATAATGGAGTAGTATCTACCTACCTAAAAACAATAAACGGCCGTTTTTTTTGATCTAGCGAGGCTAAAAAATTTGCCAAAATCGATGTTTTTTGAAGGTTTTGAGAACACTACTCTTGCCACACACCAGTTTCGAGGCATTTTGGATAAATACTATTTTGGATTATTGAAATTACTGCATGGTAAGCGCTTGAATCACCAAATCGAACTTGGGCTCTTTGCATTGAAGCTGAGGCTTGCTGTTGGCAATAATCAGAGTAGTCCACTGCTATAGGAGAAGGGATCGGTGAGGGTGCCGATGGTTGTGTAAATGTTTGTGTTGTCGAATAATCAGTTTGATTTTTCCATAATTGGCAAGTTTCAGGAGAGGTATAGTTGTAGGTTTCTGAACGTTTCAACGCTGGATAATATATAGTACAAGGTGGATAGTTCGTAGGTGTATAGCTATATGTTCCAGTATTTGTATTTCCGGTATTAGAGCTGGCTTCTGCGTGTTTTTTATCACATTCAGATTTAATCATCATCGTCCAAACTGTATTATTGTTCAGTCCACAGTCCACATAATTTTTGCAATTGCTTTGTTTGTCTTTAACGTATTGTTTCGAAGTTTGACCTGGTCCACAATTTACAATTGGGTCTTGGTCTACGTTTTTTTTGTTGAGTGTTCTAGGGCTGGGTGTTAAGACAGGTGAGCTCATATTTAGTGCAGATGTTTCAATTTGAGGCGATGGAGATCCGTAAGTAGCCT
>Ga0066639_10003922_pt1 | contig 12783 bp, 8 predicted proteins | sample CryGeyCG2114_010_2_FD_59504 | JGI IMG/M metagenome (GOLD analysis project Ga0066639, IMG submission 59504) | Groundwater microbial communities from aquifer - Crystal Geyser CG10_big_fil_rev_8/21/14_0.10 | ecosystem: Environmental > Aquatic > Deep subsurface > Groundwater | place: USA: Utah...
TCTCTCAATGTTGCGAGATCAGGAATTAATCCGATATACCAAAAGACAGCTGATACCGTAAAATAAGTACTAATCGCAAACACGTCCCATAACAACGGCGAACGAAAATTAACCCACAAATCCCCTCTCATGTTTGGATAAGGAAATACCCAATGAGCTAGCCAAGGTCTTCCCATATGGATAATAGGAAATATGCCTGCGCACATAACAGCAAAAATGGTCATGGCTTCGGCCGCTCTATTGATGGATGTTCTCCATTTTTGTCTAAACAAGAGAAGAATAGCTGAAATAAGCGTACCCGCATGACCAATTCCAACCCAAAAAACGAAGTTCGTAATATCCCATGCCCAGCCAACAGTTTTGTTTAGTCCCCAAGTACCAATACCTGTAAGAATTTGATATGTGACAGCGCAAACTCCAATGATCAGCAAGGTTACAGCAACGATAAAACAATAATACCAAGATCGTGAAGGCTTGCCTTCAACTGGCCCCAAGACATCGTCAGACAGCTCTTTGTAACTTCTCTCTTGAGTGACAAGTGGAGTTCGCATCAAGGAAGTGTGGTCTATGTGAGACATGTTTACCTATCCTACTTATTTCTAATTTTAGTTAAATAACTAACTCTTGGTAGAACATTAAGCTCTTCCAATAGCCTATAGTTTCTTTCATGTTTTAAGAGTTTTGATACTTTGCTTTCGGGATCATTTAGATCTCCAAAAACGATCGCGTCTCCAGGACAACTCTGCTGACATGCAAGCTTGATTTCGCCGTCAAGCACTTCGCGTCCATCTTTCTTGGCAACCAAACGAGCTTCTTGAATACGTTGAATACACATTGAACACTTTTCCATTACGCCGCGGCTGCGAACTGTAACATCAGGATTAAGCACCATTCTTTGGTAGTTATCCTTATGAGGATAATCAAACCAATTAAAACGCCTTACTTTGTAGGGACAATTGTTTGCACAATAACGAGTCCCAACACAGCGATTGTAAACTTGTTGATTTAATCCGTCTGAGCTTTGTACTGTTGCTAAAACAGGACAAACACTTTCACATGGAGCATTGTCACAATGCTGACACATAACAGGCTGATGAACGACTTCAGGGTTTTCATCATCACCTTTATAGTATCGATCGATTCTTAACCAATGCATTTCTCTTCTATTTCCGACTTCATCTTTACCGACCACTGGCACATTATTTTCGGCGTTACAGCTAACGATACAACCTGAACAGCCCGTGCATTTGGACAAATCAATGGCCATTGCCCATTGTTGCCCCTTTTTATCGTGGCCACTCCACATACTCACTAACTTTACAGTCTCTTCATTGCCTGCTTTATGATTGCGAACATAATCTTTTATATCAGTTTCCCGAATGATTTTTCGACCTTCCATCGAATGATGTGTTTGCGTTTGAGCAAGTGGATAAGTTTTACCCAATGACTTCAAACTCAAGTTTGAAACTTCATAACGATAATCTCCATCTCTAAATTCTGAAAATAAGGCCGCATTCGCTCCCCTATTAATGCCGACTTTCCCGCTCTTCTCGCGGCCATAACCGATGGCCATTGCAATTGTATTCTTGTTCATCCCTGGCTGTAGTAAGACAGGTAGATTTACTTTTGTACTATTCTTACTGATTTCGACAAGATCAGATGTCTTTAAACCAAGGGCCTTGGCCAATTGTGGTGAAATAAGAATATAATTATCCCAAGTGACTTTGGTAATGGGGTCTGGCAATTCATGCAACCAAGGATTATTAGCAAGATGGCCATTTCTCATGCTTACTTTCTCATAAATCACAAAATTTAACCCACCTTCTGAGCTCTTTTTGACCATCTTAGAAAAATGTTGAACGACCTTTAATTTATTAAAGCCACGGGATTTAGAAGAATAGTTGAGATCGATCACCCCATCATGAATAGTGTTATCCCAAAAGCTAGCAAAACCGACATGCTTAGACTGCATTGCTAGAAATGAGGCTTCTGTATGCTTTTTGAGATAGTGAAAATAGTCACTCTTGCCTAAGAGATGAAGTAAGCTTTCCCCAAACATACGAGTACTAAAAAGTGGCTGAATAACAGGTTGTGAAAAAGACAATGTACCAGGAGCTTTGAAATAATCACTCCAAGCTTCTAAGTAATAATTAGTTGGAAGAATATGAGTGCAAATTGAACTGGTTTCATCTGGGAATACAGAATAATTTACTCGAAGCGATACTGACTCTAGATCTTTTGCAAGCTTCTTCCCATTATAATAGTCATGAATTGGGTTACAATCCCAAAAAAAGACTGCCCCAACATCTCCTTGCTTAATGGCCGCGAAACTTTCTTCACATTTCTTATCGTTTGCCCCGACATAATAGGTATGGCCAAAATTTAAAATGGTCTTTCCATAATTTCCTAATAACTCATTTAATGTATTGACCATCACTTGCATTGAAGTATTGGTAGAACCTGAAACGACAAGCGATTGACCTTTGTGATTCAGTAACTCATCTCCTAATTTTGCAATCAACTCAGGTTTGAATTCAGGAAGTGCCACCCCTACTGGCAAAACTTGAGTCCCAGTCTTTCTTTGTATATAAGCAATTAATCCTAATAGAGTTGCTTCACACTCACTATTTGACATAGTGATGCGGGTATCTGCATTGCTACCGGTTAGGGTCATCAGAGGTTCAAGCTGAATATGTCTAAGAATGTTATCATTCTCAAGAACATCCCTCGCACTAGAGTACTGTTTTGTAAATTCAGTTGGGCTAAGCCATGTTCCAAGAAAATCAGCAGAAAAACTCAAAACTAGTTTTGCCTTATCAAATTTATACTGCGGAAGAGAACTGGTCTCAAACGATTCTTGATTGGCCATCACAATCGCCGATGAAACTCCTGGCTCAAATACAATATGCTCAAAATTCTTATACTTTGAAGCCAATTCTTTTATGAGATTTATTATACTTGGACTCGAAATTGACGGTGTATACAAGAATATCTTTTTATTATTCTTAACTGCAGCCTCTAAAGATTCCAAAATTGATTTATCTAGCATATCAAAGCTTGTAGAGTTCCCATTCATTTGAGGACTTTGATTTCTCTCTGAATCATAGAGAGAAAGCAGACTTGCTTGCGTAAAAGCAGAAGTCCCCCCCTTATACTGCGAAGAAAGTGGATTACCTTCGATTTTAATAGGTCGTCCTTCTCTTGTTTTAACAAGTAGATGTTCACCAAATCGAGGATCAAGCGTTGTTGCATACCAATTCGCAACACCTGGAATAGCTGTTTCGCTCTTATTGAGGTAAGGAAGTGCTTTTTTTACAGGGATACGTAAGCAAGAAGCAAGTGGCAAAGCCGAAAATGAAAAACCCATAATTTTCAAAAAATCTCTGCGATTTTTTCGAGAATCCGATATATCAAAACTCAACTCATTCTCTTGAAATTCAGATTTTAGATACTCGCTATCGAGTTTTTTATTCTCCACATCTTGCCAGTATTCAGCATCATAATCATTTTTAAAATTCTTGTCTGACATATAGATATTCCTCTAAATCCTTAATAATGGCAGCGTGCACAGTCTCCGCCAGCTTTGCTTTTATGATCATTAGGTGGAGAGATTCCCTTTTCTCTATGACAATTTAGACACATTCCCATATTGAGCTCATTCTCTTGTTTTACTCTGCCCATACTTCCAATATTCCCATGACACTCAACACAGGATACTTTGCCAATCATAACGTGCTGAGAATGATTAAAATAAGCATAATCCGGAAAGTGATTAACCTTAACCCAATGAATTGGCCTATTCTCTTTTAGAGAATCCTTAATTTTAACAATTTCAGTAGAGTCTTTCTTAATATTGTTATGACAGTTCAGACATAGTTCTGTTGGAGGAATATTGGCGTGTCTTCCCTTCTCAGCTCCATAATGACAATAGAGACATTGGATATCGTTATCTCCAGCATGTACCTTATGCGAGAAAGCAATAGGCTGTACTGGCTGATAGTTCTTGTTGAAATTGGTTTGTCGTCCCTCTTTAATTAAAATCCCAATAAGAATGAGAACAATAATTAAAAGAGCAATACCTATTTTGGTTTTACTATTCATACCTTGGTATATCCTCTATGGTTTTCTGATATTCTTTCTATCCCAATTCCAAATAACAACTTGCCACGATCTCCAAATGTATTTGATAGGAAGAACCAAAAAATGGACAAGTCTTGTAAATGGCAATATGGCAATTATTGAAAAGGCACAAACGATATGTGTTTTCACTAACCACGGGAGTGTCGCAACGTAACCGATATTAGGTTGAAACATTAATACAGACTTAAGATAAGGAACCATTGAAGAAGCATACCAATTACTACCCCAACGATAAAAAACGGCAGTACCAACGCCACTCATGACCTGAGCGAGCAGTATTAACAACACAATGATATCTTCTTTTGTTGTAACAACTTTTATTCTAGGATTTGTCATTCTTCTTCTAATAAGCATGACGAGTCCAAATAGCGCCATCAACCCGAACACGAATGCTGTCAATTCTAATACAACAAGTCTAATTGGAACACTGTTAAAAAGAAGTACTTCTCTTGGGAAAAGGAACCCTATGAGATGCCCTAAAAGCACAGTCATTATCCCATAATGCCAAGGAACAGAACCCCAGAAAAGATTTTCACTTTCTAAAAATTCCGAGGAAAGAGATGAAAATTTATAGCTATTTGAAAAATACCTATAAAACGAAACGACCAACATAATCGAAACAGCAACATAAGGGAAAATGGCAAAGAGCCCAAAGTTAATCATAGATACACCCCTTTTAAGACGGTATCATTCATCTTAAATTCTTTTTCTGTTAACATTTTCAGCGCAAGCAGCGGGAAGCGATAATAATTTTTTGTATTCCTTTCTCGCTCAAAGCTTTCCAATATTTTTGATAACGCTGGCATAAGGATTTTCTCCACCAACTCTTTCTTTTCTTCATTTTCTGGAAGCTTGATCAACAATTTTAAAAAATTTGGTAAGTGATCAGGTAATTCAGTCCCCGTATCTACTCCAAATTGCTTTTGCAAACGTTGAATCTCAACCAGAAAAGCTCCTCGCTTATAATCTTCTCCAAACAATACGTAACCAATGTCAAGGCAAGCCATCGCTTTCAGGTCAAAAGTATTAATAAAGTTTTCTTTTAAAGTCTCCAAGCTTTCATTTTCAATGTAAAACTTAAATTCTTTTAAAGTATTCTTAATCTCTTGCTCTTCAGCTCCACAAATCTCAATTAACTGCTGTGATGAGTTCAGTAATTTTGCGCTCGGATATGAGATGGATGAAATGAGAGGTTCTAAAAAATCATTATAACTCATAATACCTACATTCGATCCGGCTTAATTGTAAAACCAAAACCGACCTCACCTTTATGTTCAAGTACCGTTTTAGTCATTTCAATCGCTTCCTCTCGATGTGAAGCAGGAACAACAAAACGTTCTTTAAATGTACATAGAGATGTCAGCCTATAAATGGCATCTGCCTCAGCAGGAGACATGTCAACTTCAAGCAATGCCTTGCTGGAGTCCTCTTTTGAAATATCCCCTACTGTTACACTTCTGCGATGAATTCTGACTGCCATCATTTTTTTCAAAACGTTTCTCATCATACCTTCGTTGCCAATTGTAAATAGATTGGCCAAGTATTTTATAGGTAAACGACATTTATCAATAGAAGTAAAAAAACTGTTATTTACGGTGTCATAAACGTTCTTACTCACATTTCCCATGACCGGAAGCAATGGTGGAACATAGTATAAATTTGGCATCGTTCTGTATTCTGCGTGGAGCGGTAATGCAAGTCCCCACTCTTTGACCCATTTATAGATTGGAGACTCTTGTGCTGCTTCTATCATGGCATCGCTGACACCATTTTCTCGAGCTTTTTTAATAATCTCTGGATCAAAAGGATTGCATAAAGCATTCATCTGTCCCTCAATAAGCTGATCATCTTCCATATGAACAACCGACTCAATCTTGTCTGCATCATATAGGAGAACTCCCAGATAGCGAATTCGGCCTACGCATGAATGCATACAGGCAGGAACTTCACCTACTTCAATTCGAGGATAACAAAGAATACATTTTTCTGACTTTCCTGTACTCCAATTGTAATATGTTTTTTTGTAAGGACATGATGTTACACACATGCGCCAAGCTCTACATTTTTCTTGATTAACAAGAACCACGCCATCTTCGCCTCGCTTATATAAAGCACCTGATGGACAAGAAGCTGCGCAAGCAGGATTTAAGCAGTGGTTGCATATACGAGGAAGATACATCATTACCAATTTTTCAAGCTGAAACATTTGATTTCGTTCTTCTTCGCTCATTACGCTAAAGTTGACATCATTCTTGGCGTAAACTTCAGAACCACTTAAATCATCGTCCCAATTCGGCCCAGCTTTTATCTCAATTTCTTTACCTGTTATTAAGGAGATCGGTCTCGCCGTCGGTTGATCATTTCCTTCAGGAGAGCTAATCAAGTCGTCATAAGTATAAGTCCAAGGTTCATAGTAATCTTCAAGAACTGGTAAATTAGGGTTGTGAAAAATATTCTTTAATCCACGAAACTTACCAGCACCTTTTAAAGATACTTTATTGCCCTTTTTTTCCCAGCCACCCTTATAATCATCTTGGTCTTCCCAGCGATGAGGATAGCCTGTGCCAGGTTTGGTCTCGACATTATTCCACCACATGTATTCAGCGCCTTTTCTGTCCGTCCACAAGTTTTTGCAAGCGACAGAACATGTATGGCAACCAATGCATTTATCAAGATGAAAAACCATTGCAATTTGAGATCTAATTTCCATATTTACTTCCTAAAATATTACCAAGATGGCTTTTGTTCTAATTTTCGAACTAAGATATGAGTATCTCTGTTTACACCTGTTGGTCCCCAATAATTAAAGTGGTAAGAAAACTGAGCATAACCACCAAGCATGAGATTTGGCTTTAGATGTACCCTTGTTAGGGAATTGTTCATACCCGCACGTTTATTTCCTCTTAATGGAGATTTTGGTGTTCCATAAGTTCTTTCTGTAGCGTGATAAACAATACAAAGACCCTTTGGAATTCTGGCACTAACGTTTGCGCGAGTTACAACAACACCATGGTCGTTGTAAATTTCAACATACTCATTGTCCTCGACACCCAAAGTTTTTGCGTCTTCTGGAGACATCCAAAAGGGCTCGCCCCCTCTAGAAAGAGTTAACATTCTTAAAGTGTCACCATATGTAGAGTGAATATGCCACTTTCCATGTGGTGTTAAATAATTCAAGCGAATACTATTGCCTTCGGGCTTAGTATTTCTTAAATCGCCATAAGCTTCCGGACTAGGAGAAGGTTTATAAGTTGGAAGATTTTCACCAAACGCAATATAACCTTCATGGTCAAGATACATACTTTGCCGGCCAGTCAGAGTTCTCCAGGGAACCATTCTTTCAACGTTATAAGTGTAAGCAGAATAAGCTCTATCCCCTTCCATGATTCCTGACCAGATCGGACTTGTAATCAAGCGCTTTGGAGCCGCTTTGATGTCTTCAAAATTCATCCGTACGCCTCTATTTTTTTCTGCTAAATCAGCAAGAGGCAACCCCACTTTTTCTTCCATTCCTTTATAGGCACGATAAGCAAGTTCACCATTTGTTTCACTCGCCAGATGTAAAATGATATTACAAACTTCAATGTCTTTATTCAAAGAAGGATACTTCTCTCCTTTAATCTCAACTGTCGGATGAGTTGTTAACACTTTTTCGTAGAAGTCTTTTATGTCATATGAAACACCATGGGCACCGATGCCATTTTTAACATTAGGGCCTAGCGCTACATATTTTTCATATATTTTTGTATAATCTCGTTCGCAAACCACAAGTTTATACATGCTTTTACCGAGGACCGGCTCAACCTCACCTTTTGCCCAATCTTTAATCGTCGGCTGAGTAATTTCATCAGCTGAGTCATGTTGTAATGGAATAGTCACAATATCTTTAACTGGTCCTGTAAAATGGCGACCTGCAAGCTCTGATGTCTTTCGAGCTATTTCCTTAAAAGTATCCCAATCAGATTTTGACTCCCAAACAGGTGGAATGGCGGCCGACAACGGATGAATAAATGAATGCATATCAGTTGTGTTGAGGTCATTTTTCTCATACCAACTTGCTGCTGGCAACACGATGTCTGAATACAGCGCTGATGTATCCATTCTAAAGTTAATATCGATGACTAGGTCCATTTTGCCTGTTGGTGCTTTTTCATGCCATTTGATTTCTTTAATCGACTCTCCAGCATGCTCTTGTGCAATTTTATTTGTATGTGTCCCTAAATAATGATGCAAAAAGTACTCATGCCCCTTCGCCGAAGTTCCAATAGCGTTACCTCTCCAGATATACCAAACTCTTGGAAAGCTTTCTTCCGCGTCGATATCTTCGATCGCCGGAGTAATTTTCTTACTCACAACTTGATCAAAAACTATTTTCTTAATGTCTTCATCAGTTTTTGCGCCTGCAGCGACAGCGTCGCTACAAAGTTTCAAGCTATTTTCTTTGTACTGTGGGTAAAAGGGTAGCCAACCATTTCGAACTGCAACAGCATTCAAATCCGCGGTGTGCCCTTTAGAAATTTTATGTTCTTCAGGAGAGACATTGCACTCGTTGTAATCACCATCATAACGCCATTGATCCGTATGCATGTAATGCCAAGACGGTGCATTTTGTAATCGAGAAGGGCCTTGCCAATCCTTCGCAAAAGCAATTGCCCCCCATGGAGCAGCTGGAGCAAGTTTTTCTTGACCAACATAGTGATTAAGACCTCCACCATTTTTTCCAATACAACCGCAAAAAATGAGAGCATTTATAGCAGCACGATAAATAAGATTATTGTGGTACCAGTGATCAATGCCTGCTCCAATAATGACACTACACTTACCTTCAGTATTTCTTGCTGTATTTCCCCAATCTCTCGCAAAAGAAATAACTGTCTCTTGAGAAATACCAGTAAATTTCTCTTGCCAAGCCGGTGTGTAAGACTGATTTTCGTCTTCATAACTTGATGGATAATTTCCTTTCAATCCTCGATTAATTCCATACTGGGCCATCATCAGGTCATAGACAGTAGTGACTGCTACTTTTCCTTTTGAGGTTTCAACATAGCGAACAGGAACTCCTCGAATAAAGCGAGAGTCATTCCCAAATTCTAAAAATTCTACTTCTAAAACATCATCACTTTTATTAAGAAGTGACAGTAGTGGGTCTATAGAAGAATTGTCGAGAGTATCCTTAAGCTCTAAATTCCATTCACCTTTCTTTTTCTGCCAACGGTGTCCGACTGAACCTTTTGGCATTTTTAATTCATTTGTTGCCTCATCGATCATGAGGAATTTCCAATCCCCATTCTCTTCATTTGCATATTTTGAAATGTTATTGGCCCTAAAAAATCGTCCTGGTCGATTTGTGCCACCTTCAACTGAAATCTCAACAAGAAATGGATTGTCTGTATATTTTTTCTGATAATCTAAAAAATAAGGAGTCTTCTGCTCATGGTGGTACTCTTTCAAGATGACATGATTCACACTCATCCAAAAAGCACCGTCTTGCCCTTGGTGAACCGGAACCCATTCATCACCAAACTTAGCAACTTGATTAAAATCAGGAGAGAAAGCAACAACTTTCGTCCCGTTCATTCTCGCTTCGGGAATGTAATGACAATCTGGAGTTCGAGTCATATTCAAGTTGGCACCCATAATGGCCACCATCTTTGAATTATACCAATCGGCCGATTCTGCAACGTCTGTCTGTTCACCCCATATCTCAGGCGATGCAGGAGGTAAGTCACAATACCAATCGTAAAAACTTAAATTAACACCGCCCATGAGCTGCAGAAATCTTGCTCCAGCGGCATAACTAATTTGAGACATTGCAGGAATAGGTGAAAAGCCTGTAATTCTATCTGGCCCAAATTTTTTAACTGTATAAATATTTGATGCAGCAATCAGTTCAAGCATTTCGTCCCAGCTAGCTCTTCTAAAGCCCCCTTTTCCTCTTGCTCGTTGATAGCGTTTTCTTAAACTCTCTTCATTTTGGATATAGGCCCAAGCTTCGATTGGATCGCTGTGCTTCTTTTTAGCTTCTTGCCAAATGTCTAATAAGCATCCTCTTACATAAGGATACTTAATTCTAATTGGGCTATATAAATACCAACTAAAAGAAATACCTCTTTGACAACCTCTTGGTTCGTAAGGAGGAATGTTAACATCAAAATGTGGGTAATCGACCGCTTGTAACTCCCAAGTCACAATTCCGTCCTTTACACAAACATTCCAAGAGCAACTTCCCGTGCAGTTTACACCGTGAGTAGATCTCACAATCTTGTCATGTTGAAATCTATTTCTATAGAACTCTTCCCACTTTCTGGTCTCTGGGGAAATAATGTCATCAATCCAACTCATATATACTCCAAACCTATTTTCAATTTTTATCTTTTACTATGTCTTCTTGATTTCCAAAGGAGATCAAATGCACCGAGAACGAGAAGAAATCCAATAAATCCCATGAAAGCGAACTTCTTTGTTGAGCCTGTATCAGAGATCCCTTGTTTGTCCATTGTGTATAAGTACGATTTTAGAAGATATACTTCATCCTCCGACAATGACTTCGTCTTATAAACTTCAATCATCGATGGAAAAGAAATATTCGTAAGAACTTTAGATAAGCCCTTATCGTTATAGTTTGAAAAAGCAAGGGTCAAGTCAGGTCCTAATTGCCCGCCTCCTAAAAAGCCCGAATCTCCAGCACTATGGCAAGAAATACAGGCAGCGCCACCTTTTTCAAAATGCTTTTCTCCACTAAAGAGAAGTTTGCCTTGTTCAATTTCATAGGGAGTAGCTTTTAAAGCAGACTTAAACGTTTGAGTAGATCCACTTGCCTTCCCTGTCTGAATAAAGGCCAACATGTACTTGACCTCATCGTCAGTCAATTCCTGATCAGGCATTTTCTTTCTTTTATATTTTTCAAACAACTCAACTGCTACAGGATCACCACTATTAATAACGGATTGTGATTCTTGAATAAACTTGATAAGCCACTTCTCATCTCTACGTTTACTTACATCTTTCAAATCTGGGCCGACATCGTCACCACCACCAATGGTATGACAACTTGCACACTTCATTTCATAGTATTGAGCAGCATCAAAAGCTTGTAGGTCTGGAGCTAAAAAAAGAGTTCCTAATATGAACAAAAAAATTAGCTTTGTGTAATTTATGAGATTTATGACATCCATGGTTCGATACCTTTTTTAATCTTAATTCCATTACTGTTATAAAAGTTAACTATTTGTAATGGTTTAAAGTATTGCAATCAAAAGGTAAGGATATGATATTTATCATATTTCTTAAATAACTAGAATTAATGATTAATATCATTCCTTGCCTTGAACGTTTCTTTTAAAACTTAACTAACATTTGCAAATAGCTCCAGCTTGTATTGTCTTTTGATTGAGCATTTTGATCTGTGATATATTTTTTAGGCATAACGATTGAGTGTCCGGCCGTCAAAGAGAGATTTTGATCAACAGCATAGTCAACAGAGAAGTCTAACTCATCTGCAATTTTCTTGCTTGTCCCTACTGTACCTAATGAAGTACCAGAAAAATCGTAGGCCCCAAACTCTGTATTATGTCGTTCAAAGAGTTGATAATCAACTTTCAAAGTTACACTTTCGACGACATTACTTTGAATGTGAAAAGCATATCCTCGAATGTTTCTTCTCGAAAACTGATCCGCATATCCTAACCATTTATGTGCAGTTGGCATGACCTGATCATAATCTTTAGTAGAATCAAAATACTCTAGCGCCAAACGCGATTTTAATGCAACGATTTGATAACCAAGCTCTAAATCGTATTGATACTCACCATGACGTTTCTTGTTGCTGACAACTCGGCCATTTTGAAAAGTAGATTCAAAACGGTAATCAAATGCATTAATTTTAGATTTTATTCTTGTCCCAAAAATATAGATATCAGAATCTGATGTACCTCTATGGTCAGCCTTATCTAAAACATAAAAATCTAAATTCTTAGCAAAACTTAAATTTTCACTCGAAAAATATAACCCTAAAAAATCAAAATCGCCATTACTTGAAGTTGTAATATTTTGGTCAACAAGTTTTCCACTAAAAAATTGAGCCTTATAATTTTCATCAATTTTATATGTCAACATTCCTGCATCAAAGCTTCTACCTACATTATGCCAGTCGACACCACCAACTATAAGTTGATCCCCGAAGCTCAGATCTTGTCGTCCAGCTCTTAAACTTAGCTTACTCAAAATGGAGTAATCGATGTAAGCCTGATGAACGTCAAGAACAGTATCATTTAAAGCTCCAGAGCTCTGAACGCTCGTGGTCGCTCCCCCATCAACTGGAGCGACTTTATTTTGCCCCCAGATTTTTGTAAATTGAGGTTGAAAAAAAACACTGCCTTTAGAATCAGTTGGCCTTGCAGTAAAGTTTAGTCGAAAGCGGGAAGCCGTAAAAGCATTTCGATCGGCCAAAGTTGAATTATAATCGCCATTTGTTTTGGACTCCCCGCGAACTCTGGCCTGACCAGAGATTTCAATTGGAGAAGTTGATGCATATGAATGAATGGATAAAAACAACGTAACAAAAAGTGGAGTCAATTTTAAGTTCATATCTATTTCCTCAGTTAATGTGAGGAGATATTCTGCTTAATAGTAAAAAGGTTCTCT
>Ga0066639_10003923_pt1 | contig 12782 bp, 13 predicted proteins | sample CryGeyCG2114_010_2_FD_59504 | JGI IMG/M metagenome (GOLD analysis project Ga0066639, IMG submission 59504) | Groundwater microbial communities from aquifer - Crystal Geyser CG10_big_fil_rev_8/21/14_0.10 | ecosystem: Environmental > Aquatic > Deep subsurface > Groundwater | place: USA: Utah...
CTAGGCCACCTACTTCCTGTCACGCATGTCCATGCGGTACATGTCCCTCTGGGTGCGGTATACCAGTAGGAACGCATATACGAACAAAAGCAGCGCAAAGTACGGCAATGCCCGCTCAAACCACGAAATGCCAAAGTAGATGATGGCGGTATTTAAAAGGATGATGGCAATCCGGTACTCGGTTGGCCCGAATCCCAATGACCCGATTTTTAACGCCTGGTACGCTGAAAACGAAAAAAAAATGCTTACCGGGATGATGGTACACGCGACGAAGAAGATGAAGAGCGCAAACAGCGCGGATGCATCAACCAAGAGCGCATACCCGATGAATACCGCAGCGGTAAGCACAAAGTCCAAAAGGTGGTCAAAATAAAAACCCCAGCGCACGAGGCCGGAATTCCGATACCGGCCAACAGCGCCGTCCAAGGAATCAGTCAGCCAATGCAGTACTATGATGCCGGACGCGGCCCAGAGCCAGCGGATGTCTGCCACGGCCTGGTAAGAAAACCAGATGACCAAAGCGCTCCATAAAAGTGAAAGCAGTGTCAGGTTTATGCCATTCAAAAAGCGCGGCACTTTTGGCACCATTGCCGCCACTAGTGTGTGCTCCCACGCGCTCAAGATTGAGGTGTTGACTTTCTTGTTTCCGTCAAACAGTTCCATATTATTTCACGAGATTCCGCGCAACGCGGTCTATGTCCCCTGCTCCCATGACAATAACCACGTCCTGTTGCTTCGTTTTTTCCCTTAGTATGCGCTCGGCTTCGCCTAAATCAGCCGCACCGGTAGCCGCAACCTTTGACGAGCGCTTGACCGCGGCAACCAAATCTTTTGACGACACATCCTGGTCTCCGGATGCATCGCGGCCGGACACATCGTAGATTTCGCTGATGATGACCTCATTCGCGCGGCCAAACGACGAAGCAAACTCATCAAATAATTTTTTGGTGCGGTTGTGGTGGTGCGGCTGGAACAGGACAAGAATGCGGTGGAACGGATACCAATCCCGGGCCGCTTTGAGCGTGGCACGAATTCCGTCCGGATGGTGGCCGTAGTCAGACACAATCAATGCGCCGTTGTACTCTCCCACCAGCTCAAACCGGCGCCAGGTTCCCTTGAACTCGGAAAGCGCTTCCATAATTTTTTTGCGCGGAACGCCGGCCGAATCCGCCGCAACCGCGGCCGCAACCGCGTTCGCAATATTGTGCTCCCCGGGCACGTGCATTTTGGCATACCCCCAGTCCTCTTTGTTGTCGCAAATATTAAAACTCAAATTCCCCACCCACCCACGCTCCCCGGACGTCTGGGTAATGCCTGCGGCGCGCACCCCGGATGTGCCGTTGATTCCAAAGGCGCGCTTCATCCGGCTGGGTACGGCGAGCCGGGCGCTCGCTTCATCATCCCTGTTTATAATAACAACATCGCTCTTCCCAACAGAATCAACCCACGCCTGAAAATGTTTGATAATGTCGTCAATGTCTTTGTAAAAATCCAGGTGGTCGGGACTGATATTGGTGACCACCGCAATCAAAGGCTTGTAGTTAAGCATCTTGGCGGCGTACTCATCCGCTTCAATCACGAGCCAGTCGGATTTTCCGAGCAGTATATTGGAATCCCACTGCAAAACCCGCGTGCCCACCACCACAGTGGGGTCATAGCCCGCTTCCTCAAGCATCAGGCCGACCATGGCCGTGGTGGTTGATTTGCCGTTAGTGCCCGAAATTGCGATGACCTTTTTGCCGCGCGAAAATTCTCCCCAGAACCCGGCTGCCGGCATCTGCGGTATGCCGCGCCCGTCCGCCTGCGTGCGCAGGGCATCGGTTTCCGGAACCGCTTCTGAATAGATGAGTATATCAACGCCATCCGGAAGTTCCGCATCCTTTGCGGCAACAGTGACCCGAGCGCCCATACGGACAAGCTCGTCCGTAATCTCGCTTTGGGCCACGTCAAATCCGGACACCCGCACACGGTGGTGCAGCAGCAATTTGGCAATGGCGGACACGCTAATGCCGCCAATGCCCACCAGATACGCGTGCTTAAACTGCTTGAGATTCATAGTGATGCGACAATGCTTATCATGCGCTCCCGAGCACCCTCTTTCAAAAGCCCTGCCAGGGCGCGGCCGAGCGCCTCGCGCTTTTCGGACGATGCTAAAAGTTCATGCACGCGCCGCACCACGGTTTCGTCCAACTGGTCCTGCCGGTACACCACTGCCGCGTGCTCGCGGAGGCAGTAGAAAGCATTGTCTTCTTGGTGCGTGCCAGGCATGGGGATGATGATGGCCGCCTTTCCGAGGTGCCCAAGTTCGGTAATGGTTGCAATGCCCCCGCGGGTGATGACCAGGTCAGCGCCTGCCAAGGCGTGCGGCATGAGCGAGCCCAAAAATTCAGCCTGGCGGTAGCGCTCGTGCGTTTTGTTTTTGTCCATTTTGCCGCGGCCCGTAAGGTGGATGACGTTGGCCGCGCGTGTTAGGCTCGCAAGGTGCTTCCACACCCACGCGTTCAGGGCTTCTGCCCCGCTTGAGCCGCCGGTAATAAGCACCACCGGAAGCGTTGCATCAAGGCGGAATAGCGCGGCCGCGCGGCCGGGATCCGCCGCCATGAGCGCATCCCTTGTCGGATTGCCGATCCACTCTGTTAAAACGTTGGAAAAATCTTCCAAAGACTTTTTAAAACTCACGGTAACCTTGGACGCGAAAGGGGCGCACAGCTTGTTGGAGAGCGTGGGGCGGATGTCCTGCTGGTGGATAATGATCTTTTTCCGGAACAGCCACCCGGCCCACGCCACAGGCACGGAGACGAACGAACCCGCGCCAATAATTACGTCCGGCTTTTCAACCATCACAATTAAGAGGCTCCGCAGGAACGCAAACGCGAAGAAAAAAGGATCAACCAGCACGCGCAGGGAAAAGTACCTGCGCAGCTTTATGGTGGGCACCCACTCGTACTCAATGCCCAAGGATCCGACAAGGCGCCGCTCAATGCCGTCCTTGGTGCCAACCCAAAACCAGTCCCAGTTTTTATGCTGAATCTTTGCCTCTTCGTACATTGCGACAAGTGGGTTTACGGACCCCAAGGTTCCGCCGCCCGCAAGCAAAATTTTCATACTGGCGTCCGGTTCATTTTAGAAATATTCAAAAGGATGCCGATCGAAACCAAGATCACCATAAGCGAGCTTCCGCCATAGGATATAAGGGGGAGCGGTAAACCGGTCAGAGGCAGCACCCCGAGCATGGCGCCCATATTGATGAACGCCTGCAGCACAATCCATGTACCCACGCCAAAGGCGACCAGTTTGCCGAATCCGTCCCCGGCGCTCCGGGAAATGCGGATGCACTGCCAAAAAAAGAATAAAAACAGCGCTATTACAACCATGCTTCCCGCAAAACCGAGCTCTTCGGCAATCACCGCAAAAATAGAGTCCCCGGTCACCTCGGGAAGGTATAGATATTTTTGCAAAGACCGGGTAAGCCCCTGCCCGAAGATCCCGCCCGAACCCACGGCTAAGAGCGCCTGGGTGATGTGGTACCCCGCTCCCTGCGGATCGGCCGCAGGGTCAAGGAACGCCGTAAACCGCGCGAGGCGGTATGGAGCGAGCGCAATTGCCGCTCCCAGTGCAACCGCTCCCGCGCCCAAGAGTCCGGCCAAATGCCCAAGGTCAGCGCCTCCCACAAAATACATACTCATCGCAATGGCGCAGATGATAATCAAAGTTCCAAGATCCGGCTGTTTGAGGATGAGGAACGCAATGGTGCCGAGTACCACGGTGAGCGGCAAGAGCCCTGTGTAGAAATCCCGTATGCCCGCTTGACCGCGCTCCGAGAGCCATGCCGCAAGGTACAAAATCAAAGTAAGTTTGACGAGCTCGCTCGGCTGAAACCCAAGCGGCCCGAGGTTGAGCCAGCGCTGCGCGCCCTGCCCCGCGATGCCGATTCCCGGAACAAGCACCAGCACCAGGAGCGCTATGCTCGCAAGGAGGATGATAAACGACCAGCGCTGCCAGATCCGGTAGTCAATGCGGTAGGCAAGATACGCCGCAATCAACCCAAAAAACAGGGCTACGAGCTGGCGCTTGATGAAAAAATTCGCATCGCCGAACCGATCAATGCCAACGGCGACAGAAGCGGAAAAAAGCATTAAGAGCCCGAACACCACAATGACGCCGCTCACTATGAGAAACGGGACAGGGAAATTGCTTCTCGGGGCTTGTTTGCGCGCGTGGAGGACGGTCATATCCGGGATACTGCTTCAATGAAATCATCTCCGCGCGTGAACTCGTGGGACCAGAGGTTAAAGCTCGCCGCTGCCGGAGAAAACAGGATGATATCGCCTTTTAACGCGGCGGAGGCGGCACTGTTCACGAGCACGCCAAGATCGTTGTGTCCGGTATCCAAATTTTTGAATCCGGCTAAAGCTTTTTTCTGCTTATTGCTCGCATCTCCCGCCAGTAGGTACGCCTGCTTGCAATATTTTTTAACGGAGCGGGCCCACGCATCAAACATGAGCTTTTTATCGGCCCCGCCCGCAATCAAAACAATCTTTTTGCGCCTCCCGCCGAAGCGTTCCAATGCCGCTATGCCCGCCTCGGGAGTGGTCGCGGTCGTATCGTTGACGTAGGTGATTCCCTTTTTGGCGGCAACAATCTCCTGCCTGCCCGAAAGCGTGGGCGGATTTTTTAAAACACTCCTGATATCCCGGGCAGAAACGCCGTATAGTTTTGCCGCGGTAATCGCGGCTGCCGCATTTTCGGCATTATGCTCTCCTGCCAATGCCATGCCCTTCATCAGCGCGCGGTGATCGCTTCTGGAAAAAAATACCGCGTTTGACGCCGCTTCTTTATGCCACTGCGAGAGGACGCGGTCACCCTTATTCAGCACCAAAAAGTGTTCAGGCGCCTGGTGTTTAAAAATTTCCTTCTTTGACGAATAGTAGTGCGAAAGGCTCCGGTACCGGTTCAGGTGGTCCGGGTACAAATTTGTGACCACTGCGATGCCCGGCGCGCCGCGCACGATGTTCAAACCCTCAAGCTGCCAGCTGGAAAGCTCAAGGACAACAAGATGATTGCGCGTCACACGGCCCAAAACATCCAGCATACACAAAGTCTTGATGTTGCCCGCAAGAATGGTGCGCGGATTTTTGCGTTTGCACATCGCGGCAATCAGAGACGCGGTGGTGGACTTGCCGCGCGTGCCCGTTACCGCAATAACCGGAGCCCTGCACCGGTCAAAAAACAGGCTCGCCTCGTTGTAGACCGGCTTATTCAGGCGGCGGGCCAGCTGCACATACGCGGATTCTTTGGGCACGCCGGGATTGTACACCACATAATCGGCCCAGCGCACGTCAGCCGCGCGGTGCCTGCCCAGCACATAGGCAATGCCTTTGTGACGGGAAAGCGTTTTGATGGACGGCTCAAGCAGTTTCGCGCCGCGCAGGTCGGAAACAATAAGCGTGGCTCCGTGGCGGTGCAGCCACCGCGCGGTCGCCGCTCCCCCGCCGTGCAGGCCAAGGCCCAGGAGCAGAATCTTTTTTCCGGCAATCGGAATCATACCAGCGCCGCATCAATCAAAAACAGAATCACCCCAAGCACGGCCGTGACTCCGGCAATCACCCAGAACCGCATTACAATCTTGGGCTCGCTCCAGCCGATGGCTTCAAAGTGGTGGTGGATCGGGGTTGATATGAACAGTTTGCGGCCGAACAGCTTTTTGGACGCCATCTGCACTATCACTGACCCCGACTCAATCACAAAAAGCAAACCCACCACCGGCAAAAACAGAGCTGTGTTCGTGAGCATGGCAACAATGCCGAGCGTAACGCCCAGACCCATGGCTCCGGTGTCTCCCATAAAAAACCGTGCAGGGTTGATGTTGAACCACAGAAACGCGAGCAAACTTCCGGCAATCACCCCGCAGAACGTGGCCAGCTCAAAGCGGCCTGTAATGAACGCCATGGCGCCGAACGCTCCGAACGCCGCAAGCAGCAATCCGCCCGCGAGGCCGTCCAAACCATCTGCCTCGTTCACCGAAAATGCGGTTGCCACGATGATGAAGATAAAAATAGGCACATACCACCAGCCGATTTCAAAGGTGCCCAAAAACGGGACGTGCAATAAATCCCACTCAAGCTTATAAAAAAACCACCACGAACCCACGAGCGCGATCGCGGTATACATAACAAGGCGGTGCCACACGGACAAACCTCCTTTAAACCTCCCGGAAGCGCGGATGTTGAACCAGTCATCAGCCAAACCGACCAACGACGAAGCAACCAGCGCGCCGAGCGGCAGGAGCGTTTCCCCGCGGTCCAAAAAACTAAACCGCGCCAGTAATGATTCCGGAAAAAAATTTTCAACATAAAACAACGCCAGGGCCAGTATAAGCACGGTAACCCACACCAACACGCCTCCCATGGTCGGAGTCCCTGCTTTCTTTTGGTGCAGCCTTGCGAACACAGGCGCCTCGGAACTGTCCCTGATTGCCTTGCCCAGCTTGTACTTGTACAAAAAGTGCGTCAGAAACGGCGTCATGCCAAACGCGATCACGAACCCAAGTGTTGCGAGGATGAATATTTTGATAACCGGAAACAGCGCTGGTGCATCCATGTTATGAAATCCCTTTAAGCACGGCTAATACTAAGGAAACGAGCAGAATCATCTCCATCAGGAACGTCAAGCCCATCATGGTCCCCTGCCATAAGCGCTGGCCGAAGAACACGCTGGCCGCCACCAGCATATTCACCGCAAAAATAACTGTGCCGAGCGTGGGGAACAAAAACAAATCATACTTGGGTCCGAACCGGTCCAAACCGAAGTAAATGGTGTAGTGCAGAGGCACAAAATCCTCGGAAACTGAGAACCGCCACCCGGCAATAAACCACAGGATTCCGAGTACTCCTGCGCTTAAACCCATGCCTATGTACAACCCGAAATTCTTCTTGATTCCAGATAATTGCATGCCCTCATCATACAACATTTTTGATGATTAGTCCACACCGGTGCACTTGGCGCACCTGCAGCCCGTGGGCTTGATGCGGTCATCAAAGTACTCCTTGCCGTAGTCATACGTGAGCTCTTCTCCAGGTTTGATGTTCCGCCGAGCATATACCTTGATGCGTTTTCCATAGATGTCAGTCTCACAGTTGGGGCGGCAGGAGTGGTTGATGTAGCGCGCTGTGTTGCGGCGCGAAGATCCGTCCACAGCCCAGTTGCGGTTTATCTGGAAGAGATATTTGGTATTGCGCTCCTGCGCTTTTGCGTCCGGCAGCACCTGGCCTTGGTACTCGATCACAAACTGCCCGCGCTTGATTGCCTCTTGGGCGAACAATCCCAAGCCCGCCGCAGCGCGCCGTACAGATACCGGCGCGGGTGTCTGCTTCGGCCTGCCTGCCCGCCGCATGGGCGAACCTCGTTTTTTGGGGGTTGATGAAGCCATAAACCGCTATGATAACGCATCATAACAGTTGATGCAAATGGTTGACAGATAACTCACTTACCTCTTGTATCAAATCACTCCTTTCTGGTATAATCAATACGGCAGTGAAAAATCAAAATATACATGCTCTCCGATAAAAAAACAAAAGAAATACTGGAACAAAACAATCTCCTTGAGGCAAGCGAAGTTGCCAAGTACCTCTCCGAGGCGGAAAAGAAGAATCTTCAGCTGGACGACTACCTGCTCCAGGCAGGCGCGGTGACCGAGGATATCCTCTACAACGCGGTTGCCACCATGCACAATCTGCCGTTTACGAACCTTAAGGATGTGTCCATAGACAAGGACGTCCTGTTTTTGATACCCGAACCAATCGCCACCACCTACCACATCATCGCGTTTGCGAAAACGGATAATGATATACACGTAGCCATGATTGATCCGGATGACGTGCAGACCATTGAGTTCATCCGGCGCAAGGTGAGCCTGCCCGTAAAAGTGCACATCGCAACCCCGAGCGCCATTGCGGACGCTGCCAAAGCCTACCACCAGAGCCTGGAGACCGAGCTTGCGAGCATCAACAAAAAAACCGGGGGCATCGGGGTGGGCGCAGAACTGCCGCAGAAAAGCGAAAACGGCAAACCTAAAGATTTGGAAAACCTTGCTCAGAACGTGCCCGTGATCCGCGTGGTGGACACCCTGCTTGAGTACGCGATTTTTGAAGGAGCGTCCGACATCCACATAGAGCCGGGCGAAACAAACCTGCTCATCCGCTTCCGCATAGACGGAATCCTGCGCCAGGTCATGAATTTGCCGCGCTCGCTCGCGGACGGAATCGTGGCGCGCATCAAAATCCTCTCAAACTTAAAGCTTGACGAGCACCGCCTGCCCCAGGACGGCAGATTTAAAATTGAAACCAGGGATTATAAAATATCATTCCGCGTGTCCATTATCCCGGTGTTTGACGGCGAAAAAGTGGTCATGCGCTTGCTTGATGAGGGCAAAAAAATGCTTGATTTGCCCGCGCTCGGCTTTAACAGCCAGGCTCTGGAATTAGTGAAACAGAATATCGCAAAACCACATGGCATGATTCTCGTGACCGGGCCGACCGGGAGCGGCAAGACCACAACCTTGTACACCATAATGCACATTTTGAACACCCCGAAAGTGAACATCTCAACCATTGAAGACCCCATTGAGTACCGCATGCCCCGCATCAACCAGTCCCAGGTAAACCCCAAAATTGAATTCACGTTCGCTCGCGGGCTTCGCGCCTTATTGCGCCAGGACCCCAACATCATCATGGTCGGCGAAATCCGAGATTCCGAAACCGCGAACATCGCCGTAAACGCGGCCATGACTGGGCATTTAGTGCTCTCCACGCTGCACACCAATGACGCGCCCACCACCCTGCCCCGGCTCGTTGACATGGGCATTGAGCCATTCCTGGTTTCAACCACCGTAAACGTGATCATGGCACAGCGCCTGGTGCGCAAGCTCTGCAAGCACTGCTTAACCAGCTACAACTTGTCTCCCGAAGAACAAAAGCGCCTAGAAAAAGACCATGGTCTTGATTTGAACGCGCTTATGGCGCTCGTGTCCAAAGCAGAGGGAGATACCACGGGATCCGAACATATTGAATCCATTTTGTTCTTTAAGGGCAAGGGCTGCAACAAGTGTGGAGGCCAGGGCTACAAGGGCAGAATCGGCATTTACGAAGTCATGGCCATGACCGACAGCATGAAGCGCTTGGTATCAAGCGGTGCAACGGCTCAAGCCATCCATGATGAAGCGCGCACGCAAGGCATGATTACCATTCTGGAAGATGGATTTTTGAAAGCCAAGCAGGGCATTACAAGCATTGAGGAAGTATTGAGAGTGACTAAAGAATAACCAGATGGAGGAACACGCAACCGCCGAAAACGCGGCACTCACCGCAAGCGCGCAAAAGAAAGTTGAACAAAATTCCGGAGCAAGCCCCGGGGCTTTTGAAGCGCTTGAACAAAAAATCCTGAACCCGCAGGGCATCAACACCCAGTTTGACGTGTGGACGGACTTTGCGCGCAACGTAAAAGAAGAAGAAAAAATATTCTTTACCCAGAATCTTGGAGTGATGCTCAAGAGCGGCTTGTCCGCTTCCCGCGCTCTGCGCACGCTGACCTTGCAGTCATCCAACCCCAAATTTCAAAGAGCGCTGGCGCAGGTTACCCGCGCCGTGGAAAAAGGAAACCCCATCGCCAAAGCGATGGAGGCATTCCCCAAGATATTTCCTCCGATATTCATAAACATGATACACGCCGGGGAAAAATCCGGGCAGTTGGAACGCGTCTTAAAAGAGCTCACCATACAGCTCAAAAACTCGCATGAATTAAAAGCCAAAGTCAAAGGCGCTATGATGTACCCGATCGTAGTCATGGTTGCCATGGTAGGCATCGGCGCGGGCATGCTCATATTCGTGATTCCGAAGCTGTTGGGAATTTTTGAAGAAGTAAACGCCGAACTCCCCCTGCCTACCCGGATATTGATTACCATAAGCAATACGCTCAACGACCATATCCTGATTTTCGGACCCGCATTTATGCTGTTGGTTGGCGCACTGATATATGCAACCCGCACGGGCACGGGCCAGCGCATCTGGCACGGCATGATTCTTAAAACACCGATCATCAAAGGCATTGCCTTAAAAATCAACCTCGCCAAAGTCGCGCGCACCCTGGGATCGCTCATGGCTACGGACATGCCCATTGTCGACTCCCTGAAACTCACCGGCGGCGTGGTATCAAACGTGCGCTACCGCGCGTCCTTGGCCGCCATTGCTGGACAAGTTGAAAAAGGCAAAACCATTTCCTCGGAGCTCGCGAACTTTGGCGGGCTCTATCCGCCCGTCACGGTGCAGATGGTGCAGGTGGGCGAAGAAACCGGAGAAATCGGAAACATCCTGATCCAGCTCGCGGAATTCTACGAAGAAGATGTAAAGCAAACCATGGAATCCCTGCCCACCATCATTGAGCCGATCATGATTCTTATTCTCGGCGGCGCCGTGGGAGGCATGGCCATTGCGGTGATTATGCCCATGTTCTCTCTGGCTAATGCCATATAACGCATGGAACGATTCAAAAAAAATCATACCGGCATCACGCTCATTGAACTTTTGGCGGTGATTGCGATCATGGGCATACTCGCGTCCGTGAGCGCCGGATTCATCCGCGCGTACCAGCCCAACATCAAATTATACACCGAAACCAGGCAGCTGCGCGAAGCGCTGGAAGAAGCCCGAAGCCGCACCATTGCCGAACAAAAAATCTACGGAGTCAGGTTCTTTGAAGCCCAAGGGCAGTACGAGCTGGTGAGCCTGGAGGGGGGCGTCATGGTCGAAAGCGCCTCTGCCCTGCCGAGCGAAGTATGGTTCTCGAGTATTGCCGCATTTGAAGATGGCACCGTGCGCTTCAACAAGGCCGGAGCTGCGCACGAATCCGGAAACGTGGTGCTTGAAAATTCCGATGGCTCGGCGCGCACCATATCAATCAACCCTTCGGGATACATAGAAACCGAATAGCATGGCACACCTACGCAACAACCGAGGCATAACGTTAATTGAGACGCTTATCAGCATGACCGTGCTTGCGATCGGCATTTTAGGGCTCTTGCGGGCGTTTCCCCAGGCAACCACCGCAGAGCGCACCCTGGAGCTTGAGGCAGTGGCAAACCATCTGGCCCAAGAAAAAATGGAATCGTTTCAAAGTTTGGCGTATGAGGATATTGCAGTCGGCATGCTCGAAAGCGGCGTTCGCGTGGACACGGACACGGCGAGCCCGTTTTTTATCTTTACCCGCACCACCAGTGTTTCTTATGTAGACCAGAACCTCGCCGAGAGCCCTGCTGATCTTAATTTAAAACGCATCACCATCACCATTTCCTGGCCCCACCCTGCGGGAACCGACACCAGCACGGCGACGCTCGTAACTATACGGAGTAAATAGCATGAAACCACCGCGCGGATTCACACTGTTTGAAATCTTGATAGCCATGGCCATTAGCGTGACGCTCTTGGGTGTGCTGTTTTCCATCTATACCCTTTCAGCCAAATCCCTGTCCGCGGGCCAGGCAAGAGCCGAGCTCACCCAGACCTCGCGGAGCATTATGGAGCGCATCACCCGCGATATCCGCGAAACCAAAAATGTTGTTTCCGGCCTGCCGCCCGGTGCTTTGGACCCGCTCAATCCCCCGCTTGAGGAGCTTATGCTGGAAGATGGCCACTCGGAAACGCTGCAGTATATCCGCTACTATCGCGACGGCGGCGACCTGTACCGCCAGATCCGGCAGTATTACTTCCCGGAAGAGCCGCAAATCATGGTGCCGCACAACGCGGAAGACGAATTCGGCAACGAGCCCGAAATATCAATTATAGAAAACCATCTCGTGGGCCAGTATATCAGTGAAATAATCTTTTACGGCCAAAACCCGGTCTCGCTCAAACTCACCCTTGAAAAAGAAACCATAATCCACGAAACGCGCACTGCGCTCTATGGAAGAAACCTCTAAAACAGGCGGCCAGGGCTTTCTCTTGATAGCATCTTTGTTGGTACTCTCAACCATGATGGTGATTGTCAGTTTTTACGCGTCCTCGGTTGCGCGGGAAGTGAAAGTCGCCTCGATCGTGGACACTGCGCCCCAGGCGTACTACCTGGCCGAGGCAGGCATCCAGGAAGCATACTGGAAGCTCGGAAACGACCCTGCGTACCAAATAAGCTTTGAGGCGGACCCAAACTGGTCTCAAACGTTCACACGCAACAATGCGCTCATTCCCGGCAGCTCGTACACTGTAACCATAGAAAACGCGGGGCGCGCAAACGCAACCATCACCGCAACTTCAACCATCGCTGTTGCAGATACCGAAACCCAGCGCGTGGTGCGCGCGAGCGCGTTTAAGGCCTTAAACGATACGCCCACGCAGGGCATTGCCGTGTACGCCAAAAGCGAGCTCTACGGCGCGGGATCGAACGTTGCGGCAATCAACGGCGATTTTTATGCGGGGAGTGAAATTGACCTGAACCTATTCAGCTCCTGGGCAACAGACAAGGACGCGAAGTCAACCGGCGAGATTGATGTAAGCGCTACCTCGGATCTCTCTGCATCCGGCGTGTATGACCAGGACAATCCGCCCGTCCCAGAGTACATTGACATGCCCCAGATTGACTTTGATTCCGATGACCCTGCATCGTTCAAGTCGCGCGCGGACCAGGTGTACAACACCGGAGAGTGGAACCAGCTCTTGCATGATTTTCCGATTCTGACTCTGGAAGGCATCACCTATGTTACGGGCAATGCGGAAATTAAAAAAGGCTCTGCACTCACC
>Ga0066639_10003924_pt1 | contig 12781 bp, 9 predicted proteins | sample CryGeyCG2114_010_2_FD_59504 | JGI IMG/M metagenome (GOLD analysis project Ga0066639, IMG submission 59504) | Groundwater microbial communities from aquifer - Crystal Geyser CG10_big_fil_rev_8/21/14_0.10 | ecosystem: Environmental > Aquatic > Deep subsurface > Groundwater | place: USA: Utah...
GCCAGTTAAAAGAATTTTCTGAATTACAGCGCTATATGCCATTTTTTAACTGGCTTAATCGCTATTCTCCCAAAGATTGCGTTGTCTTGGTCAATGAGGTAAAAAATAAAGATTCTTTAAGCATGTGGCTTCCCGCGTTCACGCACTGCAATGCATATTTAACCGCTTATTATCCTCATTCAGCGTCGCTGGATCGCGTCTATTTTAATTATCTAGTGGATTTGCGTTTACGCGGTGTGGCCAAAAAAGATTTGGAGCAATATCTTTGGGACCACAAAGCTGATTTACGGATGTATGTCTATGCCAATTGGTCCCAGGCGTTCGCGTCAAGCGGCGCTGATGACAGCTGGCTTGCCGGTCCGATTAAAGAGCTGGTAGGCCGCTACGATTCTTTGCTTAAAGAAGATTTTATAACGGCTTTAAAACGTTACCGCATTGATTATTTAGCCAGCGAAGAACGGCTGTCTTCATCGCTCGCAGAGCAATTTCCCGGAGCGGTTTTGTTGGGAAAATTCGGGTCTGTTTATGTTTATCAGCTGTAGTTTTTTGTTTGCTTACCGAGTATTTAGACGTTTACGTTGGCGGAATAAAAATTTGCTTTTTGGGATAGATTATTATATGGTTAAGGGCAATAGTTTAGAAAAAAGATGAAAAATAAAATTATTAATAAAAACATATTGATTACTGGGGGCACCGGTTTTATCGGTCAGAATCTGCTACCGCGGCTTATAAAAGAAGGATATAAAGTAATCTTGTTAGTGAAGCCGGGGGGAACACCCAAGGGCTGTTCCAGGGAGATAAAAATAATAAGAGATGATTTGACAAAAAATGCATCCTCAATAAGAAAAATTAATAAAATTGACGTAATTATTCATTTGGCGGGATTGGTTGACATAGACGAGTCCCTGAAAGAACCAGAAAAACACATAGAATTAAATTTGCTTATGTTGCTGAATGTGCTGGGGGTGGCGCGGGCAATGAAAAAAGCGCCCCTTTTTATTTTTTCTTCCACCGACCGCTTATACGGAAGAACCGGCAAGAGCGCGGTGGATGAAACAGAGCCGGCTTGGCCGATTGAGCCGTATACCGCCTCAAAAATTTTGGGAGAAAAAATTGTAGAGACGTACCATCATCTATACGGCATCCCGTATATTATTTTGCGCATTGACAGTATTTACGGGCCGCATCAGCCCTCGCGGATGTTTATTTCAGATGTCATCAATAAAATGCTTCGTGGAGAGAAAATAATCACCGGCGGGCTGGATGTTAGAAAAAATTTTGTTTACGCGGGCGATTTGATAGAAGCATTTTTGGCGACGATTAAATCTTCCACCCGGAACCAGAATAATATTTACAATGTCGGCGGCACGCAGCATTCATTAAAAGAAGCGCTGGCCATTATAGATAAAATGATGGAGAAGAAAACCGGCCGGAAGAATTTTTTGGCGATAAAGAGCGGGCCGATAAAAAGAGATAAAAAAAACGAAGTCAACCCGTTTTTATTATCCAGAAAAAAAATTTTAAAGAAGCTACATTGGGAACCGAGGGTCGCGTTGGCAGAGGGCATCAATAACACAATTAATTATTTTATGGCGCAATATGAAAAATAAATTTTATAAATTACAAGTAACGCCGAAAATAAAAAAGGAAATTAGAAAATTGTTGTTCAAAAAAAATTCGCTTTCTAAAATTACGGTTGGCTGGCCGGTCTTTGATGAAAAAGAAATTTTAGGAGCGTTGGATTCTTTGTTGAACATAAGAATAACCCAGGGACCAAAAGTTGAATATTTTGAAAAGATGTTCGCCAAGTATCTGGGCAAAAAATTTGCCGTAGCGGTCAACTCCGGGACTTCCGCCAATATTTTAGCGTTGGATACATTGATCCACGCCCACGGCATACCGAGGGGCTCGGAAGTTATTTTGCCGGCGGCTACGTTTTCGTCGGTTGCTTCGCCGGTATTGCAACTTGGATTAAAGCCGGTTTATGTTGATGTTGATCACGTTTTTTACAACATTGATCCGGCGGAGGTAGAAAAAGCCATATCAAAAAAGACCCGCATAATTATAGTGGTGCACAGCCTGGGTAATCCGGCGGATATTCAAAAAATATTAGGAATTGCCAAAAAACATAAATTGCTTGTTTTGGAAGATTGTTGTGAGGCGCATGGCGCCAGGCTTGGCAAAAAGATGGTAGGCTCTTTCGGCGACATTGCTACCTTAAGTTTTTTTGTGGCTCATAACATAACAACTGGCGAAGGCGGCATGGTTTTTACCAATCAGGCAAAATATCGCGATTTGCTATTGTCGCTTAGGGAGTTTGGTCGTTTGCCGTCGCAACAATACGATAATAAAAGATCGCGATACAAAGATAAGGTTTTGGGCTATTATGATACGCGCTATGTTTTTAAGTATTTAGGTTATAATTTTCGCATGACGGACATTGAGGCGGCCATGGGCATAGAGCAGTTGAAGAAATTAGATAGGCTAAATAAAAAACGGCTAAAAATTGTGCGCGCCTACGACCGCGGTTTAAAGAAATTTGAACGTTGGCTTCAACTGCCAACTACGGCTAGAGGCGCGTATCACACTTTTTATGGCTACTCTATCATAATAAAGCGTAACGCTCCGTTCACCAGAAAGGAGATAACCTTGTTTTTAGAGCAAAATAGCATAGAAACCAGGCCGTTTTTTGCCGGATGCCTGCCGGACCAGCCCGGTTTTCGCAACCAACCCAAGCGCGTAGTTGGCGCCTTACCGGTGGCCCGCTGGATTCGCGATAACGCCATTTTTATCGGTTGCCACCCAGCTCTTTCCCGCGAGCAAGTAAAGAAAGTTATACGGACATTTGAAGATTTCTTTAATGAGAGGAAGACATAAAGAACGGAATGCCGTAATTTTATGCGTATTATTTTCATAACCCCTAAACTTAATTTTAAAACATCAGGCGGTTCGGTGGCCGAATACGATCTGCTGGTTCGGACAATCAGAGAGATGGGACACGATATAAAAGTTGTCACCGCTTATTCTGACGCCAATATTATAGAAGAGCCATTGCCTTATGAAGTCATTGAGGAGCAGATGCGGGCCAGGCGGCAATTGGCTATTCAATGGGGCGTTTATAAGCTTTTAAAAAAATACGCAAGCCAAGCGGACTTTTTTTATTTGGACGGCCATTTTTTTCTGTACGGCGCAGGGCTTTATAGATTGGTTGGTGGCCGGGTGCCCGTCGGTGCATTTTTTAATAGAGAGTTAATCGCTTGGCCGGAAGATATTTCTGATATTTCAGGGATTGTTAAAAAGAATTATTTTATCAAGGTCAAAGAGAAATTACGCTGGTGTATAGAAAAATATTTAGGCATGCCCTTGGCAAATCATCTTGATATTTGTTGTTTTACCAATCCCTATTTAGAAATGGCCTATTTGGATTTTGATTTAAATAAGAAAAAAAACGGTTGGCTGATCATGGGTGACCCATTTGACTCCAAATCATTCATGAAGAAGCATGATATTACAAGCAATTCGTATATTGAACGGAATAAAAAAGATGGTCCGATTGTGTTGTTTTATTCTGCCAGAATGGTGCCGGGCCGGGGGTTTGGTTTGTTGGTGCGGGCGTTTGCGCAAATTACAGATAAAGATCATTTTAGATTAATACTTAGCGGTAGCGGACCAGAAGAGCCAACGATTAGAAAGATGGTCAGTGATTTAAATTTAGAAAAATATGTTGATATGCTCGGTTGGGTGACTAAAGATAAATTATGGGAGTATTTTAAACAAGCGGATATATTCGTACAAGCCAGATGGCGGGCGGAATTAACCTCCTACACAGTTTTGGAAGCCATGGCTTTCGGCTTGCCCAGCATCTTGCCGGCTGGCGGCGGTCTGTCTTGGGTAGCGCAGGATAGCGCTTTATATTTTAAAGCCGAAGATTGTCTGAACTTAGCGCAAAAAATTGAATTACTCGGCCAAGACCCTGATTTAAGGGGCCAACTATCAAAAAATTGTTATCAGCGGTTAGCGGAAGATCAAATGAATCACCTAGTACAAGCTAACAGGTTATGCAATGAGATGTTAGATATTTTAAAAAATATCAGTGAGTCAGGCAAGAAATAAATAACAGTAAACTCCATGATTTCAAATTTCAACCTCACTTAAACTTAAACACTTTTACGCGATCGCGTAAAAGTGTTTAAAAATGGCAAAAACGACCTTTGAGATTTTAACAGTACCATTCAATAGTTTTTGTCAAGCCATCGTTTAATGAGATTTTTGGCGTCCAGCCAACAAGCTTTTTTATCTTAGTGATGTCGGCCAAGCGCCGTTTAACGCTGCCGGTTGGTGATTCTTTAATGTCAATTTTTTTTGGCGTCCAGCCGATGATAGCAAAAAGTTTTTTAGCCAAATCAAGCATGGCAATTTCGTCTGTCGCGCCGATATGCACGGTGGCTATAGGTTGACAGTCGGTCTTTTTTGAATCCATTAACATTTGCATGGCTTTGACCGCGTCGTCAATGTAGCAAAAAGTCCGGGTGTCGTCAGCGCCATAAATCGGGAACGGGTCAACTTTTTTGGCAACGCGCCCGATAAATTCCGGGATGACATGGTCGTAGCCGGCGCGCGGGCCGTAGAAATTATGAGGTCGGACAATTACGGCCGGAAAATTATAGGCCTTGGCGTAAAAAATAACAAAAAGTTCGCCGACTAATTTAGTCGCGCCATAAGACCAGCGGGGGTTATAAGTATCGTTGATGACCAAAGGAATGTTTTCGGGCGTGGGAATCGGCAATTGGCCAAAGGCCTCCAGCGCGCCGGCGTAGGCCTCGTTGGAAGATGTAAAACAGAGTTTGGGTTTTTTCTTGAGGTTTTTTATCCATTCCAAAATATAAATTAGCGTCAGCGTGTTAATGCGCAGAACTTCCTGCGGAATGGCATAAAAAATTTTAGTGCCGTTAATGGCGGCTAAGTGGTACACTTGGTCAAAATTTTTATCCAGGGTTTTGTAGAACGTGGAGTTAGTTAAGTCCGCGTTAATGAATTTTATCCGTTTATTTTTTATCAACTGCGCCAAATCAGCATCCATTTTGCCGCGTTGAAGATTATCAACTAAAATTAGTTGATTTTTTTTGTCGCTTAATAAATGTTTAGCTAAATGATAGCCGATAAACCCGGCTCCGCCGGTAATGAGAATTTTAGGCATATTATCTTATTTTTTAAGCCAAAGCCATAAGCTTTTGCTGTTTTCTATTTCTGTTTTGGCAATTTGAAGCCCGGTTTCGTCGTTGATTAAATTTTGAGCTTGTTCCGGCGTTAGCGATACGCCGTAGTACCATTGCCAAAAATGGGGAGGCGGGCCGGTGCGCAAATGTATTTTGGCTAGACCGCTGGGTTTTAACGAACGGGCTATTTCTTCAAAATAGTTTTGAATCAGGGCGGTGTTTGGCAGATGTTTAAAGACAAGATAAGAAAAAATTAAATCAAATTTTTCATCCGGGAATGGAATGGTATCACCCTCGTTTTCAATGAGCTCAATATTACTGAACGGACATAGCCGTTTATGGGCGATAGATAACATGCCGGGCGCAATATCAATGCCGTGGACCATTTTAAAATCCTGGCCGAAAAATTCAGTCATCCGGCCAACTCCGACGCCGATTTCTAAAACGATTTTATCCTGGAAATTACCTAAGGATTCAATCAGCAAAGCGTCATCGGACACATATTTTAAATAATCACTTTTACCGCTTTGGCGCAATTCAAATTCGTCTATGTTTTGGCCTGATATTGTTTCTGAATAAGCGTAATAATAGGGATTCTTTTTGGCTAATTTTTCCCAAGTTGTTTTAATATCGGGCAAGGATTTGTTAACAGCAGGCAGGGAAAATAATTTGACAGCTGGTTTGAAAATTTTACGCGTTGCTTTTATGGTTTTCAAAGAATTCAAATTGCGCCACCAGCGCATAATCAAAGCTCCAGCCCCGCGGCGATAGCTGTCATAATCCCATGATGAAAACCATTGCGGCAGGGCATAAGCGTCGGTCACTTGTTGATGCAGTTTATTTGATTCATAGATTGCTCTCAAAATCGGCGAAGGCCGAGTTTCTTCTTTCCAAGCCATAAAAGCGCGGACATCTTTGGGCAGGCAATGGCCGCTATAAGCTTGACCGTAGCGCAGATAGCTTTTTTGCTCAAAGAGAAAATTAACGATGTCGGCAATTTTGACCTGCTCTTTTTTATTTTTCGGTAGGGAAATGCTGTCGCCAAATTCGTTAACAAAAGCGATGCGCAATGCGTTCCAGATATTGGAAAGATATTTGACATACGAGGCCTCTTCGGGCGTGCCTTTAAAAATTTTGTGAGCTCGTTTTTCCCATTGTGCCAAAAAACTCGGGTATATAATTTTTTCTCGGCTGCCCAAGGCGAAAATGAAGGGATTCAAACAATCCTCAACCGCGTTAATTTCGTGGAGAAATTCTGGTAGATAAATATGAAAGGGCAAATTTTTCAGGTATTTTGGCAAAACCGTAGAGCGAAGGATAACTTTTTCTCGCGCCGGACGCAGTGATTCCAGCACTTTTTCTATCGGAGAGATATCTTGGTGTCCATTTTCATCCACGCGGTCGCCAATGCAAACAATGTACCAGGTATCAGGACCGTCAATCTGCAATAGTGTTTCCAGCGGTATGATTTTTTCGTAAAGTTTGCGGTATTTATCGGAGTAGTGATATTTTGGGGCAAGGATATCATAATAAAAAACTTCAAAATCCATTCTGGCAAGCGCCAGAGCGTTGGCTTGGCCGACCCAGCCAAAACCGACAATAACGATTTTTTCTGATTTTTCACTGGAAATCATAAAGGGTGATTAGGGTGTTTCGTTTATAACTTGCGGTTTTAAATTTAACTTGATTGCGATTAAATCAGCCAATAGTTCTAACCGTTTTTTTTCTAGTTTCGGGCTAACTCCTTTTTCCCAGATTTCTAATAAACCAACTGGAGCTGATTCTTCCATAATTGCACCAATGAAATTTTCCAACTCTTCTTCGTTGTGGTGGTAATTTTCTAATTGTTCTTTAACCAAGAAAGGTAATTGCTCAATTTCGCGGCAATGCTTAACCAGGGGCAGGGCATTATAAAAAACATCGCCAAATGTGATAACCGGTTTTTGGAAGAGAAGGCCTTCCCAACCGGCGGTGCCCGTTAAGGTTACGACAAGCTTGGAATTTTTTATTAGATCAAAGGATGAAACATTGGGGTTAATAATTTTAACATTGAGTATTTTCTTTAATTCTTTGTAATAAGCAAATGGCCGATAACGGACCATCGCTGGATGCTCTTTCACGTAAAGTTTAAAATGCAAGGGGAGTGATTTGGCAATTTGGCGGATTAGATTAATTTGTTCTGTCCAAAACGGCGCTAATAATAAAGTGGCAATTTCTGGTTCATAGTGCAGAGGATAAAAAGCGTAATCTTCTTTTAAATCTACCGGATCATAAAAACGATTAAAGCCGATTAAGGTTCTGGTTTTTCTTTTTAGACGGTCAATAAGATAGGTGGCGGGATCTTCTTCGGTAAAATCGCGCCATTTCTTTTTAGCCAAATATCGGAAAGTCAGTTTAAAGAACCAGATTAATGATCTTAAAAAATTTTTGGGCAGAAACCATTTAAATTCTTTAAAGCGGCTAAGATCTAAACTGCCGTCATTTAAAAAGTATAAATAAGTAGTCGGCTTCTCTCGAAATTTTTTTATATAATATTTGGCTTCGTCAATTTTTTTACTTTTAGCGTTATTTTTTGCCAGATTATTAAAAATTTGTTCCGCCCAGCTAAAATTTTTATAGTTGTCAGTTAAAATGTATCCATCGTTAATTCTTGTTTCTACGCATAAAAATATGGGGACACCTTTCTTTTTAGCAATTTGATATAAAAGAAAACTGCCAATAGAGCCAATTACAGTGAGAAAAATAAAATCTGGTTTTTCTTGCTCAAAGAAGTTAATGATTGCCTTGGCTTTAACCTGAAAAATTTTCATTATCTCTTCGTGTGAATAAGAGGGAGTATTATAGGGATATTCTCTTTTTAGCATATTAAACATCAAGACTCTGTCTAACGCTAAATAAGGCCATAAATTAGGTAGGCCGTATTCTTTGGCAATGTTTTTTAAATAATCTAAGTCAAGTTGTTCGTCTTGGTATCGATTATGGACATCTTCGTCTAGCAATAGGGAAGTGTAATTAATCTCTTTTTGGTTTTTTAGAAAATCAAAACTGGAGCGAAGATGAACATAGCCGCAAAATTCATTGATCCCGTATTTAGCTTTCAGGATAATAGCCAGTTTATGGCCAACATAGGCAAATCGTCTTTGGAGGAGGAAGCAGGCTTTCATAAGAATAAGTTAAGATTATATTAAGTTAAAGATTCAGATCTTCGTGACGATTGCTTTTATGATACTACGTTATTTAGGGGGCGGTCAAGATAAAATGACATCTCTTGACACTTTTTGACGCTTTGATAAAATGCTTATATGGATAAAGAAATCAAGCCTAACGCTATTTATACAACCGCCGAAACCCAAGAATTGCTAAAAATCAGCAGTAGCACTATTAAACGCCTGCTTAAAAAGGGTTTAATTCGGGCTAACAAAGTTGGCGGACAATACCGGATTTTAGGCAAAGAGATTCTGCGTTTGATTTCGCCGCAAATGGAGCAAAAAGCGGTTAAGTCATATTTAGAATTGAAGAAAAAAGTCGTGGAGGAAATTAATAAATGGTAAAATTAATTTAGTATTTAAATTTTATGAAGCTTGATCTATCAGATAAAAAAATACTTATTACCGGCGTCAACGGACAGCTGGGCCAAGGTTTAGCCAAGGCTTTATTGGGGGCAGGCGCTTTTGTTTATTTAACGGATTTGGCACCCAAAATTGATAAAAAATTCGCTGAGTATTTAAAAAACAATCGCCTCGACAATTGGCGCTATATAAAGATGGATATAGTTTCGGAAAGATCGTTGGAACGGGCTGATAAATTGATAGGTTCACCGTTGGATGCCTTGATCAATAACGCCGGCTTAGGGGTTTTTACTCCTTTTGAAGAGCGAACAGCAGAGGAGTTGGATAGGGTGACAAGCGTTAATCTAAAGGGGACGATCTTGTGTTCCAAGGTTTTTTCCAGACGCATGGTTAAGGCTAAACGCGGAAAGTTCATTAATATCGGCTCGGTCTACGGAGTGGTTTCTTCTGACAAGCGGATATACGGCGATTCCGGGCGAAATAATTCGGAAATTTACAGCGCCACGAAGGCAGGCGTTATTCATTTTAGCAAGTATTTGGCCGTGTACCTGGCTGAGCGTAATATTCAGGTTAATGCTATCAGTCCCGGTGGCATTTTTAATAACCAGAAAGATTTTTTTGTTAAAAACTATATTTTTAGAACGCCGTTGGGCAGGATGGCAAAAGTTGATGATTTTTCCGGTCTGGTTTGTTTTTTATGTTCCGAGTTATCTGATTATATCACCGGGCAAAATATTATTGTTGATGGAGGCTTCAGCTCATGGTAAAAAAGATAAAAAACCAAGTTTATATCATAGGCGGAGGTATTAGCGGCTTGGCGGCTGGTTTTCGATTGCGCCAGCTGGGTTTTCCGGTGATTATCCTGGAGAGAGAAGATAAGGTTGGCGGTTTGGCTAAAAGTTTTGATTGGGGCGAGTTCAAGCATTTGGATCTAGGCCCGCATATTTTCCATACGCCCAATGCCAAAATTGAGTCTCTGTGGAAAAAAGAATTCGGGGATCTTTTCTGTGAGGGTAAATTTTGGTCCCAAAATATAAAGGGGGTCAATTTTGATCAGGGTTATCCTTTTCCTCTTTCCTGGGAATCGGTCAGCCAATTTCCCAAAGAGATAAAAGAAAAAATCCTGTTTGAGGCTGCTCACCTGGACTATTCAAAAAAATTATTGGCGAGTAATTTTAAAGAATACGTGGAAGGTTTGGCTGGGCCGACTTTAAGCCGCCTATTCTACACCGATTATCCGTATAAATTATGGAACATCAGGACAGATCAGATGTCGGTTAATTGGGCGCCCAAGCGCATCAATATTACGGAGAAAACTATGCCGTTTCATGCCGGCCAGTGGAGTGCGGTCGGAAAAAGGGGATCCGGTGAAATTCTTGAGCGGCTGGCCGAAAATTTTATCAAGGCCGGAGGAAAAATATTGACGAAGCAGGCTGTTATTGGTTTTGTCAAAGAAGGGAGAGCGATTGTTGGGCTAGCCATTGGCGGTAAAAAAACCATTACCGTTTCTCCGGAGGATATTATTATCTCGACCATGCCGATAAATATTTTAGCCGGCTATTTAGGCATTAGCAGCCATCTGAAATTCCGGGGAGTGAAGCTGGTTTTTGTCGCGGTTAAAAAATCTCAAGCAATTCCTGGCAAGCATAGTTTTCTCTATTATGATGCGCCCGAACTAGTCTTTCATCGTGTGAGTGAACAAAAGAAATTTTGTCAGAATGGCTTCCCGGCCAGCAAAACCGTTCTGGTAGCGGAGGTGGCTTTTTCTCGGGGAGATAAGATTGATAAAATGCCCGATAAAGAATTGATAAAGAGAACGATCAAAGACTTGACTAAGGCTCATTTGATAAAGGAAAACGATGTTTTTAACACAAAAGTGGTTATCTTGCCTCAAGTTTATCCATTTTTGACCAAAGAAAAAGAATCAGAGCTGGCCAATATTTTGAGCCGCCTCCAAAAATATAACCAACTTTATCTTCTGGGTAACGGCGGGGAATTCCGTTACGCCGATCTGCAGATTTGCTATGTCAAAGCCGTTGACTTGGCGGAGCGTTTATCGGCTAATAAATTAGAATCCGCCGAATTGATCAAAAATAAAGGCCTGGTAAAGTTTAACCAAGAAGTTCGGCTGGGGAAAAGAGTTGTTTCAAAAAACAACCAGCCATTTATTATTGCTGAAATTGGGCTGAACCATAATGGTGATATTAACATTGCCAAACGGCTGATTGATGAAGCGGTAAAAGCCGGCTGTTCGGCTGTTAAACTTCAGCTGTTTAAGGCGGCCAGTCGTGTCTCTCGGGAAATAAAATCTAACCAATATGCCGAAGAACTGATAAGTCTGGAAGAGTCTTTATTTGATATGTTTGAAAGGCTGGAGTTATCGGATAAAGATTGCCGGGAGCTATTCGCTTACGCTAAAAATAAAAAGATTGAGTTTTTCGCGACGCCGTTTGATCTGGAGAGTTTGAAAACGCTGGAAGCTCTCAAGTGCCCTTTTTATAAGATATCTTCAATGGACCTGGTCAACCTGCCTTTGATCCGGGCCGTAGCCAATACCGGCAAGCCGCTTATCCTTTCTACCGGTATGGCGACTTTAGGCCAAATTGAGGACGCCGTCAGCATTGTCCGTGAAGCGGGTAATGAGAACCTGATTTTGTTGCACTGCCTATCTTCGTATCCGGCCGCGGCCGAAGATATGAATTTAAAAATAATTAAAACGCTGGAAAGAACTTTTGGTGTGCCAAATGGGCTCTCGGACCATTCTATCGGTTTGACCGTGGCTACCGTCGCTTTGGCTCTGGGCGCTAGAGTCATTGAGCGGCATTTTACGTTGGACCGTTTCATGGAAGGACCGGATCATATTTTATCGTCCGATCCGGATGAAATGGCGGAATTGGTGCGCTTGGGCCATCTGGTCCCGGCGATTTTGGGCAGCGGAGAAAAAAATATCGTCGAGAGCGAAATCGAAACAATCAGTCGGCAGAAAAAATCTCTTTATGCTAAAGTCGATATCCGTAAGGGGGAAAAGCTTTTTGCTGATAAAATAACGATAAAAGGACCGGGCGGCGGAATTTTGCCTAAATACTTGGACGTGGTGATTGGCCGGATCGCTAAAGTTGATATTGAAGCTGACCATCCGATATTTTGGGATTCTTTTTAACAGCAGGCTTGCTTATGGAAAAAGAAATAGAAAAATCACTTTCTTCGATCTCTGCCAGATCGCGTCGTCGAGCTACGGGTTTTGTCATCGGCAATACCTCGGGTTTTTTTAGTCGTAGAAATTTTTATAGCACTCCCTTGAGAGAAAATGCTGAATTAGTTTATGCCGGAGTTACCGTTAAGGACGTCAAAACCGCTGAGCGAGTCGCTAAATTGGTCGACGGGCAGGTAGATTTTATTTTTGTGGATGCGGAAAAAAAGATAAAGAGTATTTATTATGGGCCAAATGATGTTGGCAACATAGAGTGGGCGGTGAAGGGAAGCGTTTTAAGATCTCAAGTTTTGACTTATAAAGGAAATGACATGGCGGTGGAAGCGGTTGACCTATTGTTGGGGCAACTCATTGTTGATTTAGGGGGGGTTCAGGTTGCCGTTGTTGGTGCCGGAAACATCGGTTCTAAAATTGCCCTGAAGCTAGTTGAGCGAGGCGCCCACGTCAGGGCTTCACGTTTAAATTTTAAAAAACTGAAAAAGATAGCGACCGGGCTGAATGAAATGAAGTCCGAATATACCTTAGCGTCGATTTATGCCGCTAAAAATAACCAGGAGGCTTGCCGGGACGCCCACGTAATAATCGCTTGCGCCAATAAAAGGGGCGTGGTGACGAAACAGATGGTTCGCCTAATGAGTAAGGAGCGGCCGCCGGTTCTGGTCGATGTTGGCAAGGGCTGTTTTAGCGACAAGATCATTCAAGAATCCAAGGAGAATATTTATCGCTTGGATCTTTCCCTTGTTCAAAAATACCTGTTTTCGGCGGCGGTCAAAACTCGGCAAGCC
>Ga0066639_10003937_pt1 | contig 12759 bp, 13 predicted proteins | sample CryGeyCG2114_010_2_FD_59504 | JGI IMG/M metagenome (GOLD analysis project Ga0066639, IMG submission 59504) | Groundwater microbial communities from aquifer - Crystal Geyser CG10_big_fil_rev_8/21/14_0.10 | ecosystem: Environmental > Aquatic > Deep subsurface > Groundwater | place: USA: Utah...
GGCCTCTTTGTTGTATCAATGATTTGGATCAAATGAAGTGTTTGTCTTCCATACAGCGTACTCAACTTTGGAGAGTGTGCCAACAATGATCAGCAAGAAAATATAAATCGCTTGAGCAGTAAACTTTTTCCTCCTGTGTATAACACGAAAAAATGGCGCAACCAACACTCCTTGACATACTCTCAAAACCTGTCATACTAACAATACAATATATCCATACACTCGTGGAACTTGGGTTCAAATCCCCGACTGTGCCGCAACGGTGATGTCCTGATTCAATCAGGAATAAGTCCGATCTTCGTGTGTGTGTTATCCCGAGCAGGAATACGTTTTGGACTTTTTGTCTTTAGCGAACAATCTTCCTTTCTTGGGTAAGATTTTTTTGTCTATGCCACCATTTCACCACAAACACAAACATCACATTATCATCTTCTCTCTCTTGGTCATTATCATGGGAATAAGTGGATATGTTGCGTTTTTTCCCAAAGAAATGAGAGATACGTTACAGGATACAATCGTTGATGAAAATACAAAAAATGATGAAAATATAAATGGTACAGAAAATACAAAATACACACAGAAAAATACAGATTTTGACAAAGATACAAATTCCTCTTCCTCAATTGAAAACGTTACAGGGTACACGTTACAAGCCACAAATGGTATTGAAAACCGAGAGCCAATTTTACAAAATTCAGACGATATACAAACCATTTCCACTGTCCTCACTGTTGACGGCACATCCTATACAGCGAACGTTCCAATAAATTCCACAGTGTATGACATGATGAACGCGATAGCGGACGAATCACTACACTTCACATTTGGCGGAACAAATTTTGGACCTGGCATGGGATTCTTTGTGGACAGTATCAACGGAAAAAAGGAAGATCATAAAAATAAATTGTACTGGGTATATAAAATCAACGGAAAAAAAGCAATGGTCGGCGTGTCCGGATATTTGGTCAAAGAAGGAGATATTATTTCTTGGGCACTGGAAGATGAAGAATCATAGCGTCAACGTACACTATCACAACATATCACGTGAGCGTCAGCTCGCACTATCACCACCTATCACGTTGAGTCAAAGCCGAAACATTATCACTCTATATCACCACCTATGAAATACATCACACTCACCATTCTCTCCCTCTCCCTCTTTCTCGCTGTCCCAGTCTTTGCAGAAAACACGTCTAGCAGTACACCAGACATCGTGATTGATGAGCCCACGCCTACCTCTACCCCTGACATAGTGACGAATGATGACACGACACCAACGAGCACGCCAGATATCGGGATAGAAGACTCCATGCCGACCAGCACTCCTGAAATTGTGATGACAACATCGCATCTCACCATTCGCAATGAAAATACAGTGGTGTTTGACGCAGATATTTCACTCACCACGACCACATATCATGATGCAATAAATAATACTGATTATCCATTGGAAACCACGAGCACGGTTTTTTCCATTCTGGTCTTGGCGGATAATGAAAGTGATACATTCAATATTTCAGATGCCCAATACAATGATTGGTTTCAAAGTTTTTATGTCAATTGCTTGACACTGGAATCAACGACCACGACCGTGCAATGTGGTAATTGGAAATATACAGTCAATGGAGCATATCCGTATGTGGGCATGGATGCGTACGAGCTTGCTGGAAATGAATCCATCTACATCTACTTTGGAGACAGGTTTGCGCTGACAATCAGCACGAGTAGTATTGCTATTGATGAAACTGTCACATCAACATTGCAAGAATATGATTTTTCAAACAACGTGTGGCTTCCCGCATCTGGCGCAGAGATTCTTGCGACAGAACCGATTCTCCCAGACTATTCCAACTGGCCTCCAACAACGATTCAAAGTGGGACAACGGATGGCACTGGGACGGTTGCCTTTACATTTTCTGCAACCGGAACCTATTACATCACCATTCCAAATGACTATTGGCCCGGTGCAACAATCGACGTCATAGAAACAACCGTAACAACTTCAGAAACCTTAGCAACGTCAACAACCTCAAACTCTGGTGGTTCAGGATGTGGAAATTGCGGTGGGACAACCGCACCATCATTCAACATCTCAAATGCGATTACTTTCTTACATACGCTCCAAAATCCAGACGGATCATTTGGAACAAGTCCGTTCTACGCAGACTGGGTCGCGATTGCGTATGGCGCGCATGGCGGGACGAGCAACGAGAAGACAAAACTGATTTCATACCTTTTGACAAATCCAAACGAGCAGACCGGCCCAAACACGACGACCAATTATGCTCGCAGAGCCATGGCACTCATGGCGCTTGGCATCAATCCGTATGATGGCGCGGGAAAAGATTTTATTATTCCACTCGTGGCAACATTTGACGGCACGCAATTTGGAGACGCGTCGCTTGTCAATGACGACATCTTTGCCTTGTTTCCTCTGCTCAAAGCCGGATATTCCACTGACGATGAGATAATTGCAAAGACCGTATCCTTTATCCTATCCCAACAGTCTGGAAATGGCTCATTTGATAGCATAGATATGACATCCGCGGGTATTCAAGCGCTTTCGCTCGTTTCGTCGCGCACAGGCGTTGCTGATGCTATTACAAAAGCACGGAGCTATCTCGTGAGTGTGCAACAAAGCGATGGCGGTTTTGAAAATGCAGAGAGCACGTCGTGGACAATGCAAGCTATTTCTGCGCTCGGAGAATCGCCAACAGACTGGACAAAGAATGCCCACACTCCCCTTTCGTTTCTCACAGAAGAGCAACAACTTGATGGTGGTCTCCGTCTATCAACGGATTCAGTGAACAATCGGCTCTGGTCCACTGCGTACGCCATCCCTGCCGTTCTCGGCAAACCATGGAACGAGATTCTTTACTCATTTTCAAAACCTATTGTATCAGATGCAACAAAAGAATCATCGTCAATTGGCGCGTCCAAAACAGAAACTCCCACATCAACTTCTGAAATTATTGAAAACAGCACGACCACGACGATTGACATTGTTCCGATTGAATTAGACGTTGCCACGACGACGATTGAAATAAACATGGTGACATCCACTCTTGAAATGGTACCAACGGAGCCCGTTATTTTAGAACAATTGACGAACGAAAGACAAAGAACAACGAACGAAGCTCAACAATTCGTTCTCAACAATCAACGATTAGAAACTAAAAATCAGGAAAGTGAACCTGAAATTGATCAATCTGAATTTTCAACCTCCTCATCCCAAATTTCAGATTTCCCCGCTTCAGCGGGATCCTCACACCTCTGGACGGAGTCCGTCCGAATGGCGGACCGCACAATGCGGGACAAATTACAGATTTCACCCACCTCCACATCCCCTATCGCAAAAACCGCCCGTGAAATATTTTTTGGAAGCGCAGGACTTGCAGGAGGACTGGGACTGTATCTCGGTTGGCGATTGCTCCAGACTTTGATATAATCAACTGGCTATGATGTATCATCACAAAAAATTGCTGGGATTTGCTATTGCTGGACTACTTTTGTTTAGTATTGGTTGTGGCACGGCAAGGAGCACAAAGAATGTTTATACTATAAACATCACGAAATCAGAAGTGCTTTCCGAAACACAGCAGTATGAAAGTGAAAAAAAAGAGATGGGTGCAAAGGATTTACTTGAAGCTATTGACCCGAAAGCTACCACAAAAGCGCGAAACGGAAAAGAAATGGTCACAAAGCTTGATGGGGTAATTGCCACGATGTCAAAATCATGGCAGATCTATATCAATACTATTCGTCCAGAATTTATTCATCTCAACGATGTTCGCGTCAAACCCACCGATGTGGTGTCATGGCAGTACGAACCAAATGAATGATGCACACTATGAAAAAAGAAATAATTGGCCAATGGGTCGTCCCAACAATCATCATTGCATTCGCTGTCGCTGGGCGTCTGCTTCCTCATCCGGCAAACGTCGCGCCAGTCGGGGCGATTGCCTTTTTTGCGGGATTGTATCTGCCAAAACGATGGGCTCTGATCGCGCCACTCGTTGTCATGTTTATAAGTGATATATTTATTGGATTTTACAACCCGTTCATGATGCTGTTTGTCTACGGAGGTTTTGTGGTGATGGGATATATTGGTTTGCGTGTACGAACACATAAGACAGTCATCAACACTATCGGTGGCGTTGTGATGGGATCTTCATTATTTTTTCTGCTGACTAATTGGAGCGTGTGGGCATTTGGGACAATGTATACAAAAACATTTTCAGGGCTACTTCAAAGTTATATAATGGCAATTCCATTTTTTCGAAACAGTATGATTGGTGATGTTTTTTTCGTTGTCGTACTGTGTGCAATCGCCGAGCTTTCCTTGGCAATCACACAATCCCGATCGCGTCGAGTCGCGTCACGTACCGCGTAAGCTCACTACAAAAAAAATCCTCGTGATAAAACCGAGGATTTTTTCTTTTACAAACTATTCTTCATCGTCCATGCCCGAGTTACACTCACAGCCCTCGCAATCTGGACAGTTATTACAACCATCACAGAGTACGGCGCCACAAGCGCACAATGCGTCTTCCATAGTGGAAAACAGCTAATGAATACATGCTCATGAGAGCAAAGATAGTATACAACGCCCGAAAAATATTCTGCAAGTGGGGATAAACAAAGATCAACTATGCTACCGAGTTTGGCAACGGTTCAGTGATTTGCTTCTCATTTCCCACAGCACGCTCAAACAAAACAGCACCAAGCACGGTCACCAAGATAACACCAAGAAGTGCTGCCGCCGCCGTATTTTCATCCAACACATTATTCGCAATAGCCACAGCCACAAATACCAATCCGACCTCTCCACGAATTGCCATGGCAAGACCCACAAGATGTCCCTCTTTTCTATCTTTGAACAAATACTTCACGACGTATTTACCAACGAACGCGAGTGCGGTAAATAAGAGCGCGAGCAACCATGCTTTTGAAGAAACAATCGCTTCCCGAGTCAACATCGTCCCAATGCTGACCAAAAATCCTCCGACAAAAATGTGCATATACCCCTCAATTTTTGCCCATGCTTCATGCTTGATTTCATTATCAACTTTGGAAAGAACAACACCAATACCGAATGCGCCAAGTACTGGCTCAAGCCCGACAACAGCTGCCAATGCTCCTCCGATAATCAATGATCCAAAGAAAAAACGTGTGTATGGTCCGGTCGTTGTGTTTGAATAATGTTTATCCAAATACTGCGCCACTTTGTTTGCCAATCCCATACTCCACATGGCATATGCTCCGCCAAAGAAACCGACGACTGCCACAGCGAGCCACACCAAACTCATTGCCTCCAAATTTCCCTCTGACAGCTTTGAAAGTACAGTAAGAACTAACACACCGAGAATGTCATCAATAACTGCCGCGCCAATAATTCTATTGCCCATGTTTGTCTCAAGCTTTCCCGCGGCTTTCAGCGCCTCCACAGAAAGACCGACCGATGTCGCGGTAAACACGCCACCGAGAAAAATCGCAGGGAGCCACTCCATCCCAAATGTGTAGTGTCCGAGAAGCGCGAATGTGATCAACGGTACCAAGACTCCACAAAACGCAACCAGTGTGGCAATACCAATATTTTTTTTGAGCAACTCCATGTCAAAATGAAGTCCTGCTTCAAACAAGATAAATAACACACCTGCCAGACGAGCTATTTCCACACCTGACGAGTATGGGTCAATCACTCCAAAAAAAGCCGGCCCAACGAGAATACCCATGACAATCTTTCCTGCCATCGGCGCCACACCAACTAGCTTTGCCAAACGACCGCCAAACGAGGCAAAAAAAGCCAAAAATGCTATATCTATCAATATCGGCATGATCGTATTTATTTCATGGTGATGACTTTGAACCAACGCTCCACGCAAATAATAGAGACCGACTGAACACACAGCAACTTCTACCACAAGCAATACAATGGACCTTATTTTCTTCATAGAAAAAAATTAAATATATATGCCGTCCTAATCTTGGACGGCAATAGTATAGTGGGTCTTGACAAAAGGCACAATACCCCGTGTGGATAACAAAAAATCAGTGTACATCCTTATATTTTTTTGCCACTCTTGTGCGATTCATTTCCCTTTCCAGCACTGCCTGTAATTTTGAAAAGTCCACATCTTGACGATGCTTCGCCTCTTCCAATTCTTTTTCCGCACGCGCTCTCGCTTGCTCGGCGCGTTCCAAATCAATTTCTTCCGCTCGTTCCGCGTGATCTGCCAATATCATCAATTCATTGTTTCCCCTGACTTCCAAAAAACCTCCTGCCACTGCCACCACCTGATCGCCATCAGCATCTTTGATACGAAGCTCTCCTGCTTGAAGGACAGAAACAAGTGGCACATGATGTGGAAGAACCGTAATTTCACCACTCATGGTTGGAATGGATATTTGGAGAATGTCATTTTCGTAGACGACTCTTTCTGGTGTAACAATTTTGAATTTGATCATACTTTTTGGTGATGTTGTAGAGTTGTAATGTTGTAATGTTGTAAAGTTGTAGATGTTGTAGAGTTGTCGAGCCGGCAGGCGAGATCCCGACCAGTGTCGGGGTGTATATATAGAGTTACTTAACCAATTCAATTGCAATAATACTAATGGCTTCTACTGGAACATCTCCGGGTTTCGTCGGGGTATGCTCAATCGCGTCAACAACATCCATACCATCCGCAACTTCCCCAAAATTCACATGCTTCCCATCAAGCCATGGAGTCTCCGATGCGGTCACGATGAAAAATTGAGAACCATTGGTATTGGGACCGGAATTTGCCATTGCCAGACTTCCGCGAACCAGTTTGTGTGTATTGAACTCATCAGGAAATTTGTATCCCGGATCGCCTGTCCCCCACCGAGCGTGTGCTGAATCTTCTTTTGTCAATGGATCTCCACCTTGAATCATAAAATCTTGAATGACTCTGTGAAACTTGGTGTTATCATACAATCCATCTTTTGCAAGATTGAGAAAGTTGTTGACAGTCTTTGGCGACGCGTCTGCATAAAAGGAAATGGTAATATCGCCTTTATTGGTTTTCAAAACTGCTTTGGAATACTCCCCTGCCAAATCTGTTTGCCCCACGAGTGTTCGCTCTTCTCTATTATTCATAGTGTTTTCTGTTGGTGATTGAGTTGATGATTGAAGAGAGATGTCTGCTTTCTTGACTTGCATACTGGAAGATGGCGCAGTGGATGCGCATCCTGCCCCGAGGAGGAAAAACACTCCAAATATGATAGAAAATTTATACATATAGTACGTTAATTATTTCGCTTGGCGTTGTCATTCCGAATTCCACCACAGTGGGTGAGGAATCGCTTTTAGATGAAATACCTTTGCTCTTAAAGTGGCTAGCTACTTATGGATCCCACCGCTTCGCTCGGGATGACAAACCACTCGCTTGGCTCGTGCTTTATTGTACATCATCAATTCCACCTTTCATATAAAACGCCTGTTCATTCTTTGCATCATGTTTTCCATCAAGAATCTCTCTAAAACCACGAATGGTGTCCGTGAGTTTCACATATTTTCCTTCTGAACCGGTAAATTGTTCCGCGACAAAGAATGGTTGGCTCAAAAATTTCTGTAATTTACGCGCGCGAGACACCGTCATTTTGTCATCATCTGACAGCTCTTCCATACCAAGAATCGCGATAATGTCTTGCAAATCTTTGTATCGTTGGAGGACTACTTGCACTTCACGAGCCGTATCATAATGTTCCTGCCCAACAATGAGTGGATCAAGGATCGTGGAGCTGGAATCCAATGGATCCACAGCAGGATAAATACCAAGCTCTGCGAGTGAACGATTCAATACAACCGTGGAATCAAGATGGGCAAAGGTCGTGGCAGGTGCAGGATCGGTCAAGTCGTCAGCCGGAACATACACAGCTTGTACAGAAGTAATGGATCCTTTGTCCGTGGAGGTAATACGTTCTTGCAATTGTCCCATTTCTGTTGCCAGTGTTGGCTGATACCCGACCGCGCTTGGCATACGACCAAGGAGCGCTGATACTTCTGATCCTGCTTGTGTAAAACGGAAAATGTTATCAATAAAAAGCAATAAATCTCGTCCTTCTTCATCACGAAAATACTCTGCCATTGCCAACGCAGTCAATGCTACGCGCGCTCTCGCTCCGGGTGGCTCATTCATCTGTCCAAAGACCAGTGCGGTTTTTGCAAGCACACCAGATTCTTCCATTTCTCTGTACAAATCATTTCCTTCACGAGTACGCTCTCCCACACCCGCAAACATAGAATATCCTCCATGCTCTTGTGCAATATTGCGAATCAATTCTTGGATAACCACCGTCTTCCCAACACCAGCGCCACCAAACAAACCAACTTTTCCACCTTTCAAAAATGGACAAAAAAGATCAATAACTTTGATACCTGTCTCCAATACTTCTGACTGTGTGGATTGATCTTTGAAGCTTGGCGCAGATCGGTGAATCGGATAATATGCCTTTGCGGAGACTTTTCCTTTTCCATCAATTTCTTTTCCAATCACATTAAACATACGTCCAAGTGTTGCCGGCCCGACTGGCACGGAGATCGGCTTTCCTGTATCCACAACTTCCGCGCCTCGTTCAAGACCATCCGTCGTGCTCATTGCTACGGTACGAACCATGTGTCCTCCCAAATGTTGTTGAACTTCTAGAACCAACGTTTCTCCGTTTGGCAATGTGGTCTCAAGCGCGGAATAAATTGACGGGAGATTTTCCTTGAACTCCACATCCGCAACGACTCCGATAATTTGCGATATTGTTCCTTTTGTCATAATCAAGTGTTAATGTCTAATAATTCGTGATATGTGGTGATATTGCGAGCTGATGCTCGCATGATACGTTGATACATTGGGTAGTGTCAAACATACCACCATACATCACCATATATATTGCGAGTGCCAACTCGCAATATCACCACATATCACGTCGAGGCGAAGCCGAGACAATATTACAATGTATCACCCAAGCGCCGCCGCACCTCCGGCAATTTCCGCGATCTCCTGCGTGATTGCCGCTTGACGGGCTTTGTTGAACGTGAGGGTGAGCTCGTCAATCATCTCTCCTGCCGCGTCGCTCGCGTTTCTCATGGCCATCATTCTGGCGCTATGTTCACTGGCAGAGCTTTCCAAAATTGACTGATACATTTGCGATTCCACCAGTCGTGGCAGAATCATGCGAAGGACGCTCGTCGTGTCCGGCTCAAAAACATACTCATCAATTTCAACGGATGGTTCATCATCCTGACGCGCGATTTCTGCTCGTAGCTCTCCACCAAGTGTTATCAACATTTTTTCCAAATCATGTTCTGAAATGGGAAGGACTTGACGGAGTTTTGCGACTTGAGAAATTGGTGATTTGTAGTCTGTATACGCGACCACGACTTTGTCATACTGTTTTTTTTCGTACGCATCAATCACTATCCGCGAGATAGGGAGAATATCAGCAAGTGATGGCGTGTCAGAAAATTCGCTATACGAAGCAACAAGGGTATATCCTGTTTTCTTTGCAAAATCCGCGCCTTTCTTTCCGACGCCAACCACGTCAATGACGACATGTTCACTCGGCATAATCGCTCCGTTTTTGACCCGCTGGACACTGATATTTCTTGGATCAGTAAGCTCTGCAGATATCTTTCGGATGATATTCGCATTAAAACTTCCACACAATCCTCTGTTGGACGTAATCAATACCACGAGCAATTTTTCTACCGGACGAACGGCAAGCAGTGGCAGTTTCTTCTTCTGTCCAACAGAAAGCTTCACGAGCAAATCCCAAGCAAGCGACGCATACGTTCGCGTCTGCAATGCCGATTCTACGGCTTTGCGCATCTTCGCTGCCGCCACCATTTCCATTGCCTTCGTAATCTTTTTGGTGTTGCCGACTGACTTGATGCGAGTTTTGATTGCTTTGGTATTTACGGGCATAGGGTCAATGTGTCATTCCGAATCCGACCACAGTCGGTGAGGAATCTCTTTAATCTATTTAAACTTTGACAAAATCACTACCGTATGGAAGTAGCTCGTTCAAGGTTACAACTTTATCGTTTGCAACAACAACCTCAATATCCATATTTTTTCCATTTACCTGACGCATAAATTCACGACAACGTCCACAAGGATGAAGAACATGTACTTCATCTTTCTCATTTTTCCATACTGCAACAATCTTTTTTATCCCATATTCACCTGCGGTCATCATACTTCCAATAGCATTGTGTTCAGCACAGAATCCCATGCTTGACATTGTGTCAATGCAAATACCTGTAAATACATTCCCTTCTATAGACAGCACGGCACAACCAACATCACCTGACAAAAAATCTCCAATCTTTTTTGAATTAATTACTGATGTTGCTTTTGCTATAAGTTCTTCATTTGTCATATAATTTGTTAGAGTGGTTAGCGTTGTTTACACTTTGTACCATCACCCTCCACACGTCATCCCGAATGAAGTCGAGGGATCTCGTTGTTTTTCCTCTCAATCATCGGGATCCCTCGACTGCGCCCTGTTCCGTCAGTGGACGGACAGGACTCCGCTCGGGATGACGTACGGGAAACAGCAGTGCAGGACATGTGAAAAGTGTAAACAATGCGAGGAATTTTACACGCAAAATATTTTTTCTATTTTACAAATTCACCACAACTTTCCTTCAACCCCTTCTCCACTCCATTATTCCACTCTCCGCTGGAAATCATGTCAAGAAGCGAAGATTTGGATTGTCTCATGAATGTGAGAAACGCTTTTTCTTGCGTAGGGACATCTTTTACCGCTACTGCGTCAAAGACACCATTGTTGACCGCAAAAATAACTGCGACTTGTTCGGCAACTGGCATGGGTGAAAATTGCGGTTGCTTGAACAATTCAGTTACTCGTTGTCCCAAATCAATTTGCTTTTTTGTTTCAGGATCCAAATCTGACGCAAACTGCGCGAAAGCTTCCAACTCACGATACTGCGCCATCATCAATTTTAATTTTCCAGAGACTTTTTTCATTGGTTTGATCTGCGCTGCGCCACCGACACGAGAGACGGAAATACCCGTGTTCATGGCCGGACGAATGCCACGATAAAACAATTCACTCTCCAAAAAAATCTGTCCATCCGTAATAGAGATAACATTGGTGGGAATATACGCGGTGACATCACCGGCCTGTGTTTCAATGATGGGAAGCGCGGTAATAGATCCTCCACCATTGTCTTTATTTAATTTACACGCGCGCTCAAGCAAACGAGAGTGAAGATAAAATACATCGCCCGGATATGCTTCACGACCCGGGGGACGACGAAGCAAGAGAGAAATTTCACGATACGCCCACGCTTGTTTGGTCAAATCATCATATACGATCAACACATCTTCCCCTTTGTTCGAAAAATATTCTGCCATCGCGCATCCTGCGTATGGCGCGATAAAAGACATACTTGCCGGATCGCTGGCACCTGCCACCACCACAGTGGTATATTCCATCGCACCGACTTCTTGCAATTTCGCAACAATACGCGCGACTTTTGATTCTTTCTGACCTACGGCAACGTAGATACATTTCATGTTTTGTCCTTTTTGGTTGATGATAGTGTCAATCGCAATCGCGGTTTTTCCAGTCTGGCGATCTCCAATAATAAGTTCGCGCTGTCCCCGTCCGATTGGAATCATCGCGTCAATACTTTTTATTCCTGTTTGTACCGGCTCATGTACTGGTTCACGCGTCATCACGCCAGGCGCGATTTTTTCAACCGGATAAAATTCTTTTGAGGTAATATTTCCTTTTCCATCAATCGCGTGCCCAAGCGCGTTCACGACGCGTCCAACCAGTTGCTCTCCGACTTGGACGGACAAGATGCGTCCTGTTCGTTTTACCATATCTCCTTCTTTGATCCCATGATATTCCCCCAAAATCATGGCGCCAACCGTCTCTTCCTCAAGGTTTAGAGCAACGCCAAACACACCACCGGGAAATTCCAACATCTCTTGCGCCTGACATTTTTCTAAGCCGCTCATGCGCGCAATTCCGTCTCCCACTTCCAGCACAGTTCCGACTTCTTCAGTATGAATTTCTTTGGTAAAGTTCGCGATTTGTGTCTGGAGTTGTTTGATGATTTGTTCTGTTGCATTTGACATATATTCATGTAATTAAATGACACGGATGTCGCTGATTCTTATGCGAATGTCGCGGATCACGCTAATTTTTTAAGTAACCTTATCCGCGTAATCCGCGACATCTGCATACATCCGCGTATCAGTGTGATATTTACAATGATAACTGTTTTTCAAGCTTTGATAATTGTCCGCTCACGCTCGCGTCAAAAATAATGTTTTCATCTCGCACAATAATTCCACCAATCAACGATTCGTCAACAGCGGATGTAATCTCTGACGTCTCACCAAATCTTTTTGTAATACCTTTCTTTGTCTCTTTTGAAAGCTCACGAGCACTCGTCACTGACAACTGCTTTACCCCAGACGCCTTCTTTGCGATCAATTCAAAGCTCCGAACAATATCTGCGACTTTTCTCAATGCTCGATGTTTGTGCAACAATTCCACAAACAAAGAAATGACCGACGTGGTCGTTTTCTCGTCAAGTCCTTCTGTGGTTTGGTGAAGTATTCGGGCGTATTGTGTTGCAGTGAGTTTTTTCATACAACTTATTTTGAACTCTTTAAAATCTTCTCAATAAACTGCGTGTCTTTTTTATCATCTAGTTTTTCTCCAAGCAACTTTTCCACAGCAGAGACAACCAGACCAGCG
>Ga0066639_10003941_pt1 | contig 12753 bp, 17 predicted proteins | sample CryGeyCG2114_010_2_FD_59504 | JGI IMG/M metagenome (GOLD analysis project Ga0066639, IMG submission 59504) | Groundwater microbial communities from aquifer - Crystal Geyser CG10_big_fil_rev_8/21/14_0.10 | ecosystem: Environmental > Aquatic > Deep subsurface > Groundwater | place: USA: Utah...
GTTTGATTTTTTATGTTTTCTTGTAGTGTAAATCCTCCGCGAAGTAGTAAGTGTTCAGCTCTTTCGCGTAGTTTTTTCATATTTTCTACGCCATCGCTAAATGTAGATGAAAAACTTATATTTGGCATAAGGAATAGAAAAAGATAGATCATTTTTTTGCCTTGAAGGTAGTAGTATGAGCGTTTTTTGAAGAATTGCCTTTTACTTCTATTAAGTATTCTTGTGTTCCCGTTGAGGTTTCTAGTATGAGATTTGTTTTTCCAATATTTTGAGGGATTAGAACTAATCCACAACCTAGAGAAGAAGGAAGTGCTTCCCGTGTAATGATTTTTTCATTACCTAGTGCAGAGATATAAAGCTTTCCTTTACATTCAATTTTTTTGAGAAATCCGTATGACAAAAAAATAGTTTCTACTTTTCCCATCGCATACAACGAATGGGAAAAGTAGAACGTTCCAAAAAGAATAAAAACAATACTTTTGAATGGGCTAAGTCTTTTTAAACCACTGCTAGTATTAATAATACTTTTAGAAATAGAGGGAACGCTGGTAAAAAAAGAAATCCCTTGGCTTAAAGTTCGTTTCCATGGCTCTAACATACTGCCATTTAAGCTACCAGAAACCAGTTTGTGAGCTATAATGGGAGTAGAAAATGTTAGTACGATAGATATAATTTCAAGAGCTAAAACATAGAAACCAATATCGTAAGAAATCCTAGAGTATTCTCTTGCGAGTTCACTTGTTGCTACATTGATAATGGTTAAAATTGGAAGCCATAAGATTAATTCAACGGCCATTGCTAACATAGAGAACAGAATTTTTGGCAAAATAGGAAACATTGCAGCACCTATGGGAAAAAGAACAATAAGAATACGCCAAAGGGCATCTCTTCCTACTTCTAATAAAAAATAAGCCATGAGGAAAAATATTTCGGTTATACTAGAAATTACTCCCCAAATACCTGTTCTAAAAACTTGCGCTATGTAATTTCCAAGATTGCTTAATGAAGAGCTAGTAGCTTGTGATTGAAAAGTAGTACTTGCTTGATAAAGGCTTTGGACAATAAATGCTTTTAAATCATCTTGGCTTCCTAAACTAATAAGGTAAGTATCTAGTTCTTTTCCTAAATTAAAAAGGCCATCTAATATATTTTTATAAAAAATAAGGGACAAAAAACCAATTATAAAGCGTTCAAAAGAAATATATAAGCCTTCGCCTTTTCGGATGGAAAAGAGTAATGAGATACCGAAAGAAGCGAGTAAAAGTATTTCAGCAGGGCGAACAAGTAAAAGATCTTTCATCTATGCCTCTTTTCAGCTTTTAAAAGTTCTAAAATGCTTTGTTTTCTAGCTTTTTCTAAAAGTAAATTTTTTTCTATTTCACTACGTTTAAGCTCAAGGCTCATGGTTTGTAATTGTGTTAATTGAGAGAGTGTTTGTAGTAAAACACCACTTGCTAACATCTGAGAGCTAGATGCAGCAGCAGAAATTTGAGTAGCCCTTCCAGGGGAAGCCGTTTTAGATTCAATAGCAAGGTTTGCTCCGGCAGAAATCATCTCCTGACCCATTAAGTAAGCTGTTTCTGATTGCAGTCCTCCGCTTATTATGGCTTCTTCCGTTAAAAGGAGCTTTGACTGAAGAAGAATATCGATATCACGTTTAAGATTTTTTGTTTCGTTTAGAAAACTTGTAATATCGCTCATGCGTTTCACGGCACTAGGATCAAGGTGTTCGGCTCTTTTTATAATAGCTTCGATGTTTTCAATCTGAGAGCTTACATTTTCAATACCTTTATTAATTTCTAACAAAAAAGCACGTTGATCTTTAGCAATGCCAATGGCTTCTGTTAATTTTTCCAACTCAACGATTTGCCCCATTACTAACTTAAAAAGAGCTATATTTTCTTCTCCGAAGATGGAGGCTTTACCAATTGAAGGTATAAGAAGGAGAAGAGTGAAAAATATTGGCATATTATTTCTCCCGCCAATTATCTGTTCTTAAGAGTTCAAATTCATCTTTTGTTGGATAGAGTCTGCCAATTTTTGATAGGAAGGGGGTTTTAAGAAGGCATTCTGAAAATTCACCTCTTTTTTGTTTTAATTCGCGCAGAATTTTAAGTTCCACCTTATTAAGGCTAAGGAGATTTTGCATTGGCAGCATATCTTCTCCTTGCCGAAGAAGAATTCTTATAGGTGCGTTTTGAAAAATACTTTGGCCATTTTCGGTTGATAAAAAATCTGTAAGACTATGAGTAATTGCTATTACTGCGCCATTCAACTTACGATATTCTCTAAAAGCCCTTTGCACTAAAAGTGGTTCGTCACGTAAAAAATTCCAGCATTCATCAAGAATTATATAAACAGTATGAGAGGATGCTCTTTTTCTAAGAAAAAACTCAATCGACTCTAAAAGAAAGGCTAAGGCTTTCTTTTTATCTCTGTGTAAGAAGTCGGAAAGCTCAATTCCAAAAATGCTTCCTGAAATATTTAATTGGTTTAAAGAAAATGCATTTTTTAATTCATCAAGAGTTTCTGGTTCAAAATATTTTCCATATTTTCTACAAAGGCGTTTAAAGCTTCTATTATGGTCAATAAAAAGCAAGGAAACATCAGCTTTTTCTTCAACGAGCCGTTTTAAAACCAAGCCTGTAAAAAAAGATTTACCTGCTCCAGTTGCACCCACAACGAGCCAGTGCAGAGAATCCAAGCGTTCATCAAGAGGTGAGAAATATAGTGGGAATTTTCTTCTTGTTTTTAAAATAGCAATTCCTTCTTCTTTTGGGTCGAGGATATTGGGAATTAAGTCAGAGGCAGTTTTTATTCGCACAAAGTGAGAGCGATGTGTTCTGTTACGTTTTCCTAAAACAGAATCAAGAGCTAGGGGGCCGTTCTTTTCTAAGTAAAAATAATTTGGATCAAGTGATAATAATTCATTTGAAGTTATTACTAATGAAATTTTTACTAACTCTTCTTCTCCTCGAGAAATTCCATCTAAAATAAGAGAGCTTTCTTCAAAACTAACTTCTGAGTCAATATTACTAAGCTCATCTTGAATTTGTGCATTTGACCTCCTGGCATTTTCTACCATTTTTTTTGCTTTTAGTGGATCTATGCCATCTATACGAATATGCACCGTGGCTGAATTTGTTTTTTCTAATTGAGAAGGCAGCCACAGTGGATCTGTAATATTTGGAAGTTTATATAAAGAGTAAATAAGGTTATTTTTTTGTAGGTCAATATAGGTTTCTGTAGAAAAAGATGTTGATCCATCTTTAGAAATAAAAATAGAAGAAAAATAGTTTTCGTTAACCTGAATAGCTTTTAGTTCATCAATTAAAATGTTTTTTTGATAAATAAGTTCTTCTTCATCTAATGTATCTTTACTATAAAAAGTAATTGGGAAAAACTTTCTATTAATACTTTGTTGTGGTTTTAGATATTTTTCTAAAAAATAAATGAAAAATTCTTCAGATCCATTTTTTCCATAACGAGCCTGCAGACGTAAAATTATATAGCCAACAAGTGCAAAAGCTGCGGCAAAATATGTTTTACCAAAAATCTGTAGTATACAAATAAAAAATACAAGTATAAGGAGCCCCAATAGGTTAACACCCAGAATGAGGGGCTCTCTTAAGAAATTATGGCATGTTTCTTCTCTAAATTTTCTCATATTATCTTACTTGTGTTTTAAGCCATGCCCAAACGCCGTTAATACCCAAAAGGGCAACAACGGCAATAGCAATATTTGGAGTTTCTTTTTTAGCATTTGGGTCACTTTGAATATGTCCAAAAATATTTTTACCAACGTAGCCTAATGCAAGAATAGGGAGGATTTTTCCAACCACAGCGCTTACTAATGATTCAAGACTTGCATACAAGTCAGCTGCTAAAAGAGTTTTTGGAAATAATAGCAAAACTAGATAAAAAAATTGCATAATTTCTCCTTAGGCTCTGTTCATGCGTATTTCAGATCGTCTTATGCGTAGTTCCTCCTGTTCCTCAGGGGTGAGTTTTACTGAAGAGCAAGCAGATATAAGAGCGCAGGCGATTAGAGCAATGATGAGTTCTTTCATGATTTATCCTTTCTTTTGAATGGTTGTTTTTGGTGAAAATCCACAGTGTTTACAGTATGGGTGACGAGTATGCACTCTAGTTTGGCCACCGCAGTAAGAGCAGCGATACCACCAGCTGCGATCAAGGGAGAAATCCTCAGGATTTAGCTTTTTGTAATAGTTCCTATTTTCATAAGCGTCCTGAAGATTTTCCTCTTCATCATATTGTATAAGCTTTGAGTCTTGAGAAAGTTGTGGTTTAGAAATTTGAGTATTAATTTCAGTAAGTAAAATTTGGTTCATGCAGCCCTCCAGTTTGGAAAGCCATAGAGCGAGAGTTATGCCGCAACGAGCATAGCTTTATTTTGAATAGAGATTTTTTTTCTCAAAAATGAGACGGAATTTTCTCAAAATTGAGAATTTTTTCTCAAAAATGAGAAAAATAAAGCTTTTAAACCTTAATTCCGAATTCCTTGATTTTTCGATAGAGAGTGGCTTTAGAGTAACCATTGGTTTTAGCTAATTCATCAATACTTGTTTGTTTAATTGCTTTGGCTAAAAAATTTGCCTCTAATTCATTTAAAATTTTTGCAATAGGAACTGATTGATTTAAAAGAGCTTCCACGAAACTTTCGATTTCGTTTATTACTGCTGGACCTTCTTTAGTATTTAATGAAGGGTTTGATTCAAAGTTTGTAATAGATTTTATATTTTGTGCTGTAATGAGTGGAATTTTAATTTCGTTCATTGCGTTTTCCACAAAAGAATTCAATTCACGAATGTTTCCTGGCCATAAAAGAGATTTTAAATGCTGGAATGCTTCTTGCGTAAATTCTTTATCAATATGGCGAGCGCGTTCGAGATATGTTTTAACAAGTAGTGGGATATCTTCTTGTCTTTCTCTTAAAGGAAGAAGCTCAACTCTAATTTTATCGATGCGTGCTTTAAAATCGGGGAGCAATTTGCCGTCTGCAATGGCTTTATCTATAGGAATATTGGTGGCGGCGATTACTCTAAATGTAGATTTAATTTCTTCATTTGAACCAATGGGAGAAAAGATACCATCATTTAATACTCGAAGTAGTTTTTGCTGTAAATTAATAGGAATATTGTGAATTTCATCTAAGAAAAAATCACCACCGTTTACAAGCTGTAAGATTCCAGCCTTATCTGACATAGCGCCTGTGAAGGATCCTTTTTTATGACCAAAAACTTCACTTTCAAAAAGTTGCGGTGAAAGTGAGGAGCAGTCTAATATTTTTAAAGGTCTAATTTTGTTAAAGGCTTTAGCATTGGCATGAATTCGCCTTGCAATTAGTTCTTTACCAGTGCCAGTTTCACCATAAATTAGAGTGTTTTGCTGAGGTAGAATAGCATCTACTCGGCGAAGAATTTTTTTGCATCTTTCACTTTCGGTTAGGAATCGATACTTTTCTTCTACAAGGAGACTCTTCTTATGAAGTTTAGCAAGAAAGGCTTGTTTACATTGCCAAGCAAGCTCTTCAAAGGATATATTAGATCGCCGTAAATACCAATCTACGCCATGTTTTTCAACAGCCGAAAGCATCACAGATTCTTCTTCATTGGAACTAACTACAACAGTATAAATATCAGGGCATATATTTTTTATTTTTAAAGAGGCTTCCAATCCACTCATTCCCTTGGACTTTGAGGAGTGGGAAAAGTCTATATCAAGAATTGCAATGTCGATGGATTTTACTTTTACTTGATTAACGGCGATTTCTGCTGTTTCTACAGAGGTAAACTCTAATTCCAAAACATCATCAAAAATTTCTTTAAGTTTTGTTTCAATAATAAGGCGCTCATGGAGCATATCTTCTGCAATAAGAATTGAAAGATTACGCATTAGTAACCTCTGCTTGTGCTGTTGGAAATATTATTTCAAACTCAGCGCCTTGGGCTCTAATATTGGCTTTTATACTTCCACCGTGTCTATGTACAATTTCTTTAGAACTAGAAAGGCCAATTCCAGAGCCGTAAGTTTTAAAACTTACGAGGGGATCGAAAATAATATTTAGGCGATCTTCTGGTATTCCGTGACCATTATCTTGATAGAGAATTTTTGCGTAGCCATTTGGAAGCAATGATAGACTTATATCTATATGCGCATCATTTTTTTCATCACAGGTATTATCGATAAGATTGAGTAGTGCAATTTCTAGTTCCTTTTGATCACCTAAAATTTGAAAATCCTTATTGACATGAATTGTGATTTTAAGATTTTTAAATTTGAGCTGTTCTTTGGCGCGAAGATTTACTGAGTTAAGTAAGGAGCTAATTAGGATTTCATTTTTGGGATTGGAAACCCTCTTTGTTAATTGCAAGGCTTCATTTAGAGCTATTTTTCCATGACGGACACGAGAGAGCAGGGAAGTGATTGCGGCATTCACTTCATTTTTAGAAGTTTTTTCTAATAACATTGGCAAAGCCTCTAAGAAATTTTCTGTTTCATTAAGTGGAGCTTTTAAATCATGGCTTACTTGACCAATAGTTAAACCAAGTTGTTCAAGGCGCGTTTTCCTTGCAAAAGTTTCTTTATATTCTTTGATCTGAGAAATTGCTTTTTTTAAAGAATTTCCTAAATCATCAACCCCTTGTCTAATAGCTATAAATTCATCATTTTCATTGGAAAAACTTACTTCTTCTGCAAAAAGCGCTTTCATTTCATTAACGGATTTAGCAGTTAGAGATAGTTTTTTAGTCAAAAGTTCTTCTTTATTAGAAATACTCATTATGAGGAGTAGAAAGGATAATCCTATAAGCAAAATGGTAAAACTTTCCCATATATATAATGAAGAAGGATTTTTTAAAAAATTTCCTTTTAAAAATACTGCATATTTATATTGTTGGTTTTGAATACCTTCCAAAAATATAAATCCTGAATTGTTTAGGCAAATTTCAGAAGAAAAAAAGTTACATTCTTTTAAAAATTCTTTCACCCTTTGTTGGCCAACCGTATCACCAGATAAGTAATGATCAAATGAAGAGTCGTTTTCTATAATGGAGCTTTTGATGAGTTCATCTCTTAGAGGTCGTGTATTATTTAGTAAAATATTATAGTCATGAGAGCGTATTACAGACTGGATTCCGCTTAAGCGATCTTGAATCATGCTTGGAGCAATAAAAATGCGTGTAACAATAAAAATACCCGCAATAAGCGCCAAGGCAATGGCTAAGATTGTAATGTATACGGATTTAAAGCTAGATTTTGTGATTGGAAGATTGTTCATAACATTTTTATCTTCCAAAATGGAATATCACCATCGTAAGTAGTAATTTGTGATGCATCAATAGCTTTAGAATTAAATACATGTAGGTAAGAGCGAACTGTGACGGGTATAATGGTTCCACTTTCAAGTAAATCTATTCCAATTTTTTTAATTAACAAAGAACGTTTTTCTGCATTCACCTCATGAAATGCCTCATTTATTTTACTTTTCATATCTTCCTGAACAGAAATAAATGCATAAGGACTAACCATAGCAAGAAAAAGTTCAACTTCTGGAAAGTCTGTATTCATGCCCTGAGAGCTGCCAATAAAATCAGCTTCTTCGGGAGATTTCATATCTACAATATTAAGCTTGACCCCCATTTTTTCTTCAGAATTTTTGAGAGCTATCATTAGGGGAGTATTAGGATTTGAAACTTTAATAGTGATTTTATCAATTTTTTCGTTAGAAACTAATCCCGGTAGCTCATTTTCATTTAAACTGCCAAATGTTCTTGGTGGAAAAAATTGAAGTGACTTAACTTCAGTTTCGGTTTCAAATTCAAAGTATTTTTTTACTAGTGCTGAGAATCCTCGAGCTTTTTCTGAAGAAATATGTTTTGGATTCTTTTTAAGAAAATTTGATAATGAGGGCTTTGTTACTGCATAAGAGAAATTAGAACTAGAGTTTTTTAAAAATTTTATTACCTTTTTAGCGTTGGAGTTTGATATCTCAAAAAACATGTTGCCATCTTTAGTAAGAGATTCTGGATTTTCTCCTGTATCAGTACTAAATGATACTTCTATATACCTAGGTGAATTTTTCTCATGTCGTGAAAAATGCGAATTTTTCATGAGCTCTACCATTTTCTTTTCGTGATTAATTTTAGTAACAACATATGCACCGCTTGTAATATTTAAGCTATTTATAGCAAGTGTTTTTTCGTCACAAATTTCTTTTGGAATTATGGCGAATTCTGGTGTTGAGAGTAGAAAAAGAAAGGATGGAGTTGCTGTTTTTAATTTAATTTCAATTTCATTAGGGGATAGAATTTTTACAGTGTCTATTATTCCTTTTGCATTAGCATGACCATTTTCTTCTTTTGCAATAATGCGATCAATAGAGAATTTTACATCTTCTGAAGTAATTTTTCTGCCATTACTAAATATTGCAAATTCTGAAATCGAAAAAGTATAGGTTCGTTGATCATCGCTTATTTTTTCAATTTTCCCTACGGACGGCTCTCTTTCGTTTGTAATGAGTGTATCCCAGAGGTTGTTATTTATATGGTAGAGAGCAATAGTAGAAATATTTTCTGGTGCAATTTTATCACTAAAAAATCCCATAAGAGTGATTTTTAGAGTTTCATTTTTTAAGTCTGTATTACCCATTTTTATCAAAATCCCTATCAAAATTGCTGCCAATACTAAAGTTGGCAGCAGAATTTTTTTAATTTTCATGTCTATCCAATAGTGCCACCGCCGCCATTTTCACAAACAGGAGCTTTGTCACCCTTTGCTGGTTTTTCTTTTATATGAATTGTTTCTTGCTTTGCTTTTTCTAAATCCTTGCTCGGGTCATTATTTTCAATGATTCTTTTTGCGACAGGATTTATTGCAAGCATTACAGCTAAAGTAGCTAATATATTTTTCAGGTGTGTCATACGGGTTCTCCTTGTGTAAAGTAGGTTATGAAATGCTGTTGCTCTTTATGTACAAATTTTTTAAGTTGGGAAATGTTAATTTGTTGAGTTTTAAAAGAATGAATTAATTGAGGTTCAAAATTTTGAAAAAATTTATTAGCTTTAGTATAGGTAAGTTGATCAGCTGGCGTTATATTGTAGAATTTAATATTTCGATATTCTGACCATGATTGTAGGACTGATTTTATAAGTGTTGATCGTGTGGCGTAAGTATAAACTAAAGATCCATTGTGTTTTCCAATTATGAAAGAAAACCAAAATTTATTAACTTTAGAACAATAAATTTTAATATTTTTTGTTTTTAAAATCGAAAATCCATGCACAGCACGATTAGCGACAATTTTTTTCAACATTAGTGTTTCTAAAGTTTCATAAAGTGCATGGGCTTCAGATAAGACTGGATTTTTATGAGCTGCAATTCCAAGTGCTTTAATTTGATTTTGAACTTGAAAACTTCTTTCTATTTTTTCAGAAAAGCATTTTTCTAAAGCTGATTTTATGGAAAATCCTGTGCCTTCTGCAAGATTGGATGTGCCTTCAATTTTCGATGTGCATCGAATAAAGGCAATGGATGAAAGATCTCTGTATATAGAAAAAGTCATGGCACCTCACGATAAATGCTGCGATGCATTATAATTAGGCGTGATAGGAAAAGCAATAAGTAAATTACATAGTAATTTCAGCTGGATGACTTAATTCAACTATTTAATTTCTAGTTTAAGGTTTAAGCGCCTAAGAATCGCAAGTAGCATTGGAAGCCTAGGAATTCTTCTACCATTCTCAAGAGCTTGAATTGTGGGGGTGCTTACATCAATACTTGCAGCGAGTTCCTCTTGGGTAATAGAGAGAAGCCTTCTTTTCGCGGCTACTGCATTAGAAATATATGTCAGATCCTTTTTAACTAAAGGCTGTAATTTGGCATGAACTTTCCCAAGTTTTTTACGCATTTCATCTTAATTTTCTCTTGGGCTGACAAAAAGTAACACTTACGTTATGTAAGTTTTTATGCTATTTTCCTGTAATATGAAACGGAAAGAGGTAGATTTATCTGAAGAACTATATCTTCTAAGTGCGGAGCTAGAGGCGCTTGGCTTTTTACTTGGAAAACTCGGAACTAATGAGGGAATGCCTAACGCTATCCTATCGTTAGGCATTGAGCGATTGATTTCGAATAAAGCAGAAGCTGTTAGGTTGGCATGTGAAAGACTTGATGTTGATGATTGTATTTAAAATCTCAAAATTTTAGAAAACTAGCATTTTAAGACATAAGAAAAAAAATGATAAAAGTATTTTAAATGCTGAAAAAAAAAGCTCAAAATCTAAGGCAGGGAACAATCCCTTCCTTAGATTTTATTGAGGATTTATTATATCATCTAGTATTTTTAACCTTTCGTTCACTTCTTCTAATTGGTCAGGTACGGTCACACTGTTTTTCATTTCTGATAAAAAAGCCCGCACTTCGCCCAGCTCATCCCCATTCATCATTTTTATGAGAGTATATGCCATCCCAGAATCGCTTTAAGAGGTGAGCATTTTAAAATGAGAGCAAGTCGCGACTGGTTTGTCTCTAAAAAAACTTTTCAAAATTTCGGCTGGGATTAAGGGTTATTGTTCACTCGCATTCCAGGAAATCACCGTCAGTGATGGCCAGCACTTTTGCCATCGATCAACTTTAGATAAATAAATTTCTTCCGTGATTTGCTTCTTGTTAGGTCTTGCTGTTAGTGACATTAAATCTTCTAAGCCATACGGAGCAAAAACTCGGACTTGATCACTAGTGTTAGTAATAGCAACAGCGGTCGCCGTTGTTGGCCAGGTTCGAATTGCATCTTCAATAGACGAATACGGCGGAATTTCGTAGCCGAATTTCTGAGCGTACCATTTATGAACTCGTGCCTGGTTCTTTACATCAAATTTCAATGAGATGTCGGCGAAATGATTACGAACACGCCTCTCCGTTTCGCGTTCGCTCTCATCAGATAAATCCGAATCGTCGAAATATACCCAATCAATGTCGTTAATATATTGATCAGGAGAATTACCAGTCTTGAGATTCCAAATAGTCTGAGCAAGGCAACCAGCTCCGAAATACCAATTAGGAATTTGAAGGTTTGATGATCTTTCCAAAATTTTCTTTAAGGTTGAGCTTTTATAGATCAGCTCCCAAAAGCTGCTTTCAAGACTATGCATTTGGGGTTTTTACCATTTCCGTGAAATCTGGTCATCAAACTTAAGAATTTTAGGCCGCCGCGCATCCAAAAAAAATTCTATATCTTAATATTTGATCCCTGAAGGGATAGCATCATTTTTTAGGAAAACTACTGGATGAGATCCATCTTTGGTAAACAGAATTACGCCATTAAATATTTCATTGTAGAATGTATTGTTGTCAGCGTGGCCGTAACACAGTTCTTCAGCACCCAAATGATATTCGCAGTCTGATCGCGGATGAAACTCTAATTTTATAAGGTCGTTGTAGTTCGCGTCTATCGCATTAATCACAGCCAACCTCATTCTATGATTATATAAAAATGGGATTTCAAATCGAAAGTTAAATGAGGTGCTTTTTCCTGCGCTGACAAAACCGTTATCAACTTTTAAAAAATAGCCAACATTTAGTTTAATTAGCTTTTTCGTCCAATTACTAGCAGGAGTATTTGCCGAAGCTCGCTCATAGCTGTAAATAGTCGGACTGTCATCACTGCTAGGCATCACTGATTTCTCAAGCAAAATATCTTTCGAGAGATTTTGATCTGCAGCTTTGGGATTTGAATTTTCATTTCCACAGCCAAATATAAATACGAATGAAACTACAAGACACAATCGGTTAAGGCTCACAAATAACTCCTCTCTAAATTACAAAGTATGTGCTGTGTACAATGCTTGGCGCATTATGTCAACTATGGCTTCGATTGATTTGTTTGGTACACGGAAAGCGATGCATGACGGTTCACGAATTTTGCAAATTTTCCGATACGTAGTGTATGCGTGTCGCCTTTTGTTTAACATATATTATTTTGCTTTTGTGCCCCGAGAGTGTTTTCGCAAATTGCGAAAAATTGTGGGCTAGCATGGTTCTGCCGAACTCGAATTTATTGCCTGATGTCTCGATGCAAAATCTGCTTCCTAATCATGTAATGGAGGGGGTCTTACCAGGGTTCGCAGCACCCACTTCTATGCGATTCTCTCCAAAATGGAAGCAAAATTTTATCGAAGCAATGGACGAGAGTACATCCCGAATTCAAGTTGAATGGCCCGTGGTAAACGGAAAAGCTCGAAATGATGGTGTTATTCTAGAAAATAAGACTTTATCCAAATTATTACAAAATTCTGTTCTGCCTGATCTTGAAAATTATGGAAAAAAGTTAGAAATAGAAATAAATAAAATAATTGGTCCTATGGAAAAGGTTCGTCTTGCACGAATTGAGCTCCGAGCAATAAAAGATAACAAGCACTCTATGGATGCAGGTGATGTATTCTTGATGCATCAGGATGATGCTGATAGGAATGGATATATACATGCCGTGGTTACAGTGCGAGGAAATGGTACTCTAGTTAGCCCAATGGCATCCGTTGGCGCTCCCGTAAATCAATACAATATGAGGCATGCTTCACTTCCAGTCGTACGAATTGATGAAGGGACTCCTCTAATATTAAGCACGCTGGGAAGAAAAATTTTAGGAATTATATCACCATGGCACACAAGTCCTCCTGTAGACATGGGAGAATCTCGTATTGTTGCCTTGTTTCAATTTTTAGCGGATTAGCGGAT
>Ga0066639_10003943_pt1 | contig 12751 bp, 17 predicted proteins | sample CryGeyCG2114_010_2_FD_59504 | JGI IMG/M metagenome (GOLD analysis project Ga0066639, IMG submission 59504) | Groundwater microbial communities from aquifer - Crystal Geyser CG10_big_fil_rev_8/21/14_0.10 | ecosystem: Environmental > Aquatic > Deep subsurface > Groundwater | place: USA: Utah...
TGAAAAGGGATTCCTCCACTGCACTCTCACTTCGTGTATTCGTTTCGGTCGGAATGACAGCGTTTCGTAATTCAAAGAAAATAGATTAATTGGCAAATAACAAGTACAGATCTGCTAAAATTGTTCCACATGAAACAATGCTAATTATTACCACTAATTTTTTCAAGAAATAAAAACTTCCCAAAAAAACAACAAACTACTATTTTTTGTATACATTATTGTATACTTTTACACTATTTGGACATAAAATCGAACCTGGATCTAGACGTTAGGAGTGTCTTATTCTATCCATTGCCAGCCACAGGCTGGTCAGCCTTTGGCTGAAACTACATAATTTGTGGCCCCACCGGGAATCGAACCTGGATCTAGACGTTAGGAGTGTCTTATTCTATCCATTGAACTACAGGGCCATTGTTTCACATGAAACAGTGTGAGCTTACTCAATCTCAGGGCACATGTCAAACATGAATTGAAACCAGGTCTTGTAGCTGGTGGCAAGAGGCCTGCTGATATTTACGAAGATGGTTATGTCATCCGATATCTTTGTAATTCCCATGCTTGAGAAAGAAACGACATGATCGCCGAATATATCGACCATTCCAGGGGTTGAGTACTCCTTTGGGAGAAATTTATATGGCCCGCCTACAGTCTCTACCACATGAGCAGCCTGCTCTTTTATTTCGTAGTCAAAGAGATGATGATACTTGATGCCTCTTTTTTCAGCATCAACAAGGAATCTATCCAAAAACGTTTTGAGTCGTGGGTCAAACCATGCGCCCTTTGCCCCGATAAAATACGCGTCTTCCTCTGTGCTTAGGATATCACGAAGGTAATTTTTGAACCCCTCGACACCTTTGTATATATACGCCGCTTCCAGATGTGGTGTCTTTTGATATGCTTCCACAAGGTTTGGCATGATCTTTTCAAGTTGCGAGCGTTTTTCATCGACCAATTCCATGAGTTTGTGCGGATCTACCGGCTTATAGAGGTTGTCGCCTCGTCCTATCACTTGAAAGACCATTCCTTTTTCAATGAGCCGGTTCATGGAGTCATAGATATTGCGCCTGTGTATCTTGCTTCTGACAGAAAGCTCGCTCACCGTGCTTTCGCCGAGCTCGAGCAAGGATTCATAGATTTTTGCCTCGTTTTGCGAGAGACCGAGGGATTCGAGGGTTTGGAGGTGCATAAAAAATAAAGAAATGTAGCTCAGGCCTTTCTTGTCCGCCTTTGGAGGAAGGTTTGAGAATCACTCTAAGTGAGATCAGTCAGGCCTAAAGGCCTGAGTTACATGATCTACCCTCTGTCAAAGGATTTCCAGTGAAGTACCTCATCACTCTTTTCATCTTACTGATCTCAACCACCACCAGCGCCCAACCGTCAGCCCTCCCCGCCTCCGTGCGCTCGTGCACGCGGGTCACGAGGTGGTGGAGGACACGGTTGACGTCCGCGCGCACTTCATCCCGGGTGGAAACCTCATGAACGGCCTGTCGCCGTACCTCTATCTCGGTGCGGCGTGGAAGCCGGCGAAGTGGCTCGACCTGGAGCTCGACCTTGGCGTCGACTTCACCAACGCCGAGCCGCTCATCTCCCTGAAGCCGTCCATCAAGGTCGACGATTTCTGGGCGTGGGCAGAGCTCGACGTTCAGTTCCCGAGCTACTCGGGGTACTGGTTCGTCCAGCTCCAGTACAAACTCCACGATGTCGTGCACATCGGAGTGGAGGGCGAGGGCTGGGGAAACTGGGCAAAGCCGACGTCGTGGTCAAACGGCGCAGGACCGAATGTCCTGCTTCGATTCGCTCAGTATTTCGGAGTCGACCTCGCGCTGCATCTGCGCGAGGGGTCGGCGGATGGTGGTGGGCGCACGTGGGGATTTGATCCCTTCGTGCGGGTACATTTGTTCTTTTGAGACAAGGGGGAAGATGTGGAGTGACGAATTGAAGTATGAAATTCGTTATCCAACGGTAACGAATTTCGCTTGGGCTCAATTCGTCACTCCTCCTACAAACCGTGTCCGCCGGAACACGTTATCCTCCGGCATTCATTCTTTTGTACTTCACTCGCTGGAGTGTAGAAGTGAGAAAAAGCGTCATAAACACAAACATACCTCGTACACCAAGCACCTTATTTTATTTCTGCGGTAATACTCACACCCCACATCATTTCAAACCACGCGACAAATGTATCATGTATAGTTGGGTTATCAATGACAACACCGGATAATTGTTTTGAATAATCAATAATTGCCACATGCCCTTCCCACATAAATGTATCGGTTGCAAATTGTACGTCGGGTGGTAGCCATTTCACCTGATGAGAAGATGTTATCGGCGCAACTTTCAAATATCTTTCCGCTTCTTTGGATTTGATCATCAAGTCTTTTTTTAGGACGTTGTGTGTCTGGAAATCTTTGAGATTATCTTCCACAAACATGCGAGGGAATACATTGGCAACGGATGTAATGTCAACAATCGTTCGTGTCTCAACACGAGCGTTTTGCAATTCTCGATGAATGGACAGAATACCTTTTTTCCCGTCAAAAAAACGCGTGCCCGGTTTATATATGGTTCCTATTTTTGTCTGATTAAGTATGTCCGCAACAGAACGGATAGAGTTTTGCTTTTCTGTCAATTCTCTTTTTTGCTCTTCAATACTATCAATAATGTGTTCCACTCTTTCCACTTGATACACCGTTTGTTCATCTTCAGTAAAACTGCTCACCAGACCCTGTTGCTGGAGATTTTTTAGGATGTCGTATATTGAGGTGCGAGGTATTGATTTTAATTGTTTGGCAAGATACGCCGCTGTTGCCGCACCTTGCTCGAGTAATGCAAAAAAGACGTCTTGCTCACGCCCTGTAATACCCACGTCTTCTAGTGCGTTGGCTATCTTTTGTTGTCGGTTGTTCGTCGACATAAGTATTGACCATTAGTTATATTTATGCTACATTACGTTGTTAAATATGTCAAGTATCACCGACAGTAATGTTTAGCAAAAGCACATTCTTTTTTGCAAAGGAGTTTGCTTCTGCCAAATAGGTTGTTTGGTAGGTGGCACAAAGGAGATAGCAATGCGTTTCGAAGTCAAGTTCTGGTGGTCGAATCCAGAGGATCTCAATCTCAAGAGGGGGGAATACCTGGAAGACGACACGATGGCGGAGCTCTCTCGGGAGCATTTCCTCAGTCTTCTCGAACAGGGGGCTTTCGGAAGCAGGGTGGATGTTCGGTTTGAGCTCGACGACGAGGGGCGTTGCATCGTCGCCACCGTCAAAGTGGATTGCGACAAGTCCCAGAGCGAGTTCATGCAGGAGCTGTTCTACAAGATTGCGGCATGGGTCATTGGCCAGACGGAGTAGGCCGCAACAAAGGCCAGCGGGAAATCACGAGTCATCGTGAGAGTACCGCTGGCCTTCATTCATTCTTTTTGGAAAATCTAAAATGAAAAAGAATGAGCGCAAGTGTGTATGACATTCGTTATCCCACGATGACGAACTGGCGCCTGCCTGCCGGCAAAGGCAGGTTCGTCACTCCTCCCAATACAACGGGCTACGTTGTATTTTACTTGTTCTTTGCCATCGGCGGCATCATTGCCATTGCGATCGTGCTGTTTTTCTTTGGAAAGTTGCGAAAGTAGTCTGCACGTTTGCGCCGTGCAGGTATCATGATATACTGGATATGCAAGGGGGGCACGACCATTCTTGTGTGGTCTTTTTTTATAGTTGTACTTTCTATCTATGATCCAAAAGGAGGGGGCTTATACAATCAAATTTTTTACGAAACATCTTACAGCATTCATTTTGTCATTACCTGCTCAAACACAAGGAAAAACACTTCGTCTTATTGAACTCTTGGAAAGGCACGGATATACACTGGGTATACCGTATACGAAAAAGGTAGATCGGGATCTCTTTGAACTACGTATCAGGGGAAAGCTGGAGATTCGTATCTTCTATACATTTCACACTACCACAATTGTACTACTCTCCGGCTTCGTCAAAAAATCTCAACGTATTCCAAAACAAGAAATAATGAAGGCAAAAAAGCTGCTCCAATTGCTTGACGATACATAACATATCTGTTATATTATGTTTGTATGAAAACATTCCAAGAATTTAAAAAAGAGGCTCTCAAAGACCCTGCTGTCAAAAAAGCATACGATGATCTTGCTCCTGAGTTTGAATTGGCAAGCATGCTGATAGAAAAACGTCTCGAACGCGGACTTTCGCAAGCCGAACTCGCAGAAAAAATAGGGACAAAACAGCCGGCCATTGCAAGGCTCGAATCCGGCAACTATAATACCACCCTGGCATTCTTGAAAAAAGCTGCGAATGCGCTTGGCGCGGAGCTACATATCTCACTTCGGTAAAAAACATATAACCCAAACCTTTAGGTTTGATGTACGAAGACTGTATTCTATGCAAACAACCCTTCTCATCTTCCTCACCATCCTCCTGCTCACCACCCTCGGCGCAATTTTTTTTCTGTACAAAAAACTTCAGGAGCAAGGCAAACCAAAAGAAGGCGATCAGAATCTCTTTATCATGCTCCAGCAACAAATCCAAGAACTCAACAAAACAGTCGATCAAAAAATGAGCGAAACGCACAAAGCAATGGGGGAAACACAACAGTCGCTGAACAAAACGATTCAAGATCAGTTTGGACAAAATACACGCATTTTGCAGGGTATCACGGGGCAAAGTAATAAAATGATCGCAGACATTACCGAAAAAGTGACCAGTCTGGAAAAAACAAATCAGCAAGTGATGGGATTCTCTGAGCAATTATCAAATCTAGAAAAAGTGCTCACAAGTCAAAAACAGCGAGGAAATCTCGGTGAAGCAGGACTTCAGCTTGTCCTCGAAAACATGCTCCCTCCTACCGCATTTGCATTACAACACAAGTTTGAAGATGGAGACATCGTCGACGCAGCTATTTTTACAAAAGACGGTATCATTCCTGTTGATGCAAAATTTTCTCTTGATAATTATCAACGTATTCTTGACTCAATCGATGACAAGCAACGAGCAACACTAGAACATGATTTTAAAAATGATTTGAAAAGGCGTATTGACGAAACCAGCAAATATATCAAGCTAAAAGAAAACACCCTCGATTTTGCCTTCATGTTTATCCCGAGCGAAGCTATTTATTATGATTTGCTCGTAAACGAAGTCGGGGCAGTGAAAATAAATACAAGAAATTTGATTGACTACGCATTTCGAGAAAAAAAAGTGATCATAGTTTCGCCAACAACATTTGCAGCATATTTACAAACTGTATTACAAGGACTCCGCGCATTAAAGATTGAAGAGAGCACAAAGGAAATTCGAAAAAATGTGGAGAAACTGGGCAAGCATGTGCTGGCGTACGAAGACTATATGAAAAAGCTCGGGAATAGTATGTCCACTACTGTCAATCATTACAATACGGCATATAGAGAACTTGGAAAAATAGAAAAAGACGTAACACACATTACTGGCGACGAAAAAGAAATAGAACCACTCCTCCTTGATAGGCCGAGGATGGAAGATTAAACTAATTTTTGTAATTTATTCATAAAACTCAAAAAATATGAAACCTGAACATCAAAGTCTACGAAGACCAGAACAAATATTTGCTGAAGCAAATTTAAATGATCACGAAAGAACCACTATTACTCATACGTTTCCTTCAGATCTAGACAGCCAACTTGCTGTCGTACGGCATATGGGGAAATTAGCACCAATAGATAGTTCAATCTACCCTACATTTCCTGGAAATGTAACTGCTGAAGAAGCAATTTCAGCAATACAAGCCGTAGAAAGAAAAAAGAAGAAGCTTAACTTTTTTTGAAGGAGGAATATGTTTACAAAAATACACTCAGCCGCTGTTCTCGGTCTCGACTGTGCGCCAGTCACAGTGGAAGTAGATATTGCCGGCTCATGGCCGGGATACAACATTGTTGGCCTGCCCGATGCTGCCATTCAAGAAGCAAAGGAACGAATCCGCACTGCATGGAAAAACACAGATCTGAGCTTTCCAAACAACGGACGCATTGTTATCAATCTTGCTCCTGCCGATGTTCGCAAGGAAGGAAGTATGTATGATCTCCCCATGGCTGTCGGGATGTATATCGCAACGGAGAAACGTGACGACATTGATCTCTCTGATGCATTATTTGTCGGAGAGCTGGCACTCGACGGCTCACTTCGACACACAACAGGTATTCTTCCGCTTGCTATCTTTGCACGCGACCATGGATACAAACGAATATTTATTCCATCAATGGATGCACAGGAAGCAAGTCTGATTCATGACATCGATATTTATCCTGTAGAAACATTTCGTCAGGCACTTGCGCACATTATAGGAAAGGAACAGATTCCTCGATGCCCACCAACTGAGATAGAGGCATGGCTCGACGAAGCGATGTATGAGATGGACATGAAATATGTAAAAGGCCAAGAGTTTGTAAAACGAGCTATGGAAATTGCCGCCGCAGGGAGCCACAACATTCTGCTTTCTGGTCCACCAGGGTCAGGCAAAACACTCCTCGCACGAAGCATGCCGTCAATATTACCAAGGCTCACGACCGAGGAAGTGATCGAGGTCACAAAAATGTATTCGGTAGCCGGCATCCTTCCCAGTGAAAAACCACTCATTACTGAACGGCCCTTTCGCGCACCACACCACTCTGCGTCCGGTGTCGCTCTTGTAGGTGGAGGAAAATTTCCACGTCCGGGAGAAATTTCTTTGGCACATCGAGGTGTTTTGTTTCTGGATGAATTTCCCGAATTCCCCAGACAAGTACTCGAAAACCTCCGCCAGCCACTCGAAGATGGTATTGTAACCATTTCCCGCGCGCAAGGAACAATCACCTTTCCCGCGCGCTTTACACTGGTAGCAAGTCAAAATCCGTGTCCGTGCGGATTTGCGACAGACCCTGATAAAAATTGTTCTTGCTCTCCCATGCAAATTTCAAATTACCAAAAGAAAATAAGCGGACCACTGCTGGATCGCATTGATTTACATGTGGAAGTTCCTCGGGTGAATTTTGAAAAACTTCGAGATGATTCACTGAGTGAATCATCAGCGGAAATCCGCGAACGGGTGGAAAAAGCACGAGCCATGCAAGCAACACGATTTGCAGGAACATCATGCATGACAAATACAGATATGAAAAATAAAGAAATCCGTGACTTTTGTAAACTCAATGATCAATCTGTCGAACTCATGAGACAAGCCGTCACGCAGATGCATCTGTCTGCACGAAGTTATCATCGTATTTTAAAACTTGCGCGCACGATTGCAGATCTTGATGCGTCGGAAGGAATTGAAACAATGCACGTGGCAGAGGCATTACAGTATCGGGCGAAGCAGGGGTAAAATTGCGCCGACTGCGTCGTGACTACAATTGTATTCGGCTAACGCGAAATAAGGCTGAAGATTAGATATTATGAATAAAGAACATCTTTTTTTTCGAAGATGTTCTTTATGTATACAGAGTATTCAATCTTTAGGAGATCATCGCACGTACTGCAACGGATTGGTATGTTTATTATTAATTCGGACTTCAAAGTGAACATGAGGACCGGTAGAGCGCCCTGTCGACCCCATTGCAGCAATTGTCTGCCCTTGTGATACAGATGCCCCCACTTCTACATACCGTTGTGAATTATGTCCATATAAGGTGGTAATGCCACCGCCGTGGTCGATAATAATATAATTACCATATCCACCATTGTATCCATCTTGAGATTTTATAACAGTGCCGGCTCGTGATGCATACACAGGCGTACCAACCGGACCTGCAATGTCAAGACCAGTGTGACGCCATCCGTAATATTGTGTAATGGTTCGCACACCTGCCGGCCAGAGATACCCGGATCCTGCTGGAGCAGATATTGATGGTGGTGGTGCCGCCACACTTCTCAGTGGAGTAGCAATCCGTGTTGGTGCCATATATATTGGTTCCGGCTTCTCGCCTCCAGGGATAACCAGTGTTTCACCGATAATAATATCCGAGCCATCTTTTTGTAATTTATTGAATGTAATAATTTTTTCTGCTTCTGCATCGTATGCACGTGCAAGCGAAGACACAGTATCCCCGCGCACAACAGTATGGAGGACTCCGGTGGCTGGAAGAATCTTCAGTGTATCACCCGGACGTATGTATGATCGAGCAGTAAGATTATTTGCCCACAAAATTGTCTCCACACTTACTGCATACTGTTGTGCGATAGCGCCAATCGTATCTCCGGGCTCCACTGTATGCTCCACTATTTCTGTTCGTTCGGCTGTCTGCAATGCCCCCGGAGTTGTCCCGATTGACAATTCATTCCCTGGCAGAATCGTTGGCTTTGTAACAGCCGTACCACCTACGGAAATAGAGGATATTCCCTCCGGCTGTATCATACGTTCACCGAAAGAAATTGCTTGATCAGCACTTACTGATCCTTCACGCCATGTTTTCTCTGGTGCATACACAGCGAGGGGCGCTTCTTCGAGAATATATTGTTCAACAGCACCAAAATCTTGTTCACCAGGACCAACAAGCCTATATAGGAGTGTCTTTTGTCCTGGCGCGGATGGAGTGGTGGCAGTATACAGATGTGTCTGTGGAATCATGATAATAAAAAAAACGAAAAAAAGTATTCCCTGGAGCGTTGATCTTCTCCCAAGAAAACCAATCCATCCCCCAGTTTTCAAAAATCTTACAATTTCTATTTTTTTTTGAAACGAATAGAGCCATTGGTAGAATGTTGGGCCTATCGTCCGCTCATAGACACGATTGACAGACATGATGCCCCTCCCAAGTAACTGAAAAAAACGCACGAGCGTACGCTTTAGGAACATCATGAAAGTAAGCAAAAAAAGGAATGTCTTTTTTATATATGTATTCATAGAAATACCATACGAGTATGTCCAAAAACAGACAAAAAGTCAACCCATTGTACTTGACGGCACAGTTTTTTTCATATATGATTGAAGCCATTTCATATTGTCATTTTTCCTTATGCACTATACAAAAAAAGACCTCAAAGACTCCCAAGTAGAGCTTACAATCACCGTCGCAACCAGCGAATACCAAGATTCACTTGAAAAGGCAGCCGAACGTATCTCACAGCGTGCAAATATAAAAGGATTTCGAAAAGGAAAGGCTCCATTTGAGATTATCAAAAAAGAAATGGGAGAAATGGCGATTATGCAAGAAGCACTTGAAGATATCGTCAAAAAGACCTTTTTTGAAGCTGTACAAACGGAAAAACTGGAAACTATCGGCATGCCACAGATCAGTGTGGAAAAGCTTGCTCCGGGAAATGATATTGTATATAAGGCAGTCGTCGCGCTCATGCCAGGTGTCAAACTCCCTGACATGAAAAAGATAAAAGTAACAAAAGAAGAGGCAAAAATTGATGAGGCAAAAATGACCGAAACTCTCGATGCGGTTCGTGGCATGCACGCGACAGAAATAGTAAAAGACGGACCTGCAACCGGTACAGACAAGATTGTCATTGATATGGATATGCTTATCGACAATGTCCCACTCGAAGGTGGACAAGCAAAGGGACACCAAGTCTACCTTTCAGAAAATCATTACATTCCTGGATTTAATGAGCATGTAGAGGGATTAAAAAAAGGAGACGAAAAAGAATTTAGTCTGAGTTTTCCAGAAACGCATTACCAAAAGCATCTTGCAGGGAAAAAAGTAGATTTCAAAGTTTCTGTAAAAGAAGTATACGAACGCCAGCTTCCTGAGCTGTCTGATGATCTTGCAAAAATACTCGGACAAGACAGCATGGAAGCTCTCAAAGAGCTCATTCACACAAATATCTTAGAGGAAGCAAAATATAAAGCAAACCAAAAAGCAGAAATAGAGATGCTTGATGCGCTGATTGAAAAAACAACGTTTGATCCGATTCCAGAAGTCCTCATTGATGCAGAACGACAAAAAATGTTTTATGAACTTAAACGTGATCTTGAAAAAAACGGTGTAGAAATTTCTCAGTACCTTGCAGATATAAAACGTACAGAAGACGAACTTTTCAACGACTTTAAACTACAGGCAGAAAGACGGGCAAAGGCGGCATTGGTCTCTCGCCAGGTTGCGATTGAACAAAACATTATTATTTCGGACGAAGAACTTGGTGAAGAGATAAAGAAGCTCGAAGAAATGTACAAAACACAAAAAGAACATCTCGACAATCTCAAGAAACTGGAGGTGCGAAATACGATTGCAACAAGTATGCAGAATAAAAAAGTAATGGAGTGGCTGAAAGCGCAAGTGCTAGGCTAGTCTACGGACTACAGACAACTGACAAAAAACCTATATAAATCCACTATCTAGTGGATTTTATCGTACACGTGTATCTAATTTTGTATATACTACAGACCGGTGTGCAATGATAAAAATTTTTACTATTGTTTTCTCAATTCTAAAAATGACACGATACTCTCCGACACGAAGTTTCCAATACCCTTTGGCAGATCCTCTCAACGGTTTTCCATATAGATGTGGTTCTGACGTAAGTTTTGCCTCAATTGCTTTTTTTATTTGAAGCTTTGTGGTTGAGCCAAGCTTTGGAATGTCACTATCCACCACCCGCTCATGATATGTAATATCAAACCTCATACCCACACATCATCATGTGGGATGAATACTGCTCTAGCCTTGTCTCTCTCTGACGCACGCTTATCCCAAGCCATATCTTCTTCTAGATCAAGTGCGATATTCAAAAGCTCTGCCACTTTTGTGGCTGTTGGGACATTGTCTCTTTTGGCGACTTTTTCAAGTACTGTCGTTATCTGCGGTGGCAATGCCAGATTGATTCTTTTGTTATTTGTTGGCATAGTGTACATATAAGAAATAAAAAGGAAGGTATAAAGAGTGTACCACAGGTGTAACACCTTGTCAATGTATGAAAACCCTTTCCATCCATGTCCTCCCACGATCGTCGCGAAACGAAATTGTTGGCACGCTCCCGGATGGAACACTCAAAATAAAACTTACAGCACCACCAGTCGATGGTGAAGCAAATAAAAAACTGATAGAATTGTTAAGTCGTGAATATGGTGTGTCAAAAAGTCGAGTGAAGATTGTGAAAGGGGAGAAAGGGAAGAAGAAAATAGTGGAGATTGATATATAAAAATGCGAGCAGGTATGTTTGGAAGAGACCTTACACGACCTCATCCACCCCACCCTTACTCCACGGATTGCATCGAAAAATACGCCACACCGCCTTCGCTCCACCACGAATCACTCCGTATTTTTTTATAGCCTGATATCCATACTCACTACAGGTAGGATAAAATCTACAAAACCCATGCGGGTTTTTTTTCTTTGCCCAAAAGCTGTGATCTGGCGAGAGGAGTCGCTGGTACTGTCTGATGAAGAAAAGAATGATATTACGAGGGAATCTCAATACAAGATGAATCATATGCTATGGTAATGTCCTCACAAAAAAATGGAGCGACAAACGCAAGTTTATCCCGTTGGAGCATGACGAACTTGCGTTCGTCACTCCTTTCGGGTATGTGTACGGCTCGTTATTACATGAGAAGCCGTGCCTTACGAAGTATATCCACTATAGATGTTTCTATCGCACGGTATTCTGCACTTACAATCTCCGGCTTTGCAATCAAGAGCACCATCGCTCCTACTTTTATCTTATTCTCTTTGAGCAATAAACGCACCACTTCCCGCATCTGGCGCTTTACCCGATTTCGCTTTACTGCACTTTTGTGTACTTTCTTTCCAACAGCAAACCCGATAAGGAGATCTGTTTTTTTATACTCTCTTCTTGGATATTTATCCGGATTAATCCACCACACCTTCGCATTCGCAAGATCCCCACCCACAAAACGCCCTTCTTTCATGAGGATTTCAATGTCTTTCATGCGACGGAGTCTGTGTTTTTGGGGAAGCATATCTATTTTTACAGATAACGGATACCGTGCCTGCCGGCAGGCAGGATTCTGATTTACGGATCATATAAAATGTTCCTCTATATATGTAACGTCAAAGCACTATCCGTACATCCGTACTATCCGTTATCTGTAATTATAACAGAAAACCCCGTTTCCGGGGCTGCATTCTGTTTATCGAGTCTTTCGCGTACGCTTTCCAGTGCGTTCCTCACTCACCGTGAGTTTCTTGCGCCCTTTGTCACGTCTTCGTTTCAGAACATCTCGACCATTCTTGTCTTCCATTCTTGAACGGAAACCATGAGACTTTGCGCGCTTTCGTTTTTTTGGTTGATAGGTTCGCTTTGGCATAGTAACATCACATAGCACGTATCACGTATCACGTAATACGTAACATAGCTTTCTTTAGTTAAAAAGTAGCCATATTGTATATAATACTTCCCTATTTGTCAATAGGTACTTCCAAGAGATAAAATGTAGTGTTGTTTATTGTGTGCTATGTGTTACGTGAAAATTGTCTACACTATCCACAGGCTATCCCCATGTTACGCACTTTTTATCTAATTTAAGCCATTTTTTAAAGAAGCTTGTTGTGATAGAATGAATAAACATCATAACCATTACTGTTTCCTTATGACAAATTATGAAATCTGGCAGTCTGTCCTTGCTGATTTTGAACTAAAAGTCTCAAAACCAAATTTTACCACGTGGTTTAAAAATACCGGTATTGCGCAATACGAAGCCGGACACGTGATCATCTGTGTGCCAAATACCTTTACAAAAAATTGGCTTGAAAACAAATATCACAAAAACATTATCAATGCTATAGAGAAAATAACGGGGAAAGCAA
>Ga0066639_10003944_pt1 | contig 12746 bp, 10 predicted proteins | sample CryGeyCG2114_010_2_FD_59504 | JGI IMG/M metagenome (GOLD analysis project Ga0066639, IMG submission 59504) | Groundwater microbial communities from aquifer - Crystal Geyser CG10_big_fil_rev_8/21/14_0.10 | ecosystem: Environmental > Aquatic > Deep subsurface > Groundwater | place: USA: Utah...
AAAATTATTTTATCGTGTTCTTTTTGCAAAATCCCACCAGCAATTGACAAAATATCTCTAAATAACTGATCATTTTTAACTAAATGGTCAGACCATAAAATAACAAACGGTTCATTGGGTGATATTTTTTCAAAAATTGCAGCAACCAATCCTACTGCCGCTCCAACGTCGCGCATTTCAGGCTCTAAAATAAAATTTTTACTGGGGATTTGGGGGAGCTGCTCACGAATTAGGCTCTCGTATCTTTTACCCGAAGATATAAAAATATCAGAAGACTCAAAAAGAGGAGATACTCTCTCAACGGCAAGCTGTAAAGTTGACTTATCACCAACCACTTTTTCAAATTGCTTGGGAGTATTTTTACGAGATAGCGGCCAAAGTCTTGTTCCGACGCCACCTGCGAACACAACTACTTTCATACCCTGGCCCCTCTTTTTCGTTTATTATCTTTCATATTTTTTTACTTCTTTAAAAAGCCCTACTTCCTGCAATAGTTTTTTTTTAAAGTTTTCAAATGAAAACTTTTTTGCATTGTCTTTACAATCCTTACTATTATATATGGAAGGATCAAATTTTTTCAATAGTTTTGACAATGACGCTTCCGACTGATTATCAAAAAATTCTCCTGTTATGCCTTCTTTTATTATTTCAAGTGCTCCGCCAGCACGAAATGCAACTACAGGCTTTCCAAAACTTTGCGCTTCCACCATGGTCAACCCAAAATCCTCTATCCCTGGAAAAATTAGCGCCTCACATTGAAAATAATAACTTGTTAAATCTTTTTCATTAACATTCCCCAAAAAATCTACAGTATTACCTGCTATTTTTTTTAAACTCTTCAGCTCGCTCCCAGTTCCTATAATTTTTAAAGATATTTGCAATTTATTAGCGGCTTTAATTGCAATATCGATTCTTTTGTAGGGAACCAAACGCGAAACAACAAGATAGTATCCAGTATTCTGTATTGAGTATTTAGTATTTTTTGAATTTACTAAGTTTTTCCCCGCTAAATTTTCTAAACCAGCCGAAGGGTACACAACCACAGAATCACGACTATAATATTTTTCGATTCTTTTTTGAACAGTTTTTGATATAGAAATTATCTTATCAGGACGCATAGAAGCCGCTTTATCCCAAGACCTTAGGTATGAAACAATTGGCTTTGAAATAGTTTGAAAAATAGGATTTTTGAAATAATTCTTATATCCGCTCCAAAGATAACGAGTTGGGGTAAGCATTAAACAAACATGCCGAGTTTCTGGCTTAGTAAGAACTCCTTTTGCCGCTTCGCTCGTAACGCTTATCACCAAATCAAATTTATCAAAATTGAAAGATTCAAATGCAGCCGGCATTAAAAACGCATAAAGCTCGTGATGATTTCGAGCCCATGGAAAACTTTGTAGAAATGACGTATAAACTCGCGGAAAAACTGTTGCCCAAGGAGCTGTTTTGTGGTTATGGACTGAAGTAAATAAGGGCGCATCAGGAAATAACTCGTGAAGAGAAAGTAAAACTCTTTCTGCCCCTCCCCACTTATTTACCCTATCATAGACAATTGCTACTTTTATATTATGATTTTCCATCTAAGTAATAAGCATGAGAGCATAATAGTTACTATCTAAAACTATAAGTGCACAAAATAATCATCAGGCTTTATGCTTTTAAGTACGTCTTTGTACACTTTTAGTGTCTCATTTAACATTTTATTCCAGGAAAATTTTTTAGATTGTGTCATGCCTTTTTCTATAAGTTTTTCTCTGTCCTCTTCTTTAAGCTTTGAAACAAATTCCATTTTATCTTTCAGGTCCTCTGCTTTTTTCGGATTAAAATAAATTGCTACGTCACCACAAATTTCTCGATGAACAGGAATATCGGAAATTATAACCGGGCATTTTGAAGAGATAGATTCAAGAGCAGTTAGAGAAAATCCTTCCATCAACGAAGGGACTACAGAACAAATCGCGTGTCTGTAAAGCGAATAAAGAACTTCGTCCTCTGGCTCTTCAATAAATAGAACATTTTTTGAAACACCATAAGATTTTATTTTTTGTTCAACCTCTTTAAAAAAGAAATCTCTTTTTCCTACTAAGACAAGAAAATAATCTTTGTATTTGTCTTTTTTTAAAAACATCGAAAAACCTTTTATCAATACTTCTAAATTTTTGTGAGGATACATATTGCCAACTCTTAGAAAATACTTTTTTCCAGAAAGCAAATTATCTTTTTTTATTTTTGAAAAGCTATCAAACCCACCCTCGTATATTACCTGAATTTTAGAAGGAGATGTTTTAGGAAAAAGTTGTATCAGGTCTTTTTTTACTGCAAATGATGGAACAATAATTTGTTTTGCTTTCTTAATTGAGTTGCTTAAAACATATTGATAGCCTAACCTCTTAAGTCTATAAATTGGGTATGGAAGAGTTGACGCCTTGCCCGTTGGATAATTACTTATTATAAGATCGTGTATGGTAACAATATATGGATTGTTATAGAAAACTGGAACAGAGAAATACGGAAAGTGCATGAGGTCAATTTTTTCATTTCTAAATAATTTTGGGAGAATTATTTGCTCTGAAATTCCATGCCAAGGAACATCAGCCATACACTTAACAATATTCCGGCTTTTAAAATTAACCTTTGCTATATCCTTTTTTCTGAAAAAAACTTTGTATGAATTCCCTGAAGCTTCCTCTGATTCCCTTATGTCAATTCCCGTAAGAAGATTTCTTATATATCTGCCAACTCCAGTTTCACTCCAAAGCCTAGCGTCAATTCCAATTATCATTTCATCCTTCATTTTTTAAACTAGTCTCCGCAAGAAATTTCTTTATATCTATTGCCAAAAAAATAATCCAAGTGACAAAAAAAGGCATGTCTTTTCTATAATGCTTGTTGTAAAAAATTTTCATAGCCATAAATCTGTGATTTGTCACAAAAAGTTTTGTTTCAAGTGTTGCTTTAGATAAATCCTTTGAAATCTTTTTAATTCCGCTTGAAATTCCTTTATGATGAAGCGCTCGGAATTTTGGCACAAAATATACTTTGTATCCTAGCTCTTTTATTCTAAAACAAAAATCAATATCTTCACCATAAAAAAAGAAGTCTTCGTCCCACCAATTTAATTTTTCACCTACACCACGTCTTACCAGCATAAATGAGCCAGCCAACGCATCAACCTCATGCGTGCTTGAAAGATCAAGATAGGTCATGTTGTAGCCTGAAAATAATTTCGACTTTGGAAACATTTTGGCAAGACCAGAGAAATACGTAAATGAATTCCAGGGGGTCGGGAAACCACGATGAGACGAATCATCAAGCTCCCCATTTAAAAGTTCCATAAAACAAGTGCTCACTCCTGCATCTTTTGTCTTGTCCATAAACTCAATCATTCCATCAACAGTATTTTTATAAACAACCGTATCGGGATTGAGAAAAAGTACGTATCTACTCTGTTGTGTTCTTTTAATTCCAATATTATTTGCTTTTGAAAACCCATCGTTTTTTTTATTTTTGATAAATGTTAAAAAATCATATTTTTGACAAAGTTCCGAAAGAAGCTTAGCAGAATCATCTTTAGAATTATTATCCACAACTATCACTTCAAAAGTGTTTTTTAGAATCGTTTTATTAAGAGATTCTAGACACTTTTTTATAGTGTCAAATGAATTGTATGTGACAATCACCACCGATAAATCAATTTTTTTGTTTAAATTTTTTGCCATATATTATTAAGCTTTTTACCTATAACCACCCATGAATACTTTTTTTCAACTTCCTCCCTCGCAGCCCTTGCAAGTTTAACTCTTAAATCATGACTATTCAACAGTTCATCAATTTTATCAATAAATTCCTGTGCATTTTTGGCAAAAAGAATGTGTTCATTATTTTTCAACCCAAGACTCTCAACCCTAATAGGATTTGCAATTATTGGAATTCCGATAGCCATCGCCTCTAAAATTTTAAAATTCGTTCCCCCGCCTATTCTAATTGGTGAAATCATAATATCTGCCCCCCTATATACATCTCTGACGTCCTTAACAAAAGCGTAGCATTCTACCCTAGCATCTTTCGACAATTTTAAGCTATCAGCTTTTTTACCTACAACCATCAGTTTAATTTTAGAATCGAGTTTTTTGAAAACTTCTGAATAAAAATAATTAATTGCATCAACATTTGGAAAGTATGTAAAATTTCCGATAAAAAGAATTTTATTTAAAATCTTCTCGTGTGGACTTTTGTATTTAAAATTTTGAAGGTCAACCCCATTTTCAATAACGTCACAATCTTTGCCAGTAATTTTTTTAATAAAACTTGCCTCCTGATGAGTCACCGCAATACATCTATCCGCAAGTTTCAGCAACTCCAATTCTTCTTTTTCAATTTTTCTAACCTCAAAATCAAGAATGAGTCTTTTGAAAATATTACTATTTTTTGCATAATCACGATACAGAAAATGCTCTATGTTTTCAGTGCCAAATATTTGTTTTACATTTAATTCCCTTATTTTATCACTCATATAAAATGCTGTGTAATAAGACTCAAAATGAACTATGTCAATTTTTGATTTTTCTATTAACTCCAGTATTTTTTTCTCAATATTTTTATCATAATAAAGAGATTTGAAAATCGTAGAGTTTTTTGAAAATACAGATTTTAAATTCTTAACACTTGATAGTTTTCTTCTTTCAAAAATGGTAATACTTTTAACCCCAAGTCTTGTCAGATATTCTTTATATTCCTCTTTAAAATCTGCTCTTACAAAAGAGACTAGATGTATCTCATTCCCGTCAATTGCGTGTTTTATAAGATTGAATGCGCGATTTTTTCCACCTGTGTTTGTAGGGTATGGAAAATCATAGGTAATAAACATTATTTTTTTCATATTTATTTCAGCCTGAGTATTAGATATGCCTCAGAGGATGCGATTGGTTTAAAATTCTTCCCAAATCCATCAAAATCGCTTTTTGTCGGATTTGCGATTACCAAATACTGCGCCCCTTTTTTAATTAACTCTTCTATGGAATCAGTAAATGCCGGCCATCCCTTTCTGTTTATTTGATAAAGAAATGTTGTATCTCCATCGTACGCCGCGATAACCAATGCTTCTTTTGGCAAAAGCGCATCGGCCTTTTTCCCAGCAACGACAATATTTTCATTATTTATATTAAAATAGTCACGCACTTGAAAAAAAGAAAACGCATAAGTAAAACCAACAAATGTAAAAATTGAAATTAATCCTATTATCTTATTATTTTTAAACATCGCATAAAATTCATAAACTCCCAAGGCCAAAAACATAGATATGGTTGGGATTATTAAAATCTGATAGTAATCATGTTGTACGTTGCCTCGGGCAATTACAAAAAGGTAAATTAGAGATGAAAGAAGAAAAGAAACAAAGAAATAATAGTGTTTTGCAGACTCTTTTTTTACTAGACCAAAAACAATAAGTGCAATTCCAAAATATCCTAAGATTAACTGTGATATTCTTTGCGCAAATATCCAATAAAAAAATGCTCCTTTAAAACGTATTCCTCCGCCGTTAAAAAGCCAACTTGAAGCCGGTATCCCTTCTGGGAATTGAAGCATCCAAAAACGCCAAAAAGCAAATGGTGTGACGGATAATACCAGAAAAAGATAAAACTGCCATTTTGTTAAAAATAGAAATCCGAATTTTTTAATTGCGAGGTAAATCATCGGAATGGTAAAAAACAGAGCAAAAGGTTTTATTAGAATAGCCATGCTCGTAAAAACCACCGCCAGAAAAAATAAAGACAAATACTTAATACTTGATACTGAATACTGAATACTTAAACTTAGCCACTTATCAAAAAAGTATATTCCTCCCATAATACTCATGACCATAAAAGGATCAGGAAGTAAAACTCTTCCGTAAAAAACAGAATAGGGAAGCGTAAGATAAAAAAACAGAGCTAAAAATGCTACTTTTTTATTAGAATATTTTCCAACAAGAAGAAAAAGAAAGATTGAAGTCACGACTGAGGAAAAAATTGTAACTATTCTACCCCATTGCTCTAATGTAAATGGAATAAAGTCTTTTGTAACAAAAAAGGTCCCAGCTTGAAAAAAATTATAAATTGGGAATTCTACAAAACGGTATCCTTTTGGATTTTCGTATCCAGTCTGTATATTGGATATGTCATCATAAGTTGGATGAAGTAGATCAAGGCCACTTTTTATAAAATTACGCGAAACAGCTGAGGTGTCTGATTGTCTCCAAGAATGCCAATCTGCGATTGGACTATCAAATCTATAAAGTCTTAATAAAATACCTAAAAATACAATAAAAAATAAAAGTAAGATTTGGAATTTACGCATTATGATATTCTAATCCAAAGAAGGCCAATTATCAATTTAAAGTTGGTCTCTCAGAATATTAATCGGAACGCCATTTTTTAGACGTACAACTTCGGATACACTCCCATCATCATTGAATTTATACACAATATCAGAAAGCGAGTCACCTGCATTCTTCAAGGCAGTATTCAAATCCTGTTCAACAAAAACATTTATGTTCTCGCTCCTAAACGCAAACCACAAAGCATCTTCAAGCCCAACAGGAAATACCCACGCATTTCCACTTTTTACAGGAACGTTCACAAAATAAAGATTGGTCGGCCTAGTCTTCCAGGAATCAGAATAAGCTTCATCAATTGCGACAAAAAAATTTTTAATTTTTTTTCCAGCCGTATCCCAATCACTATGAATTTCTTGCACTTGAATAATATGGAAAAGCGCAAAAACTAAAAGTACAACTGAAAGCGCCATGTAAGAAATGTCTTTACCATATAATTTCAAGTACTCATAAAGTTTTTTTATAATAAAAACTAAAATTATAATTACACCCAGTGACGCAAGATAGCTATATCTGGATGCGATATTTCCAAGTCCAAGAAAAGGAAGAAGAGAAATCATAAAAAATAACACTCCAAAATATACGATCTTTTTATCTCCAATGCTCATTCGTTTTTTAACAAATCTAAAAATGACTATCAAAAAGGTCAAGGCAACGATAGAGACAACAACGCTCAGAGGTAAATTTTGTCTGGCATAACTTCTTATTCCTTCGTACACTGAAAGCGATATTGGGCCGGTGAGAGTTAAAAGTAAGTAGCCCAATGTATTGCCAACGAGATTGAGCGGCAATTTGAGCAAATTATAACTGTAGTCTCCTCCACTCCAATGACTATTTGAAAGAAAACGGAAAATTATGTAAATAGGGATTGGTGCCAAAATAAATGAATAGCTAATTTTATTAAATGTATTTGTGAAACTAAAATTATCATCTTTTATAAATTTATAAAGAATCATTAAAAATGGAGTAATTATTCCCATCTCGTGGAAAAACATGCCAAGAATAACAAAAATTATTGAGAGCGCATAATAAATATTTCTTTTTCTCTCAAGCCATAGAGCAAAAAGCAAAATTGCTAAAAGCGCAAAAACCGCATTAAACAAATATCCTGTTGCAGAAATCCAAAAAACAGCCTCATAAGCTCCGCTCATTATCAGAAAAAGTACTGACGCTAAGCCCGCATACACATTGCTTTTAAATATTTTTTTGGCTAGCAGAAAGAAAAGTACTGCAACGAGCAAATGAAGACCAATTGAAATAATATGATAAACGAGTTGATTCAGCCAGAAAGTAGAATACATCATTGTGAAATAAATTTTTGCCCCTGGTCTGTAGAAAAAACCGCCGGATTCCGTAAAAAACCTCAAAACCTTATCAAGAGTGGGCAAGCATGTTGTGCCCGTGCAATCTGCTGCCCATCTAAACCAAGTGAAATCATCACCTACAAAATAATTACTTATCATTTGCGAAAATATTGCGACTGCCAAAAGCGTTAAATAACTAGCAAACGCCCAAGAAGAAAGAGCTATCTTTTTTAATTCTGCATATATGTTGATATTTTGCTTTGCATATAATGACAATGTCCCCAAAACCACACCCAACAAAATCCACAGTACAAAAGCAATTTTTGAAGCCTCAAATACATCAATTAAAGTTGCGTTTAATGCCAAACCAAACACACCCGCTACAAATCCCAAAACAAAGCTCTTTGTCTTTTTGGAATCAACGTCAGGCAATACTCTTGAAATATATACACCAGCGACCAAAAATATTCCAAAAAAAGATGCGAGACCAAAAAGTCCCGTTTCGCCAAGAATTCTTAGGTAGTTATTATCAACTGCGAGACTAACTGAGCCGTATCCACTTCCCAAAAAAACGTTCCTTTCAAAATTATCTATTGCGTGCGGCCATTCTCCTTGAAACCTCGTCGTAAATGAAAGGTCGTAAGCTGAAGCTTTTTTAACTAAAAAGTCCCCATGCAATACGATCACTTCAGCAGATGTTGTAGTAGAAAGATTTGGAGCAAGCTCATAATAAAAATTGCCTAATCTTTGAACAACAGGTGAAAGAGAAAGATTTATATAGCCTGTTCCTTGAGGAAGGTTTTCCCCAGTTGATACGTTTGTAGCCACGACAAGAGGAATTTTACTCGGAAATTTAAGAGGCTTTTTTTTAGCTGTACCGCTTGCTTCTTCTTGTGGAATTTCAAGCTTTGAGATATCTCCCGTCAAAACCTGATCTACTTGCTCTTTATCCCTAACTCTCGTTTGTTTTAAAATTTTTCCTTTCAGATAAGGCGCTGTATCAACAAACCTAACCTGACCTATCGCATCTCCGGTTTTTACATCAACCAATACGTCTATTTCCCGAACAGTATTACCAAATCGAGCCAGAAGACTTGGCTGAAAAACAAAAAAGGCAAACCCTACCACAAGAAGTAAAGGGAAAGAATAGATAAGTATTTTCTTTTTTTGAAACAAAAATACAATTAAAAGAGCAATTACCAAAACAAAAACAGAAACCCTTGATACTGTCATAAACAGAAGTGCAACTCCCATCAAAGAAAGCACAGACAAGGCAATCTTACCAAACCAATTTTTGATACCAAATACAAGACTTACAACTATTGGAATCATTAAAACTAGATATGCAGCTAAATCATAATGTCCTGCAAAAGTCGAAGGAACACGCGACAAGCTAGATAATTGTATAGCAAGACCCTTTGCAAACTCCTCGTTCATGGTTAGATAAGCAGGAAATCCAAAATATCTTTGCCCCATTCCGTATAAAAAAACTGCCAATAAAGTTGATAGTAAAACCACAATAACCGTGTCTATGGATTTTTTGCTTCTTATTGCAGAAAAAGCGACAAAGAAAAGACTCATATACTCAAGATGTCTTATAAAAGTTAGGAAGGCAACATTGGGAAAAACATCAGCGAGACCTGGAAAAAAGAGAACAATTCCGTGAACTGTAGCAATTGCGCCTATTATCCAAAAAAATAAGATTGACACGGTCAAAGGCGTTTTAAGAGTAACTTTTTTCCTCAATAGAAGGGAGACCCAAAAAAACAATACAAACAATACAACAAAATCTTCCACCCTGATATACACCCATGTATTTTTAATGTCTAAAAGAGGTATTTTTGGGTAAAGAGGAATAAATGCAAGAAGAAATGATGTAAGAATTAAAAGTACATTATTTTTTGTGAAGTTTATAATTTTTTTCATAATTTAAGCGTAGATGCGTAAGTGTCAGCCAAGTATTTATTATTCAATATTTTACCTATCAATACAAGAAGATAAGATTTTGTTTTGAGAATTATTTTTACACAATAATAAGACCATGTGCCCATATGCTTTTTGTGAAAATGAAAAAGTCCTTTATAAATATTAACAACCGCAAAAGACTTATTGGAACTCGCTTGTCCTATATGCTTAATCGTTGCATCATTTGAAAAAAAGATTTTAAATCCTTCTTTTTTAACTCTAAAGCAAAACTCCATATCTTCAACATACATAAATAAATTTTCATCAAATCCTCCCATTTTTTCCCAAAATGAACGCTTGACCATCATAAATCCTCCACTTACCCAATCAACATTTCTATTTTTTTCCGGTGAAAATCTCACACCTATTTTTTCCTCCAAACCTAAAGCTAACAAACAAACATTAAAAAGTGTATAAAATTTTCCACAAGACAACTCTCTTTGCCCATTTTGCTGAATAATTTTTCCACCAACAACTACGATTTCACCTACTAAATTTTCACTTATTGAAAAAAAATCACCAGAAATAAATGTAGCGTCAGGGTTTATAAACAACAACGTCTCTCCCCGTGCATTTTTGCTTGCACTATTTATTCCTTTTGCAAATCCAAGGTTTCCTCCATTTTGAACAAACCTAATTCCTTTATTCTTTTGCTGTTCGGTAATTTTTTGAGTACTGTCAGAAGAATTGTTATCAGACACGATTATTTCGATCTTTCCCGAATCGAGCTCATTATGATACTTGGATATGATGCTCTTAAGAAGTTTTTCAATATAAAATTCGGAATTATAGGTCAAAATGAGAATGGAAATTTCAGGCATATTACTCTAGCGAAACCAAGCAGCACGTCCCAATTTATATTTGTAGTCTGTAAGTTTTCTCTCTCCGATTTCTTTTGCGGGGACACCACCAACAACCTTCATTTCTTCAACACTTTTTGTAACTACAGCTCCTGCTGCAACAACCGCACCTTTCCTTATGATTACTCCGGGCAAGATAATTGCTCTGGGACCAATAAAAACATAGTCTCCGATTTCGACCTTTGCAAACTCTGCCTTAAAATCAAGACTCTCAATATCATGTTGTCCGTTATAAATCATAACTTCACTTGCTATATCAACATGATTTCCTATCGTGAGCTTGCCCCGACCATCTAAGACACTATTCTCACCAACAATACTGTCTTGTCCAATCGTGATGTTTGACGCATCGTAAAAAACTGCTCCCATATGAATGCTTGACCCACGCCCAATACTCATGCCTCCTAACCTATAAAAAAACCGTCTCACGCTGTGCACTGGGACATATCCAACATATCTCAAAATCATATTTTCAGATTCTAAAATAAGCGTGTCAATTCGATTAATAATTTTTTTCATCATAATAAATTAGTGTCCAGTATTCAGTATTCAGCCATATACTCTATACCCTATTCTTTCTACTTTATACTGATTTATACTCACTCCGCTTCCTCTTCTATGTATTTTAATGCTTCACGAGCTGTTTTCTCCCAAGAAAATTTCTTAACTTGAGCATATCCCTTTTTTATCATATCCGACCTTTTTTCTTTGTCAGTTAAAACCTTGTCGATTTTTTGGGCAATATCAGAAATGTCTTTAGGATCAAAATAGAGAGCTGCATCTCCTCCAGCCTCTGGAAGACTTGAGATGTCGCTAACAACTACGGGACAACCGTGTTTCATTGCTTCTAAAACAGGAAGCCCAAACCCTTCATAAAGGCTTGGCAAAACAAAACATTTGGCATTTTTATAAAGAGCGGGTAAATCGCGGTCTTTTACATAATCAAGAAAAATAACTTTATCTTCTATGCCCAAATCAAGCGGAGCATTAAGAATATCATCATAAAGCCATCCCTTTTTACCTACAATAACAAGCTTGAGGCTAGGCTTATTTAACTTCTTAAAAGCCTGGATAAGGCGAACTATATTTTTTCTGGGCTGCAATGTTCCAACAAAAAGAACAAAATCGCTGTTGATATTGTATTTGTCGGATAATTTGTCCATAGAAAATAAATTTACATCAAGCACATCTTGTTTAATACCAGGGTATATTACTTTTACCCGTGAGTCATCAATTTTGTACTCTTTAAGTATATCATTTTTACTGCTTTTGCTAATCGTAAATATTCTTTTTGAACGCTTAACCGAATAATTCGTCCAATTTTTAAGCTGAGCTAGATCACGCTTCTTAAAAGTTTCTGGAAAAAAAATGTATGACAAATCCATTATTGAGATTATTTGAGGAATAAAGCTAAACCTAGGAGCATAGTGAGTTGGTGTGAAAAAAACATTAGGCTTTTCTCGCTCTATAAGAAGTCTGAGAGGTAAACCAATTTGAGTCCATAGAGGCTTTGGTCCTATAATTTTATACTTCCAGCTAGCGGTTTGCGAGGGCATATCAGGCAACGGTTTATTCTTCAAATAAACTACGAATTTTAAATTTTTGTTTCTTAATGAAAGTTTGGAAAACTCAAAGATTAGCTGATAGGCAAATTCACCTATGCCCACCTTTTTTTCTACATTTGCCTCATTTCCATCAATACCTATTGTAATCATAATTTAGTATTCAGAAATACAGTATAAAGTATACAGTATTTACTAATTTATTCAGTAATTATTTGAACTTTTAATTAGACCATTAAGTAATTTTCTTATCTCGACAGCCTGCTCTTCAAAGATATTAAAACTTTTTTCGTTTATATATTTTATGTCTTTGCAAATAATAAGTTGGCTTCTTAATTCTGCTAAAGATGCTAAAGAAGTAAAATAAAATTGCACCTTCTCCTTTTTGCTTCTTCTTGCAAATCCTTCTGCAATATTGCTTGTAATAGAAACCGCTGCCCTTTGCATTTGACTTACCAAGCCAAATCTTTCTTTTGAAGAAAAAAGTTCGGTAGTTTTATAAATATCTAAAACGAGTTGATGCCCTTTTTTCCAAACTATTAAGTCTGTAAAGTCTGAGATCTTATCCATACTCAATACTGAATACTCTCTTCTATATACTAATTCAAGCTCCTGGATAAATTACTTTTATTTTATTTTCACTGATTCCCAGTATCTCCTCTACATCTTTTTTTGTTGA
>Ga0066639_10003946_pt1 | contig 12744 bp, 12 predicted proteins | sample CryGeyCG2114_010_2_FD_59504 | JGI IMG/M metagenome (GOLD analysis project Ga0066639, IMG submission 59504) | Groundwater microbial communities from aquifer - Crystal Geyser CG10_big_fil_rev_8/21/14_0.10 | ecosystem: Environmental > Aquatic > Deep subsurface > Groundwater | place: USA: Utah...
CCAAGGTTTTTCAAAATATTTTTAACGAAGTAAATTTAAACTTCTATGGCGTCTTGGGAGTGGGATTACTCGCTGCAAATTCAAAATCCGCGGTTGAAGTCCTAGGAGGCGTTGGAACTGAAATATTTATTCCTGGCCTCGAAAGTGTTGGTTTATCTTTTGAAGCAGGGGCTTCTTTGTCGAACATTTCGGGTAGTTTTGTTTTGAAAACATTGGGCGCAAGCTTTTTAGAAGCGGGAGTTCATTTTTATTTTTAATTTATGAACCATTTTTTCAGACTTATTTTTATAACGATTATCCTCACCTCAAATTATGCACTCGCTATTGACGAGGGCGACGGTGCGCCACCGCCAAGCGATCCCATCCAAGGAAATGATGCCTCTGCTGATTCTGAAGTAGGAAAATCCAAATCTCCAGACGTGCCCGAATCTGAGGATTTTAGCCCTACCCCGTTCACGGAGTATGGTGAGTTTAATGAAGCCGAAGACGAAGCAGAAACCACTCATTTTTTTCAACACGGAAGATTTTTTGGCGTCAGCATTGGTAGCGGTGTTGAATCCGCCCTAGGGAACCGAGGTGCCCTCTGGACTGGCGGCTTCCCCATGATTGCATTCCGGTTTCATTACTGGTTCGACTTTAACTTTGCGCTTCAATTTGGGTTTTATACCGCAACTCACGAATACTATTTTGATGAAGACTTCACTCAAGGTGTCGACGTTTCAAGTGCTCACCTCGGTTTCGCATTTAAATACTATATTCCAACAGAAAATCTTTCTTCTGCCATTACATTTGCCGGGCCATTTCTAGTCGTTGGCGGTGGAAATTACCGTAAAATAGAAGAATCTGATGTTGCAGCAACACCCGCTACAGATGACGTGTTTGCACTGAATGCCGGACTCGGTTTAGAGTTTCCCATTAGCCACAAGAGCACCTACTTTTTTATCGAAGGATTAATTCACTTTCCACTTTTTAATGACCGTTTTTCAGATGAGTTCGTGACCTCGAGAAATATTCCTGACTTATCCGGATCACTCTATACTATTACAGGTAATATTTTGTTTACCTGGTAGTCTTTGAACGAGGAATAAATTTCAGTCGTATTGGTGCGCCTTCATATCCCCAACGCTTACGAATTGAATTTGAGATATTGCGCTCTAACGAAAAATGAATTTTTTTCGGGTCGTTTACCTGAAACACAAATGATGGCGGATGGGTGCTGGTTTGGTGAGCATAGAAAAATTTAGCGTTAGCGGGGTTATTATTTTGCGTGTTCAGCCTCACCCACTCTGTAAACTCATGGGTTCCAATTTTGCCACGTTTCGCCTTCACAACATCGTTTATTTTTTTGGATAACTGGCGAAGGCCTCTTTTTTCTAAAGCACTAATGAATACGATCGGCGCATAAGATAGGTACTTCATCTCGGCTCGAATTTGCCGCTCAGCTTCTTTTTGAGAGAATTGTTCATTCTTCATTTGAAGATCCCACTTATTGACTACGATGATAACGCTTGAACCCGCTTCCTCAATCAATCCGCCAATTTTTTCGTCTTGATCACCAAATCCTGTTAAACCGTCGATCATCAAAAGTGCCACATCAGCCCTATCTAATGCTTTTCGGGTCTGCACCACTGACAACACTTCAATTCCCTGCTGAGTCTTGGCTTTTTTCCTAACTCCTGCTGTATCAATAATAGTAAACGGCCTTTTTCCAATCATTACGTCAAGATCGATTGAATCAATTGTCGTTCCAGCAATATCACTCGTAACAGAACGATTGAATCCAGCTATTGAATTCAAAAGCGTACTTTTACCCACATTCGGCTTTCCAACAAAAACAATTTTAGGAACCGCATACTTATCAACCGGATCGGTAACAGCTTCTGTATTTTCTAATTTATTTTGTTTTTCAGCTCGCATTTGATTTTGCTTCTCTAGAACACTCTCTCCTACTCCGAGAATGCGAATGATTTTTTCTTTTAAAACATTCATACCGCGACCATGTTCGGCAGAAATAGGAATTATTTCTTCAAATCCGAATTGATAAAAATCAAAAATATCCTCTTCGAGAGTATCGATATCGGCCTTATTAGCTAAAACAATCACTGGCATATCGACTTTTGCCAAACCATCGCGCAATTTCGAAACCAGCTCCATGTCTTCGGTCTGAACGCCAGCCCGTACATCCGCCATTAAGAGCACCAGATCAGCTTCTTCCATGGCCTGAGCAACTTGAAATTCGATTTCTTTTTGAAAAAGTTTTCCACCCACTCCGCCAGTGTCGACCAAACGAATATTTAGGTGACCTTCGCTTGAGGTGACCACGGTTTCTTCTTCAATCCGATCGCGTGTAACCCCGGGGAAATCAAAGACAAGCGCCTTACGAGATCCAATTAATCTATTGAACAGGGTGCTTTTCCCTACGTTAGGTCGGCCAATAATCACGACGGTTTTCATAGGCTGACGATTTTCACTTTGGTAAGACATAACCCAACGCTTTCAACGAATCTGATTTTTTTGTCCAGTTAGTATCTACAGAAACCTTTAATCCCAAAAATACTTTCTTTTCTATTAGAGCTTCAATTTTCTCTCTGGCTTTAATCCCAAGATTCTTGATCTTGATTCCTTTTTGGCCAATCACCATTCCTTTTTGAGACTCTCGTTCAACCACTATCGTAGCCTGGATATCATCGCGGTCAGGCCCACTTTTATAGGACTCGACTTTTACAGCGCAGGAATAGGGAATTTCCTCGCCAGTCTGTAAAAAAAGTTGTTCTCTAATCAACTCGCCAACAAAGTACCTAGTGTTTCGGTTACTCATCTGCTCAACGTCTGGATACAGAAAAGGACTCTCTTTCAATTGCTCCCATGATTTTTTTAATACGGCGTCAACTTCAATGCCCTTTAGCCCAGAAATATAAATCGTCGCGATCAGTAAACCATCAGTCCTGAGTCGCTCCTCTAACTGAGCCGCCAATATCTTCTGAGACGTTTCGACTGGATGCTTTTTTTGAGCCCAATCGGACTTATTTGCTAGAAGAAGAACTGGCTTTTTTGCTAAACAAATTTTTTCTAAAACAATTTCTTCGTGTTCGATTTTTGAAGTCGGATCAAAAAGATACCAAACTAGATCCGGATCCTCCAACGCCAAACTGGCCTGAAAAACCATCGATTCATTAATCCCACCAGACTTTGCACGGTGCAATCCTGGGGTATCGATAAAAACTATTTGCCCAATTTTTGGGTCATTGTAGACCAATTGAATTTGATCCCGAGTGGTCTGAGGTTTTGGACTAACGATAGATAAGTCTGATTCCATCAGGGCATTTACTAAGGTTGATTTTCCGGCGTTTGGCCTTCCAACAATTGCTATTAATCCAGATTTCATTATTCTGTTACCACAAGGATCGCCTGGCGAGCTGCGTTTTGCTCGGCCTCTTTTTTTGATTTTCCCTTTACGACCGCAAGTATCCTTTCTTGAAGTCGAACTTCCACTTCGAATTCTTTGTCATGATCTGGTCCAACTGCTTTTATCAGTTGGTAACAAGGTGTTTTTTTCCACCGTGCCTGAACTAGTTCTTGAAGCTGAGTTTTATGATCATACATTTGGCTAACGTCTTGATCGGGCACAAAGAACTTCTTAAACTGATGCCTCACTACAGGGTAAACCGCTAAATAGCCACCGTCCAAATAGATTGCAGCAATAAGTGCCTCAAATGCGCTAGACAATATCGACGATTTCTCTCTTCCTCCGGTCAGACTTTCACCTTTACCAAGGCGAATACATTCACCTAAACCAAGTTGAGAAGAAACTCGGGCTAACGTCTTTTCATTCACCACTGCTGCACGCATTTTGGACAATCTACCTTCCGCACTGTCTGGATAAACCTCTAAAAGTATATCTGTAATCACAAGATCCAAAACAGCGTCGCCAAGAAACTCTAATCGCTCATTGTCTCTAAGGGAAATTGGCGCTTCGTGATTAAATTCGTGACCATAAGACGTATGGGTAAGCGCCTGAAGGAGAATTCGTCTTTCTCCAAAGCGATAACCAAGGCGCTCCTGTAATCGATCTAGCTTCATATCTAGCAATTCCCAATGGTCTCAGGTCTCCCGAAACTTGCACCCCGCACTGACATGGTGTTACATCAACTAGAACAGGAAGTCAAAGGGAAGGCATCATCCCTCATAATTTCAATTAGTTAGGCAGAGCGTACCATAGCCGAAAAATGGGCTTACGCTAGTAGCCTTTGAATCGATCGCTTTTCCGCCCCGAAGAATCAAGCTCAACACTTCGATTCCAGTAGTAGGCCGGGATATTGATAGGCCAGCCTTTAATCCAAGGCTGGCATTTCTAGCAGCGCGCGGACTACCGGTTTTCACCACTATCTTTGAAATCGGCGAAGGAACATCGGAACCAATTCGATAAAAAAACCCACTCTCGGTTCCTGGGCCTCCGATTAATAATGAAATTCGACCTGTTTTTGTTTGCGCAACGATCGGGCGCGAGACCGTCCCCGATAGAAGTGAAATAAAACCAAATCCAAATTCCAATTCTGCAAATTCTACCTGTTCGGGTGAATCGTGAAGGTTAATTGTCAAAGCCGTGAACTCAACACCCCGATCTTCGGCTTTAATCACCAATGAATTACCTTGGGAGACGGAATTGACATCAACCTTCACTCCATCTAAAATCAATAAAGAATTAGATGAGTCATATTCTAGAGCGACTGGATCGGAGCTAAAAATATGATCCTTGGCAATAATCTCAGATCCGAGCAAGAGGTCAAATTTGAGGTTATTCAAGCCATGATGAAGCTCAACAGCATTCGAGTGAAGACTATATAAAAGCCCAAGAAGAAAATAAAAACCAAAGGTGCGAAATTTAAAAAACCGATTCGTCATAGAGAGCTCCAAAAGTAATCGGCCCGAAATATCGCATATGAGATTATTTGGCAACCTTAGGCCAATAGGAATGCATCGCCCGATGTTTTTGAGAATCCAACTGATGAAACCTTTGCCGAAATTATACGGTTTTTAAGGTCCTCAGCAGATTCAGACTCAATTTGACTCAAAGCCCCCGAAGACCTACCCCACACCTTTAAATAGTTTCTCGTATGACCAGTATACCAACCCATAGTCCCATCAGGTCCTCGCCCCGTGGCCTCCACAAGCACCGATTCTGCAAATCCTGATTTTTTCAAAATTGTTTGAAGCTCCTTTTGATAAAAATATTTTACACGATTAAGGCTCAAATTTTGGATTTCGCGTGATCGCCTCTTTCGAGCATGGGGCGGTACCGCTTCCCCAAGACGGGTTGCTGGCGTTCCTTTCCTTTCACTATACGGAAAAACATGCAGCCGGGACCAATAGCTCTGTTCAAGAAAAGCGATTTCTTTTAGGAAATCGCTTTCTGATTCTCCAGGAAATCCCGTAATCAAATCCATTCCAACGAAACATTTCTCGCCTGCCAATTCAATTTGACTTAAACGTTTTAGGCATTGAGTAACTTCATTTTGAGTGTAACGACGTTTCATTAACCGCAATATTTTAGAAGAAGTACTTTGTAAAGATACGTGAAAATGGGCGCAAAATTTCGGGTGATCCTGAGCATAGGTCATCATTAGATCCGAAATTTCAGTTGGATCCAATGAGCTTAGCCTCAATCGCTCAATATCCGTTTCAAACAAAATTAGTGTGAGCAAATCATCCAATGCTTTGCCTCGTGCATTCCAATCCACACCGTAATCCCCAATATTGGTTCCGGTAATCACTAATTCACGGACCCCGGACTCCACCAACACATTAATTTGCTCTATTATCTCTTTCGGTCGTAAGCTGCGTGACGGTCCACGTCCATAAGGTATTACGCAATAAGTGCAAAAAGAATTACACCCCTCCTGGATCTTAAAAAAAGCCCGCGTACGAGCAGTGTTAGAATCAGTAGATAAAGAAAAATCATTGGTTGGAAGCGTCCATTCTCGATCCAGAGGATGCTCCGATCGAATCGATCGGTAGCTCCGCACTGATCCTAATATTGCTCTCGCAGATTCTTCGTTGAAAATATTATCATCTAATAATTCTGCAAATTTACTTTTATTTTGATTTCCAATCAAAAAATCAATTTCTGAAATTTTAATCAATTTTTCAGGATCGACCTCAGCCGAGCAGCCCGTAAAAACTATCTTTGCATTCGGATTTTTTCTTTTCAAACTTCGGGCCAAACGAATGGATTGCCTTTCGGCGTCATCAGTGACTGTGCAACTGTTTACGACAATGACATCGGGAGAAACATTCAAGCCAGGCGACCAACCCTTATCCAAAAAAGATTTTTCGATGCTCTGGCTATCACTCCAATTGGCCTTACATCCCAGCGTTTGAATCTGATAAGTTTTAGATTTCGAATTATTCACCCTTATCCTCAGGCACCTGATCATCTTCTAAATTACTGAAGTCGTCATTTTCGGATTCATCGGCTGAGGTATCATCATCGCTTTCATCAACATAACTTTCTTCGACGATTTCTTTCTGGACTACAGTTTCGATAACGCCACCACCTATAACTCGGTCATTGATATAAAATACTATTGGAGATCCTGATACAACTTGAAATTGGTCTTCGTCAAACTCCACATGCGACATATGGTTATCAAAATTAGTAACTCGACATAGGGCTGGCTCAGCAATAGGACCCGACTTTGCATGAAGTCTCAAACCACGTAATTCGTCAATTGGATTTGCCCAGCTAACGCCAGAGACAAACACTTCTCGCGAGTATAGCTCTTTTTCGCTACCGATCAATACGACACTGTCATTAATACTAAAGCCAACTACTTGATAATTTTTATTTTTATTGTCTGCTGCTGAAATCCCTATATTTTCTTTCTGGCCGATATGAAAACCAAATATTCCGCCATGCTCTCCAAAACTCATTCCTTCTCTATTCATGATCGTGCCGCCGTGGCGCAAAGACGGCGAAACCCGGCTTTCAACGTATTTCAAGTATTCCTTAGATTGAGAAAAACAATATTTTCTCGGAGCAACGCTTATTTTTGGGTCTTTTTCAAACTCAGTCGCAAGTTTTTGCATCATAGTGAGTGTGAGACTACCTAAAGGTGTCATGAGACGAGACAATGTTTCAGCCTTAAGACGGTATAAAAAATACGACTGGTCTTTTTCTATGAATACGGCACGTTTTAGGTAAACTTGTTTAGTCAGCGTGTCTTGATCGATTTGGACATAGTGCCCCGTTGCGATATGATGCACTCCCATCTCGTCTGCTAGTTTAACTAGTCCTCCAATAATCACGTCACAACTGCAACGTGTGCATGGGGCCGGCTTTCTCCCATGAAGTAAATCGTGAACAAACTTGTCCTCGACTGATTCTACAAATTCTCCAGAGTAATCAACAACTCGAAATGGAATATCCAATTTTTCAAATCGAACTTTAAGCTCTTTTAAATCTATTTCTGCGGTACATCGACTCTTAAATTGGGGAGTCTTTTTTTTATCGGTATCGAATTTTTGTCGTAAATCGAAGTAAACGGCATGAACATCATAGCCCTGAGTCTTCAGTAATGCCGCAGCAATGATGCTTTCAATCGATCCACCAATTCCGATCAATACTTTATTGTCATTTAGACTCGCCAATTATCACCCCTTTTTCCGTTGGTAAAGTTAGCGACTACCTTTGCCAATGTTCTGCTAAAGCCGATTATATCTTCTTTTTTTGATTTTGAGTGAAGTGAAATTCGAATAGACGCCATGGCTTCCTCTGGGGTGCGCCCTATTGCCGTCAACACATGTGATGACCGAGTTACTCCGCTCATACACGCCGAGCCAGCGCTGACGGCAAATCCCTCAAGATCTAATGCTGGAATGAGGCCATCTCGTCCAATCTGCACAAAACTCGCATTCACCGTATTGGCTATCCTATCAACCCCGTAGCAATTGATTTCAAGACCCTCGATTTTTAAAAGCTTTTCTTCCAATAATATTCTTAGTGGCAATAATTTACTTTCGTAAGTACTTGGGTCGATGCCATAAGCAACTGCACCCGCAGCCACAATTCCGAGCATATTATTCGTTCCAGATTTCGGAATGAACTTAGATATCCTTCGCTTCGAATACAATACTCCCAATCCGGATATAGAACCCGCTTTATAGGGAGCTATTGTGAGGTAGTCGACCGGAATATTTGCGACATCAATATCCGTTTTCCCCCAATTCTGAACACCATCAAGGTGTAAAGCAAACCTATGATTTTTCGGTAATTTCTCAAGCGGAAGAATTGCTCCAGTTTCATTATTTGCCCAGATCAAACTCATTAGGCAATACACATCATTCGGAATGCTTTTGATTTCATTAAAGTTTGGGAAACCATTTTTATCCACAGATAGAATCTGTGTCTGAATGCCCATGGCCTGCAAATAGGGTATTATATCTAAATTTGAAGAATGTTCGGCTGCTGAGGTAATCCAAAAAAACCGTTTATTCATCTCTCGCGCGAATAACAGCGCGTCTTGAACAGCAAAAAAATTCGCTCGGCTTCCCGAGGAACAAAAATGAATGTGGTCTCCCAATCTATGGGACTTTGATTCAGCTCTAATCGATTTGGCGATCAAATCCGAAGCCTCAATAATCAATCGTTTAGCTGACTGACCGAATTGGTGCACGCTACCATGATTTCCGAATATTGTGGCGGCATCGCTGCCAGAGTGATGGGCATTAGAATTTCTGAGCGAATCATCGCTCAGAAACTTACTAAGACTAAAGTCCTGAGGTGAATCAAGATAAGTTCTGAGCGCCGTAAGAGCCAGTGGATCTAACGGCGCCCCAGAATTTGAATCAAGATAGACCGTGCTCCTTGTTCGCATTAGCTTCACTCGCTAGCGCTCCCAAGTCAGCAGAGACTCCTTCAGAAGAATCTTTGGGAAGCTCTTTGGTTCCACGTGCTTTTCTCACTAAATCTCCAACGGAGGTTGTTGTGAGGTACTCTTGCATAATGGTACCAAGGTTTTCAAAGTAGCTTTTTGTAAGTACAAATTCTACAGTGTCAGTCTTAATGTCACCAGTTCCGACAATATCCCGAGCTGGGTTGATGTTTTCACCAACGCTAGTCAAGACATCTCGAATCGAGATTTCATCCATAGATCTAGAAAGAACATAGCCTCCACCAGGACCACGAACACTCTTAACCACTCCGCCTTTTCTAAGGCGACGGAAAAGCTGTTCAAGGTAATGAAGTGAAATTTTCTGTCTTTCAGATATTTCTTGTAAGCGTACCGGCCTTCCATTTGAATTAAATGTTAGATCCAGTATTGCTCGTGTGGCGTATCGGCCTTTTGAAGTCAAACGCATTCTTAACCTCCCTTTTCCCCTCTCACAAACCTGCACTAGTGGTACCATGCTGTATTAGTACCGTCAACTATCTTTTCCATATTTAATTGGTCGATTTAATTGAAAACTGTCAAAATAAATTGCCAGGTACGAAGAAAACTCCATTATTAAATTATATTAATTGATTGATATCTAATTGATAATATTATATTAAATTCATTAGTCACGCTAAATAAATTGAAATAATTTATAAATTAGACAAAATAATACCTGATTTAATAAAACCGAAAAATTGCGTCATTTAAATCAGATTTAACCAAATCCTAACTATCCCCGATACGGTCTTGAGGAGCCTATGGCATCAAAACCAAAGAAACCACATCCAAATACGGGTCCGCCATCAGGCCCAGGCAAGAAATCATCCGCTCAAGTCCGCCATGGCGGGTTTGACCTTGATTCAGATCAGCAATCTCGAATGCCTTCAGTCACACGCCTATTAAGAAGAAAAAAACTTAAGCTTGGAGAAGACTCAGAGGAGTTTCTCATTAGAAGGTCGGCAAAGGATAATTTGGATGAAGAACTAAACGCAGCTATCGAGCTGACATCAGCGAGTAAACTTTTTGATGAGATTTATAATCTAGCCGAAGAAATTGGATCTGAAGCTAGCGATGAAATTGAACCGTCGGGCATAATTAACGCAGAGGCTCTACTTCCTCCCGTTCCTTCTGCAAATGAAATTGAAATTCAAGACGAACAAACCAAAAATAATATTCTCAATTCACCTAAACGATACGCTGGAATTAAAAGAGCGTCGAGACGTCCTGGTCAATTTAGTCGATCGACTATGGTTCAATGGTCACTTAAGGAATTGAAAAAATCAAAAAGTAAATTTGCACAAAAAATAGTCCAAGTTGCGCAGGAAGGTGTGGAAGAAGTTCTTTACTTCGAGCCGCTACCATCCCCTCCAGGAAGCACGCAAATTTCGAATTTATTCTTAGCGTCGTCTGCAATGGCAACGGAAAAAAAATGGCTAATATGGCAAGGCTTGCAAATTGGGCCTCAAAGTTTACCAAAACTTTGGCAAAAAATTGCACAATCAGGTGGCGCTGAGTTTGAACCTGATGAAGCACTCAAAACCGGCCTGAGAGCTGCTTTCGGAACTGAGTCGAAAGAATGGATTACTTTTTTAGCCCTTTATAAAAAGGGAAACATCGAGGGGGTCATTGCATTTGTTTCACAAAAAAGCGTGATTTCTTGTCTCAAAAATTTCCCACTCTTCGACTATGATCGCGCAACTGAAGAAGCGGCATAAACCGTAACTGACCTTGAATTATTTAGTGAAATGTCTGTTCCGTCGTCGACGAACTCTAAATCGACCACTAAACAAATTCGACTTGTCGTACTCAAACCTTTTGTCACGGCCTCAAATAAATCCGGAAACTTTAGGAACCACTCAGAAACTACCACCCCGGTGCTCTCGAAACCAAAATATTCCAATAATCCAGCGTCTTCAATTTCCTTTTCCGACTCCAGTCGGTATAGGTCCATATGAATAAATTTACCTCTGCCGATATCGTACTCATGAACGATCGGAAAACTAGGGCTACCAGAACCCTGGGACTGAAATCCAAGAGATTTGAGCAAGGCACGGGTTAACGTAGACTTACCCGTACCAAGATCACCATTTAGGAAAATCCATGAGTTTGAATCAATGAGCCGAACAATTTCTCCTGCTAGTAAGTCAATTTCAGACTCAGAATAGGATTGCTTTAGCTTCTTCTGGAAATTGAGACTCTTGAGGAGTTTTGATTTCTTTAATTGCATTGCTAATATTGTCGATGATGCTCGTAGCAGTCATTGCTCTATGACTGTATTGCTCGGCCGCGAACGCACCTGATAAACTATGTAAAAATACGCCCAATTGTGTGGCCTCAAATGGATTCATATTCTGACCCACTAATCCGGCAATCATTCCAGCTAACACATCTCCACTACCCGCAGTTGCCATGCCATCATTCGGATAATGATTGAGATAAATTTTATGGTCCGGCGAAGACATCAATGTCGCTGCGCCCTTAAGGAGCACAACCGAAAAGGTCAGGTCAACTGCCTTCTTCAAGGAGCCAATTGGATCGGCCAATACATCCTGTTTACTAATGTTCAATAGCCTAGCCATTTCGCCTGGATGAGGCGTTAGGATAGTTGGCGCCCTTCGATCAGCAATAATCGAGTGCATTTGATATTTCGACACCACGTTTAGCGCATCGGCATCCAAAACGACTGGCCCCGAGTACTTACTTAATACTTCTTCCAAAACCTTTTTTGAATCCGGTCGCCGCCCAAGACCTGGACCCACAACGATGCTCGAAAATTCGCTCATGTAATGAGAATAATCTACAGAGCCATCGACCTTAATTGGCACGGCCATTACTTCATCAGGAATTTTCATAATTAGGGTATTAAATCCCTCTTCCCAAGTCGCGACAGTTACAAGTCCTGAACCCATCTTCAAGCTAGCACGAGCCGCCATACAAACGGCGCCAAGCCTACCTGGTCGTCCACCAATTGCTAGGGTATGACCAAAAGAATTTTTATGCCCGTATTTGTCTCTTCTCATCAACAAATCTGACATTGGTTTTTTAATCAGCAAAAATTTATCGCCTTTTCTTCTAAATTCAGGCGGCAATGAAATATCGACGTTCACGAGCCTGCCTCGGTGTGCAGCACCCGGAGCCAGGAAATGACCTAGTTTCGGAAACCCAAAAGAAATCGTTAAATCGGAATCGATGGATATATTGTGAATTGACCCCGTGTCACCACTCACGCCCGATGGAATATCGAGGGCGACCGTTGTCTTGACGTTATCGTTCTTATTAATCATTCCAATGACGTCGTGATAAATCCCCGAAACACTTCCCCGCAAACCTGTCCCAAGCATTCCGTCAATCGCGATAAATGGCCCATTTGAAGTAGAGAAGAAGTTCTCTAGAACACCAGAATCTTCTAGGTTTATTAATCGGGCTTTCATCTTCTTAAGTATTTCAAAATTAGCTTTAGTAGCGCCGTGATATTCGCTTTCATCAACTAAATGAAAAATTCGAACATTTCTCTCTAAACAAATTAATCGCCGAGCAACGACAAAAGAATCACCGGCATTATTTCCTTTTCCTGCAAAAATTAAAATTTCACTTTCGCTTCCGGCAGTCGGATAATGATCAAACAACACTTGGACCGCCGCGCGGCCGGCATTTTCCATTAATAGATTGGCCTCAATTCCATATTCGTTTGCAGCAATTGCATCGAGTTCTTTCATTTCGGCCGCAGACGTAATACGAACTGGAACTGACTTATTAATTTTTTTCATTACTTACGATCCACCTTTAATCCTGATTTGAAACTACGGAGCCT
>Ga0066639_10003948_pt1 | contig 12744 bp, 15 predicted proteins | sample CryGeyCG2114_010_2_FD_59504 | JGI IMG/M metagenome (GOLD analysis project Ga0066639, IMG submission 59504) | Groundwater microbial communities from aquifer - Crystal Geyser CG10_big_fil_rev_8/21/14_0.10 | ecosystem: Environmental > Aquatic > Deep subsurface > Groundwater | place: USA: Utah...
AATGAACATATTTTTATGCAAGAATTTATAACTTACTTATGTCGTTAACTATATTATAGATATCTTTATATATGTGTTTATATTGTATTTCAAATATGTATTTCATTTGTTACGGGTGAATAATTGTAACAATTGAGAGGGGATAAAAATTTGAGTAAAAAAGGAGGGAGCCTTAATGATTGTTAAAGAAGATTTTTTAAATAAATTACGACAATACTTTGCGTTAAATCTTTATGAAGTAAAAATATGGACAGCACTTCTTTCTCGTGGTACATCTACTGCTGGAGAATTGAGTGAAATTTCTGATGTTCCAAGATCAAGAGCTTATGATGTTCTTGAGAGTCTTGAAAAAAAAGGTTTCATTATAATGAAACTTGGAAAACCTATCAATTATATTGCAGTTGAACCTGCAGAAGTTGTTGAAAGAGCAAAAAAACTTGTGAGAGTTGAAGCTCAAGAAAATGTAAATAAATTAGAAGAATTAAAAGGTTCCCAATTACTAACTGAGTTAGACACTTTACATAAACAAGGTATTGAATTTATTGAGCCTTCTGATCTTTCAGGTTCTCTTAAAGGGAGACAAAATGTTTATACACATATGGAAACTTTAGTTAAGAATGCTAAAGAAAATGTATCTTTGATAACGAGTTCTAATGGTTTAATTAGAAAGTGGGAATCATTGAAGGGTTCTTTTAAAACATTAAAGAAAAAAGGTGTGACAGTTAGAGTGGCAGCACCAATAAATGCTGAGTCTGCTTCTGTTATTAAAGAACTTTCCAATTATGCTGAAGTTAGAGATTTAAAAAATATTAATTCCAGATTCTGTTTAGTTGATGGAAAAGAATTAATGTTTATGCTTATGGATGATAAAGATGTGCATCCAACATATGATGTTGGTGTGTGGGTGAGAACTCCTTTCTTTGCTTCTGCAATGCAGGATATGTTTAATATGGTTTGGAAGGATTTGAAAAGTTCTGACAAAGCATTAAAAAATTTTTAATTTTTTAAAATGATAGCCAATGTTGGGAATAAGGTTAAAATCGATTATGTTCTTGAAGTAGATGGAAAAGTTTATGATACTTCTTTTTTAGATGTTGCAAAAAATTCTGGCATATTTAATGTTGATAGACATTATGGTCCATTAGTTTTTGAAGTTGGTTCGCCATCTATAATTAAGGGATTAAATGAAGGTTTGGAAGGGATGTATGTTCATGAAGAAAAAGAGATTGTTGTTTCTCCAATTAATGGTTATGGGTTTAGGGATGAAAGTAGGATTCAAACATTGCCGAGAAAATTAATTGAGAAAGAAGAAGTGGATTTGACTCCAGGAACTAAATTAAGGATTACTACTCAAAATGGAGTTTCTGTTGCTGTGGTTACTGAGTTAACAGAAGATGAGGTTACTTTTGATTTAAATCCTGATTTGTGTGATAAGACTCTTAAATTTAAAGTGTTTTTGAGAGATATTCTTCAGTAAATATATTTTAGTTGCTATATCTTTATAAATAATTAATTCATTATATTTAGCGATATGGTAGACTGTTCTGAATGTAGGTTTATTCCTGAAAAAGGGGATGTATTTTGTCGTAATTGTGGTGAAGAGTTGTCACAAGAAGAAACTTATCTTTGTGATTGTGGAGTTGAGGTAAGAACTGATGATAACTATTGTCATGGGTGTGGTGCTTCCTTTAATGATACTCAATCTTGTAATTGTGGTAATGAAGTTGAAGAAGAAGCAAATTATTGTTCTGGTTGTGGAATTCCTGTAGTTAGAAAAAATAAAGAAGAAGCTGAAGATGAAGAAGAGGGATCATATGGAGAAGATGTTGAAGAGGATATAGAAGAATCTTTTGAGCAACCTCAATCTTTTGAACCACAAGCTCAAGAACCGAGTTCATCATTTGAGCAACCTCAATCTTTTGAACCACAAGTTCAAGAACCGAGTTCATCATTTGAGCAACCACAAACTTTTGAACCACAAGTTCAAGAACCGAGTTCATCATTTGAGCAACCTCGACAAGTTCAAGAGCCTTTAAGTCAGGTAATGAATAAACTTGAAGAAAATGCTATTGAACAGAGAAAATATCAATCTGAAAAGCCGAAATATAGACAAAATCCTGATGGTAGTTATACTTTTGTTCGTTAAGTTCTAAAATCATGAAATGTTACTTTTTTTATTTTTATTTTTAGTTCTTCACCTAATTTGTGTTTACCTTTTAAAATTATAGGCTTGTATGCGAAGTTTCTTCCAACGCTTGAATTTAATTTTCCAAATTCATCGATAATAATTTCTCCTTCCCATCCTTCCCATTTTTTATTGTTTTCTAATGCATATTTTTCAAAAACTTCTTTTATTTTCATTGAACGTTCTTTTATTGTTTTTCCTGGTAATTTTTTTAATTGTTCTGCTTCAGTTCCGGGACGTAACCAAAATTTTGAAAAATTTAATACATTTGGTTTTGTTTCTTTAATTAGATTTATAGTTTCTTCAAAGTCTTCATCAGTTTCTGTTGGGAATCCAATAATTATATCTGTAGATATTGTTATTTTAGGATGTGATTTTTTTAATTTTGAAATTATTTGTTTGTATTGTTTTGATGTGTATGGTCTTTTCATCATGAAAAGAGTTCTATTTGATCCTGATTGAACTGGGATGTGGAGAAATTTAAACATTTTTGGATTATTAAATATTTCAATAATTTCATCTAAATAACGTATCATGAATTGAGGATTAGTCATCCCTAATCTTATTTTGAAATCTCCTTTAATTTCTAAAATTTGATTTAATAATTTTGGTAATGTTGTGCCTATGTCTAAACCGTAAGCACCTGTGTCTTGAGCTGTTAACCAAATCTCTTTACATCCTTCTTTTAAACTTTGTTTAATTTCTGTAATAATTAGTTCTGGTGGAAATGAGTATAATTTTCCTTTTATATTTCTAACAGAGCAATAAGTACATTCTCCTTTACAGCCTGAAGCAATTGGGACAATATTAACAATTGGATTTTTTCTAATTTTAGGTAAACAAATTTTTACTTTTTTGCTTTTATCTAAAACTTCTAAATATAATCCTTGTGATGTTTTTTCAACAACTTCAACAATTTTATCGAAATTATGGGTGTTCATTAATGAAACGTCAGGACGAATTGATTTTAAAATTTCAATTGATTCTTTAGGTATGCAACCTGCAATGATTATTGGTACTGGAGAATTTTTTATTTCTTTGATACCTTTGTTTAAACTAGGACTTTTAACTGAACAAATGTTTACAATTCTAATATCCTCATTATTTTCAACAATTTCGTGATTAGCTTTTTTTAATAATCCACACATTATTTCTGATTCTGATATATTATTACTACATCCAAATGTTATAAATTTTATTTTCATATTAAAGGTCTCAATATAGGTTTTCCCAAATCTCTTTTTTTTAATGTTTCTAATGTTTCTGAAGTTACAATTGCTAACACATAGTTTGGGATTTCGTCATAGATTCTTAACTTGAAACCATATTCATATTTTTTTAGTTCTGAGTAGTTTATTTCATTTACTTTTATTAAAATTATTTCGCATCCTCTTTTCATCATTAATTTGGCTGCTTCTATTGAATCTTTATCCTCTAGAAGAACTGCAACTTGACCTTCAATTCCAACAGGTAATCCTTTTAATCCTAAATTCTTTTTTGAATAAACTAATGCTTTATCTTTGAAAATTTCTATTTGGATGTTTGTTTTAGGTTCTTTTAAGTTTACTTTGGCTTTAGTTTTTTCAACAATGTAAGCTCCAATATCTTGTTCTAATTCAACTGATTTTTTTAAAACTTTATTAACTCTTTTTACTGATATTCTGAATGTACCTTTTTTATAATGATTTAATGATTCTTCTTTGATTTTATCTAAATCTAACTTTATTTGGATAGCATTTGAAAAAGAATTTATTCCATAAACATAATTTAAGCATTTACACTCATCTTCTGTATCAATAAGAATTCTTCCAAGTGCTCTTTCTATATATTTATATTCAATTTTGTTCTTTTCTAAACAATTTCTTATATTTTTAACTAGACGCTTCTCGAAAAGGTTTCTGTTTTGACCTTTTAGTGCTATTTCTCCATATTTGACAATTATTACCATGTTGTGAGGAAAAATCGTTAAATTTATAAAGGTAACTATATCTCTGGAATTTATGGATAATGTAAGAGCGCATAGTTAACTGAATTCTATGACATTGTGCCAATTATAAATATATAGGGGTTTCTAAAAATGAATAACAACAAAGGTGTACATTATATCGTAAATGCTTACGATTGTGAGACTAATCTTGATAGTGTAAAAGCTGTTGAAAAATTGTTGAATGAACTTGTAGAAAAAGTAGGAATGACAAAGTTGAGTGTACCTACAGTTTTATTTCATAATGCTGAAAATATTGAAAACTCTGGTGTGACTGGAATTATATTATTAAGTGAAAGTCATATAACTATTCATACATTTTCTAATCGTGGTGAGTTTTATATGGATTTATTTTCATGTAAGCCTTATGATGTTAAAATTGTTAGAGATTATATTAATGAAATGTTTAAAATAGGAAGACTAGAAGAACAAACAATAAGGAGAGGTTTAATTTTATGAAATACAATAAGCCTGTTGAACAAATAAAAATTGGATCTGGAATGAAAGTTAATGATTTAGTTAAACAAATGGAAGCTTCCGGAGTAATGGGTGCAGGTAGAATTGCTAAAGCGACTAACATCTTTGAAAAGATGATTAAAGATAAAGATTGTAAAGTATTTTTTGGATTTGCAGGAGCAATGGTGCCTGGTGGCATGAAGAATATTATTATTGATATGCTAAAAAATGATATGATTGATGTTTTTGTTTCAACTGGTGCTAATTTAACTCATGATATGGTGGAAGCTTTAGGTTATAGACATTATCAAGGTTGTGCTAATGTAAATGATTGTGAGTTGAATAAAAATAAAGTTGATAGAATTTATGATTCTTTTATGTCTAATGAAGTTTATGAAGGGTTAGAAGAATTTTTTAAAAAACATTTTGATGATCTTGCTAAAGATGAAATGAATATTAAAGAGTTTCTTTGGAAGTTGGGAAGTTTAATCGAACATGAAGATTCTATTTTAAGAGTTTGTTATGAAAAAAAGATTCCAATATTTTGTCCTGCTTTATCAGATTCTGGAATTGGTTTAATGATATGGGGTCATCTTGCGCAAGGTAAGAAAATAAAAGTTGGAGCTTTTGATGATCTTAAAGATATTTTAGACATTGCTTGGACTACTAAAAAAGCTGGAATATTTTATATTGGTGGTGGTGTGCCAAAGAATTATATTCAACAAGCAATGCAGTTTGCTCCTAATGCTGCTGAATATGGTATACAAATAACTATGGATAGGCCTGAGCCTGGTGGTTCTTCTGGTGCAGAATTGAGGGAAGGAATTTCATGGGGAAAAATGTCTAATACGGGAGAATTTATTGATGTAATTTCTGATGTTACAATAGCTTTACCTTTGATATATGCATCTATTAAGGATAGAATTATAAAATAAAAAATAAAAGAAATTTATCTTTTTTTCTTTTTTGCAGGAGCTTTTTTCTTAACTACTTTTTTAGCAGGTTTCTTTTTTCTTTTAGCGCCCGGTTTAGCCATTTTAGCTGATGCGACATTACCATCTTTATCTACAAAATATAAAAGGCCCTTTTCTCTTTTAATGCCACATTTATGCATTACTTCTTGTTTTTTGCTTCTTTTTACGCCTGCACGAGCCATTTGAACTCTTGCTGCATTGCCGTCTTTATTTACAAAGTATAAAAAACCTGACTCTCTTTTTATTCCACATTTACAAACTACTTTTCCCATTTCTTTTAACACCTCAAATTTTTATTTTTTTAGGATTAATTTCCTTATTATTTTAGTGTTATTTGAGTTTATAAACTTTTCTCAATTTTATATTCCTTACAAACTACCGACGGAGGTATACCTTTATATAATTCAGGGGCATATGTTTGAAAAATTTTGACTTCTTCAATAAATTTAGAAATAATTTTTAATAATGATTTAGGGGTCTCATTTATTTCTGATATAATCTTTGTGTAGTTTTTATTATTGAAATATTTTTTATAAATTAAACAAGTTTCTTCTTCTTTTGAGTTATATTTCATAGGATAAATTGAAATTCCATTTTTATCTTCTTTAAACCAAAAAGGGTAGATATGGCAATAAGCTGGTCTTAATTTTGAGATTGTACAACCTTTTTCTCCTAGGAATTTACATTTTTTTCCATTATGTTTTAAAACTAATGTATATTTTTTGTAACTTAAAGGGATAATCTTATTTTGTATTGTAATAAACATATTATAATAATGTAAATAATCGTTTTCTGTTTTTAGATCTTTATCTTGAATAAATTCACAAACATCATCTACAGAAATTTTTAGAGCTTTAGCTATTCTTAAAGATTCATGAAGTGTAATAAATGTTCCTCCATTTTCATGTATACAACAATTATCTTTACAATTTTTACATAATTTACTCATTTTGTTATTTTGGTTTTGATATAAGTATAAATGTTTTTCGATAGGTTTATATATTTTCAAGAGCAATTTATAATATTAGAGGTGTATGCATTTGTTATATGATAATAAAGATTTATTGATTAAATATTTGATGATATCTTTAGTTATATTATTGATATATTTATCATATTTAATGTTGAAACCATTTTTAAGTTTTATTCTTATTGCATTACTTATTGTTTATGTACTTTATCCTATTAATACTAAATTATCAAAAATTTTAAAAAATAAAACTATTTCAGCTGTAGTTCTTACTTTGTTTGTTTTAGCAATTTTAATTTTACCTTTAGCTTTTTTAGGTAATGTTCTTGTTAAAGAAGTTGTGGTGCTTTATGATAGATTGGATGTTAATTCTATTGAATCAACTATTTCTGGATTGTCTAATGGAAATTTGGATAGTTATGTTGGTCCCTTTATACAAAAAGTTTTAACTTTTCTTGTAAATGAAGCTTCAAATTTTATATTTGCTTTGCCAACTATTTTAATGGGATTGTTAATTGCTTTAGCTGTTACTTTTTTTGCTTTTAAGGAAGGAAATGTTTTGGCAAATAAAATTAAATCTATTTTGCCTTTGAAAGCATCTGAAAAAGAAAAAGTTATTTTGAAATTTAAGAAAACTATGGATGCAACTATTTATGGTACTATTGCAATGGCTGTTGTCGAGGGAGTTATAGCAACTTTCTTATTTTGGATTTTTGGTATTCCAACTCCATTATTGTGGGGTATATTGACTGCTGCAATATCAATGTTACCATTTTTAGGCCCTGCTGTAGTGTGGTTACCAGCATCTATATATCTTTATTTTACTGGCCATATGATGGCTGGATTTAGTTTGTTTTTATTATCTTTATTAATCATAACTTTAACTATTGATATTTTTCTTAAAAATAAAATTATTGGAAAGAAAGGTGAGATACATCCAATTGTGGTTTTATTGGGAGTAATTGGTGGAGTATCTGTATTTGGAGTTGTAGGTTTAATTATAGGTCCATTTGTACTTTCATTGTTGATTTTTATAATTGGATTAATATTTGATCAAAATGGAATTAAAAGTAAAAAACATAAATATTGAATCTGGCGGTCCCTTGGTGGCTGTCTTAAATGAAAAAGATGCTATGGAATTGGGACTTCATGCTTTAGATAGAGTTACGATTAAAAAATTAAATTCTAAGAAGCATACCATTGCTGTGGTGGATATATCTGATTTTGGTGTTAAAAAAGGTGAGTTGGGTTTATTTGATGAAGTTATGCGTGATTTAAAAGTTAGGCATAATTCTAAAGTTGATGTTGTTTTAGCTCAAAAACCAAGGTCGATTAAATTTATCCAAGATAAATTGGATGGGAAAACTTTAACTGCAAAAGAAATTAATTATATAATAAATGATGTAGTTAATAAAAGATTTTCAGAAGTTGAGTTAACATATTTTGTTGCTGCTGTGTATATAAATGGTTTTAATTTTAAAGAAACTGCGGCATTAACTAAAGCAATAGTTGATTCTGGTTCAAAATTAAAATTTAAAAATAAGGTTATTTTTGATAAGCATTGTGCAGGTGGTGTGGCTAATAATAGGACTACTATGATTGTAGTACCTATACTTGCTGCATTAGGATATATTATTCCTAAAACTAGTTCAAGAGCAATCACATCTCCTGCTGGCACATCTGATACAGTTGAAGTATTAACACCTGTTTCTTTAAGTGAAAAGAAAATTATTGAAGTTGTTAAAAAAACTAATGGTTGTATGGTTTGGGGTGGTGCAGTTAATTTGGCAGCAGCAGATGATATTTTAATTAAAGTAAGAAGACCTTTAAGAGTTGATCCTGAAGGGATGTTGTTGGCTAGTATTTTGGCTAAGAAAAAAGCTGTTGGTGCAACTCATGTTTTAATTGATTTACCTTATGGTTATGGTGCTAAATTTGCAACTAAAAAAGAAGCTAAAATTTTAGGAAAAAAATTTATAATATTAGCTAAATTGTTAGGGATGAATACAAAAGTGGTTTATACTGATGGTTCACAACCTATAGGGAATGGGGTTGGTCCTGTTTTAGAAGTTAATGATGTATTAAATGTTTTAAAGGGAAATGGGCCAAATGATCTTAGAGAAAAATCTATTTATATTGCAACTGAAATGCTTAAGATGATTAGAGTAAAAAATGCTAAATCTAAGGTTTTAGACATTTTGGATTCAAAAAAGGCTTATAATAAATTTTTAGATATTATTGTGGCTCAAGGTGGTAAAAGAAATATTAAATTACCTAAAGCAAATTTTTACTTTGAAGTTAAGGCTTATAAAACTGGAGTTGTAAAAAATATTAATAATAAATATATTTCTAAAATTGCAAGGGATGCAGGTGTTCCTAAGGATAAAGCAGCTGGAATTTATCTTAGAGTGAAAAAAGGTTATAAGGTTAAAAAAGGTGAAGTTTTATTCACAATTTATGCTGAAAATAAGCCTAAATTGGATGCAGCAATTGCTTCATTAAAAGATTATAAACCGTTTATAATTCCATAAGACTTTTATAGTTTAAACTATTTTTTGCTTATATCAAGGGGGGTCTACAAATGGATAAATTTGATTGTATGATTTTAAGTTGGGAAGAAATTGTTAAACAAGCAAAAAATGCTTCAGATTTGATTAAACAAAGTGATTTCCATCCAGATGTAGTTATAGGTATCTCAAGGGGAGGGTTAGTTCCCGCAAGACTGTTTTGTGACTTCTTACATGTTAAATCTTGTTTTACTCTTAAAGTTGACCATTGGGGGCTTACAGCAACTAAAGATGGGAATGCAAAGTTAACTCATCCTTTGAATAAGGATCTTACAGGATTAAAAGTTTTATTGGTTGATGATATTACAGATAGTGGGCAGAGTATTGAACTTGCAAAAGAACATATTTTGGAATTGAATCCTAAGGTAGTAAAAACTGTTACATTGTATAATCTTTTTGGTTCTAAAATTAAACCTGATTTTTTTGGTGAAGAAAGGAGTTGGGCTTGGATGATTTTCCCTTGGAATTTTCAGGAAGATATGGTTAACATTATAAAGAAAATTGTTAAAGATGAAAAAAAAGAAGTTGAAGTTATAAAAGAAGAATTAAATAATAATTATAATATCAATTTAGAAAATAATAAAATTGAAGAAATCCTAAAACATATGGATTATTTAGATAATCTTTTTTAATCTATTTTTTTCTTTTAGGAATTTTAGCTAATGCTTCTAATTGTGCTTTTTCGAGTTTTATTTGAGATTTTTCCATACGTAGAATTATTGTTTCAACATTAAGGATTTTTTTCTCAAGTAAGAAAATACGACGAAGTACATATAGCATCCCTGCAACTGCTCCTAATGTTAACCAAAGAACCATTATTGTCCATTCTTCAAATGCCATAAATTAATCACCTCTTAATAATTTGTTGGCTAAACTAATATAAAAAGGTTATTATTCTTTGAAAAGTCTTTCTGCAATAGCTGCAAAGGCTGGTCTTGTTAAGAATACACCAATAGTAACTCCTACAATGGTTGTTACTGCAAAACCTCTGATTAATCCTGCACCTGCATTCCAAAGTGGAAGCATTGCTGCAACTGTAGTTGCATAAGCTACAAAGATAATAAAGAATGCACCTTTTAATTTTTGTTTCCAGTTTGAATATTGTGATGAATTTCCTTTAATGGTTTCATCAATGATAACTATTTGGTGGTCTACACCAGTACCAATAGCAGCAAGAATTCCTGCGATAGCTGCAACGTCTAAGTTCCAGTTAATTAATGCAGCAAATCCTAAAATTAATATAATCTCTGATAATATGGTGAACATCATAGGGAGAATTATTTTTATACTTCTATATCTGATATAAATAACACAAGCGACTCCTAATAAAGCAATTAATCCAACTATAATTGAATTTTTAAGGAAACTTTGTCCAAGTAGTGGTGAGATAGAATCTAATTTTACAATTTCTAAATCAAAAGGTAAAGAGCCAGTAATTAAAACTGTTTGTAGTTTGTCCATGTTATTTAATGCATTTTCAATTGCACCATCTCTATTTGGTGCTGAACCTGGACCGGATATTGCGATTGATGTTGTTTCAGAACCTTTTAAGTCAGCACCAATGTTAAGACTATCAACTTGTTGATCATCTAAATAAAAGTCAAGATTTTCTGAAAGGATTTCTTTTTCATTTTCTGAAACTATTACTCCTAATTTATTTGTAATGTTGGCATGACGTTGTGCTGCTTCAGGACTAAGATGAATTACAAATTCAAATATGCAATAATATCCATCTGTTGTTGGACTACAAGAGCTTACTCCACTACAACTACCATCATTTCTACAAACAAATGGGATATCTTTTTTTCCACCTTCAAAAACAATTTCTTCACCAATTTTTGCTTCGAATTTTCCTTGTTGTGCAATAAGATCTCTTACTTCTTCTTGTGATGCTCCAGCAATTTCAATTAAAACAAATCTTTCTCCACTCCAATCTTTAGCTTCTCTAATTTTCAAATCGCTTAGTCCATATATATTTAAACGATTACTTAAAACTTTAATTAGGTCTGCGATTTCTGATTGTGAAATTGTATTTTCACTGATTGGTTTTAATAAAACTCTAGTTCCACCTTCTAAATCAAGACCTTTTTTTATATTACTTTTTGCTGCTTCTCCAACTCTTAGTTCAGGAAAACTTCTTGCTAAAAAAGCAATTTCTCCTTTATTTGTAGTAATTTTGTAAACTTTTTTTGGTAAGAATTCGTTTACTTTATTATTGAATGAAGATAAGTTTGTAAATTCATGTTCATTAATTCCAAGGATGGTATCACCAACTTGAACTGGTGTACCAACATCTGTGTATGTAACTGTTAGGTTTTCATTTAATACAAAACCTATGTCATTAGTAATATTATATTCATAATCTCCTTTGCCTGTGTTTAAAGTAATTGTTTGTTCTTTATTTTGTAATGAATTAATGATCTCATTATATTCACTAAATGAATCAATAGGTTCACCATTTATATGTGTAATAATTTGTCCAATAGCTAAACCATTTTCTGTTGCCACGCCGGATTCTACAGATTTAATTTGAATGCCTTCTGCATATGGTGTTGGATTTATGGCCAAGAAAGCTAAGACTAAAGCAAATAATAAAATCCAAACTCTAATTGGAATTTTAAACTTTGCCATTTTTTCTCCTTGCGTACCACACTAATAGTCCTGCGTTCATACAGTATGTTGAAATAATGTCTACTAATAGACCTATAATGATAATTAAGAACATTTCTTTTAAAATGGAGCTTGTAGTTACAATGTAACCTATTGTAACAGCTACTAATGTTGTAATAGTCATGGTTAAACCAGTTTTTGCTCCGTTAATTAACCTTTCAGTAACAGAACCAATATTCTTTCCTTTTAGAACTTTAGTTGTTAATAGTACATCTGTATCAATACTATAACCTATAAGCATAAGTAATGCAGCTATCCCAGCGGTTGATAATTTTAATCCAATTAAGTCTAATATTGCAATAGTTATTATGATATCAGAAAAAGCTGCAAATACAACTGCTATGGATGGTATAAATGTTCTAAATGTTATTAATACTACTAATGCCATAAATAAGAATGCTAAAAGAATTGCAACAAGCATTTGTTTATAGAAAGAATTTCCTAAGCTTGAACCTACAATTTCTAATGAGAAATTATCTTGGTTAAGATCGAAACCTAATTTTTCTTCAAGAAGTGATTGTAATATTTTATCATCTATATTAGTAATTTCTATAAGGATTCCAATTTGTTCACTTGTACCAAATTCCGATAATGTTCTTACTGATAAATCTGATTCTGGGAAATTAGATTGTAAAAATGATTCTAAATCAGGAACAATCTGTGAAGTTGATATTGTAGCTGTAACTCCTCCTTTTAAACTAACATCTTTGTTTATAAAATCTCCAGTTTTGTTGTAATGATTCCCAATAAATAGGAATGCTAATATAACTAATAATATTGGGATTATGAAAAGCTTTTTGTAATGTTTATTATATATTTCGTTAAAGTTCATTCTCTATGAAGAAACTTACTATCATTTAAATAGTTTTTCTTCTGCAAGGTCTTGCGCGGAAAGTAAACCTATTTCTTCAATCTATTGAAATATGTTATTCTGCTTC
>Ga0066639_10003950_pt1 | contig 12734 bp, 9 predicted proteins | sample CryGeyCG2114_010_2_FD_59504 | JGI IMG/M metagenome (GOLD analysis project Ga0066639, IMG submission 59504) | Groundwater microbial communities from aquifer - Crystal Geyser CG10_big_fil_rev_8/21/14_0.10 | ecosystem: Environmental > Aquatic > Deep subsurface > Groundwater | place: USA: Utah...
AACAGAGGCTGGTTCACGTGTCGATTCTCCGGCGGCTACTGGCCAAACCCTATCAACAGATTCGATGGGTACATTGACAATAACCCGACCGGCTTGTTGTCTTAGGACTTTTTTTTCCGACTCAGACGCCCCCTGAAGATTGACATGAAATACATTTCGTCCAATTTGAACGAATCGCTCTCCTTCACTCGTCGAGGGAAGAACAGTTCCAGTCAAAGTAAGATTTCTTCCGTCTGTCTTGACGGAGTCAGGCGTAATAATGGATGCGGAGTTTTGCCTGACATTTTCAGATCCCGCTGTGAGCGGCCACGCACTTGCGATGGCGCCCGGAGGGAGGTCAACCGATATCCTTGATCCAATTCTTTCAAATTGCGATTCCAGATTTGAATCCAAATGGTCGGCTTTGATTAGATAAACAAACTCATCAGCCCGAATCAGGCGGAATTTTTGATCGAAAGAGTATTCCACAACTCCTTTTATTGTACTCGCGCCTGCGACAGCCCCAACCATGAGACCTGCTGCTAAAGAAAGCATAAACACAACAGCCTTAGAGCGACCCATAAGACCTCCTCCAATTAGACATCCACTGTCCTGCATAAACTTCGATGCAAAAATCGTGATGTTATAAGATCATATTTCGTTTGATGTCAGCGCCAACCAGAGACAAATGTGCCCATCGTCACTGGCATTTCGCCCCGTTGAATTCAGATTGATGCAGGGAACTTGCTCACTTTTTCTAGACCTAAGTCTAAACATCTTCGGGACAAATGCCAATAGTCCCCGAGCTACTCGCCTAAAAATCTTCTTTGAATCAAGTAAAGATAGTCCTTCAGACCTGCAGAAGTGCTGCGCTTGCGGGCCTCCGTGCATATCTGCACAACACCGGGCTCCTCGCCATAGCTATAATTATAACGAGTATAGTTCTCGGTTTTGTACCACCAATTGCCTTGGCCTGAAACAAACTGCATTTTTGGTTGGTCCCGGCAAGATCGTTTAGGGCTGATATGGTCAACAAACCATTGCGCATTTTTCTGAGCCAACTGCTGGCGAAGTTCCTTTACCAGAGCAGGGAACTCAAAACGACTCCATTTCAATCTCGTATCAAAATACTCGTTGGGCACAATGTCCGGGAATTCGGTTTGGACCTTGTCCTTCCAAACGATTGTTGCCTCAAAGTTTACACATTGACGAAAAAAAGAAGCCGGCCAGCCCTGCCTCAGAATCGCGGAAAATGACAATTCGCAATTATCTTGAATCGCTTTTTTTTCAGCCATGGTAAAAGTCACTGGCTTTTGCTTCAAGGACTTCTGAAGTTTCTCAACCGAAGTCTCCTTTTGGCAATCTTTTACCTCGTTGTATTCTCGACCATTCATCGACAGATATCGAATGTATTTGTACTTGTCCATCGAGTCCTTTTTCAATAATTCAGGATTGAATCGGTAAGCCGTAGAGCTTTCTGCAAAGTCCTCCCACGGATTTGTTTTTGCGTAACCGGACACGAAGGTCTCATTCTCTGGACTCTGTTTGAGAGCCAAATATTTGGCCATGATTTCTTGATCCCAGGGACTGGTTTTCAGCCATTCTTTTTTTCCATCCAGGTTCCCAAACACTCCATAGGCCGCATTGTGCGCAAACTCATGAAACAATGTATACTGACGGTAAGCGGACGAATGCTCTGTCCAAGAGTCAAAAAGCTCGATGCTGGCATTGGCGACGACATTCGGTGAGTTATCGACTCGAGTGAATCCCCGTTTGAATCGAATCAGCTTCTGATTGAAAGAAAATGGCAGCTGCCCTTCCGGGAGGAGCTCGAGAGAGCGGATAACATCGTCGAGCTCGGCACTGTAAAATAAATCTGCATGGGTCCATGAATAGGGGGATGTGTTGATGCTAAATCGATGCATCAAGAACAACATCTTGGGCCCCGTTTGGGCTCCAAAAATATTTTTCACAGCACATAAAACTTTACTGCAGGTCTTTGCCTGTTTGAATCTTTCCGCAACCAAAGGTGGGACCTCGGGCTTTTCATCTTCTTTACCTTTGGACATCAACATCGAGAACGCTTCGATCAAATCTTCTCTTTCATTTTTGAAGGTAATCCCGGATACCGTGATGACTCCGCCTGGTTCAAAGGAAGGATCCTTGGGAAGATTTTGGAAATACTGCTGAATTTCACGATCAGAGGTCGGCAATGACTTTCGACAAACAGCGGTCAGAACCTGTTTCTCGCTAGCTGTCCACCATTGCTCACGACCCTCGGCAGTTGGCTGGCGCTTTGAAGAGACTGGAAAAATCGGGTCCGAGACATAGTCCGCCACCAGAGGCTTGGACGAACAAGCTGTGAACATCAAAAAAGAAACAACAATCAATAGCCAAATCTGAGACATACCGAAGACCTCCAGATAAGACTCCTCGGTCAGGATCCCCCCTTTTGTAAGTCCAATTTGTCTGGATTGACGGACAAAAATACCGACCAGACCTTGGGCTCTGTTTGGGCCCAACCCCGGCCTTGATGGCTGCCATACCAACGCCGCGCTTCTCGCGATGGAGGCAAACCGGCAAAGCCAAAAATATCCAACCCTTAGCGGATCTTCGTCGGTCATTTTTGGGGGGATTTTCTTGCATTTGATTAAAAGCTCTAATAGTCCAATGGGTTCCAAACAAAACGAGCTTCAGGGGGGACATCATATGATTCGAACTGTGTTGGTTTTTTGCGCAACTTGTTTTTGGCTGCAAACATCAACGGCGTCTTTGAACGAGACCTCTTTGACGAACTCTTTTCCTTCCATCGCTCGAGCTGACCGTGCTGAATCGATTTTAGCTGAAATGACCCTGTCTGAAAAAATCTCTGTCTTGAGTGGTGACGGCGCTTTCTCAACGCCGGGAATTCAAAGGCTGGGTGTGCCTTCCTTGAAAATGATGGATGGCCCCCTGGGAGTCCGTTTTGGTGGGTATACAGCCTTCCCTGCTGGCGTCGCCATGGCTTCAAGTTTTGATCCTGATTTGATCGAACAAGTCGGAGCAGCCATCGCTCGTGATGCCAAAGCCGATGGTCGCAATATGCTCTTGGGTCCCTGTGTGGAAATTGCCCGCATGCCCCTGAGTGGTCGGATCTTTGAGGCCTTTGGTGAAGACCCCTACTTGTCCGCTCAACTCACCAAATCTTATGTCTCAGGCGTGCAGTCTGAAAATGTGATCGCCACCACCAAACACTTTGCAGTCAACGATCAAGAACTGATGAGAATGTCCGTGGATTCCAAGGTCGGCGAAAGAGCTCTTCGAGAGATTCATTTGCTTCCCTTTGAGGCCGCTGTCGACGCCGGAACTGGGTCCATCATGTCGGCCTACAACCAGCTCAATGGCCATTATGCTTCGGAAAATCCCTGGCTCTTAAATAAAGTTTTAAAACAGGATTGGGGCTTTCAAGGTTTTGTGGTGTCTGACTGGGGTGCCACCAAAAGCACTCTGCCATCCGCGTTGGCTGGCCTTGATATTGAAATGCCTTGGGGCACTTATTTTGGAACGCCTCTGCAGCAAGCCGTTCTCAGTGGTTTGATCTCGGAACAAGTCGTGAACGAAAAAGTTTTGCGAATTCTTCACACCATGGAACAAGTCGGCCTGCTTGACTCCAACAAGTCAACGCTCGCGCAACACAACCCCGAGCAAAAAGTGCAACAAGATTTAGCTCTCAAGGCCGCTCAGGACGGACTTGTTTTGCTGCAGAATAAAGACAACTTGTTGCCTTTGCGCCCGAATTTGCAAAAGCTTGCATTTATCGGAAGTGCGGCCATGGTCGCTCGCACCGGGGGCGGCGGAAGCTCTTTTGTCCACACAGATCGCAAGGTTTCCCCCATGGCCGGATGGCAACAACGTCAGTCTGAAATTGGCGGCCATCTTCAGGCGACATGGACTGCGGGCGAGGTCTTTGCCCCCGACCTGACCACAGTCCCAGAAAGTTACCTCTCTCATCGATCTGGCTCGGGATCTGCGGCTGGGTTGATGGCAGAATATTATGAGAATACGGATCTCAGTGGAAAACCTGCGGCGGTTACGATTGAAAAACAAATTTCATTTTCATGGGACTGGGGACGTCCAGCGGGAGTATCAACAAACTCTTACTCGGCTCGATTTTCAGGTTCTCTGACAGTGCCTCGGTCTGGCAATTATGAGTTGGTCTTTTCATACGATGATGGCCTTCGTGTTTGGGTGGATGATCAGCTGGTCCATGATGATTGGAAAAGTCATGATGGAATCCAAGCTGTTCAGTTTGCGAGAATTCCACTGACTCTGAAATCTTCTGTCGCTCATCATTTAAAAATTGAATATCTTCAGATCGATACTTTGGCGACCCTGCAGATGGCCCTGCGAGAACCGGATAACAAAGGAATCCTTGAAGATCCTTTAGCGGTAGCGGTTCAACTGGCGAAAACTTCGGAAGTGGCAGTGGTCTTTGTCGGTCTTGGCCCCAAAATCGAGAGCGAAGGTTTTGACCGGGCGTCTTTGTCTTTGCCCTTCGGCGAGGACGAGTTGATCACCAAGGTCGCAGCGGCGAATCCCAATACGGTCGTCGTTGTTTTCTCGGGCACTCCGATTCTGATGCCATGGAAGGACAAGGTAAAATCTATTCTCATGGCTTGGTACCCTGGCCAGGAAGCTGGCCTTGCGGTGAGCGATGCGCTGTTGGGAAAAGTCAATCCATCAGGAAAGCTGCCGATGACTTTCCCGGAAAGCTGGGCGCAAAATCCAACGGCTTCGACTTACCCCGGTGATGGCATCACCGCGGATTATGCCGAAGGACTGTATGTAGGTTATCGCTATTACGAGAAAAAAAATCTGCAACCTCTGTTTCCGTTTGGTTTTGGACTTTCCTATACCCAGTTTCAGCTCAGCGAGCTGAAGGTCAAAGTGCTGCAAAGCCAAAGTATTGATCCCTTGATGGAAGTCACGGTAATGGTCAAAAACGCCGGCCTCCGAGCGGGGGCCGAAGTTGCTCAAGTTTACATTGCACCTGAAAACAGCAAGGTTGATCGTCCCGTTCAGGAACTAAAAGCATTTGCAAAGGTTGCCTTGAATCCGGGGGAATCAAAAGCGGTCACCTTCCGTTTGTCGCAGAGATCTTTTGCCTATTGGAATGAAGCTCTTTCTCAGTGGACAGCAGATCCTGGCAGTTATGAAATTCGCGTGGGCACGTCATCACAGGATTTGCCGCTGAAAGAAACTGTTACTCTTCAATAAGAAGACGACGAATACGCAAAAGCGAGTTGGGGTTCATGCTCAACTCGCGCACCCCGTGATCCATCAACCACTTTGCACCCACCGGATCCGAAGCCATCTCTCCACACACGCCCACCGAAAGATCATGAGATTTTGCATCTTGAATAATTTTTTCCATGGTCTTTAAAACCGCCGGGTTCATGAACTGATAAAGATCAGCAAGATCACTGTTCATTCGATCCACCGCTAAAATATACTGAGTCAAATCGTTGGTCCCAACACTGACAAAATCGACCAAGGCTGAAAACTCGGGAATCATTAATGCACTGGCCGGGGTTTCCACCATCATCCCCACCTGAAAATCACTGGTAACCTTCAGTTCTTGCTTCAAGCTCTTGATCAAACTTTGAGCCTGCTGGATTTCCTCGATATTGGTCACCATCGGGAACATGATTTTGAGTTTTCCGTGGGAGCTCGCCCTCAACAAGGCTCGCAATTGAGTTTTAAATAAATCCAAATGCCTTAAGCACAGACGAAGTCCCCGAACACCCAGAAAAGGATTTTCTTCTTTCGCAAGATTCAAATAGGGAATCTGTTTGTCCCCGCCAATATCCAGAGTGCGAATAATCACCGGCCACTGGGGATTGAACTGCAGAACTTTTTTGTAAATTTCAAATTGTTCGTCTTCACTGGGGGCCGTTGCTCTTTCTAAAAACAAAAATTCAGTTCGAAACAGACCCACGCCCTCAGCCCCTTGGGCCGCAGCCAGGGGAAGATCATGGACAGAGGTAATATTGGCTTCGAGATGAACAATTTCTTTTTCTCGATTAAGAATTGGTTGGTCTTTGTATTTTTGAAGCTCCTTTTTTTCGACTTGGTCTCTTTCCATCAATGACTGAATCTCGTTTTTCGTCTGATCGCTGGGATTCAAATACAAGGTGCCTCTGGTGGCATTGAGCGCCAAGAGATCTTTATTTTTGATTTTTTCAAAAACCTGCACAACCCCAACAAGTGTTGGAATACCATAGGTCTTGGCCAAAATAACGGTGTGCGAAGTTCTTTGATTGGCCTCGAGCACAAGACCCTGAACCTTTTTTTTATCCATGGAAGCAAAATCAGAGGGCGTTAAATCCTGAGCGATAAGAATACATTTTTCATTCAGAGCTTGAGCATCTTGCTGCAAAGCCTGTGGACCCAAACTTAAGGCCACCTGAAGACGGCTCTTCAGATCTCTGAGATCCAATGCTCGCTCTCGCAAATAGCTGTCCGACATGGCCGCCATCATTTGCGCGTATTTTTCAAAAACAATCTCAACAGCCCAAATTGACTTCCAAGAGTTCTGGCGGATTTCAGTTTCAAGGTCGGACAAAATCTCGGGGTCTTCTGTGAATAGATACTGGGACTCGAATATCTGAGCTTCCTCATCACTCAATTCCTGGGCTGTTTTTTTGATAAGGTCTTGCAGCTGCTGCTGAACCCGAGGAAGACAAGACTGAAAATAGCTCCACTCTTTGGATGCATCTGTGTTTTTTTCGGCGCGAATTTCAACGGCTACTGGATGCCAACAGACTGCTGGAGCCAATGCAAACCCGGGTGAAACCGAAATACCCTGCAGAACTTGAGCACTCATGTGGTGGGGGCCACTTGGAATTGAGATTCGACCAATTGAACCAAGGCTGCCAGAGCCTCGCTCTCGTCAGCGCCATCGACTTGCAGCAAAAACTCGGAGTCTTTTTGCAGGCCCAGAGTCAGCAAACTCATCACTGACTTTCCATTGGCCTTTTTTTCGCCAAAAACCAAAGATACCTGGCTTTGATATTTTTGTGCGAGCTTTACAAACTGACCAGCAGGTCTTGCATGCATGCCGGTCTCATTGGACAACAATACTTTTTTTTCTGTCATTGTTCTTACCTCAGCACTAAGAGTTCTTGTCCCTGTTCAATGGAACCGAGGGACGTCAGTGTCATTGTTTTCTTGGTCCCCATCTCTGTAATGATAATGGGGGTGATTGTGGATTTGGCATTTTTGCGAACAAGTTCCAGATCGAACTCAATCAAAGGGGTTCCTGGCTGAACCTCATCCCCCGTTTTGACCAAGGCTTTAAAACCCTCGCCCTTCATTTTCACAGTATCAATTCCGACATGAATGAGAATCTGCACGCCCTCAGCGGTCTCAAGTCCCACTGCATGGCCGGTGTGAAACATTTGAACCACCTGGCCCTTTACCGGCGAAGTTACCAAACCATTGCTAGGATCAATGGCAATACCATCGCCTAAGACTTTGTCGGCAAAGGTCTCGTCAGGAACCTGATTCAAGGCCATTACTTTTCCACGAAGTGGTGACCGGAGAGACAGTCCAGACTCTTTGGGTTCTGTATTTTTGATTTTATTTTTGATGATTTCCTTGATCATTTCAGACCGAGTTCCAAAAACAACTTGAAGATTTCCACCAGGTCCATCCATCACGCCCGCTGCGCCCAATCGCTTGAGCTCGGGACGGCTGACTTCTGTCTTGTCTTTGACCTCTAAACGCAAACGAGTGATGCATGCGTCGATCTGAACAATATTGGCGGCGCCGCCCAGGGCTTCTAAAACTTGGATCGACAGATCATTCAGCGATGTGTTTCCACCACCATTCGAAGCACCTGTGCTCTCGGCGTCCGAACCTTCATCTCGGCCCGGCGTTTTGAAATTAAAAATGCCAATCAGAGAATAAAAAGAAAAGAAATAAATCACCGCAATCAGAGGGCCGACCACCAGAAATAACAACAAGCCATTTTTTTGATTAAAAAATCCAAGACCGAAATCAATGAGCGAGGCTGAAAACGTATACCCCAGATGAATGTCAAAAAAGGCCGTAAGCCACCCCGAGAAAAAGGCAAACACCACATGCAAAACATAAAGCAATGGAGCCACAAAGATGAAGGTAAATTCAATCGGCTCGGTGATGCCGGTGACAATGGAGGTCAGGGCCGCACTCAACATGACCCCAGCCACGGCTTTTCTCTGCTTGGGTGAAGCCCGCAAAACAATGGCCAAGGCTGCTGCTGGCAAGCCAAACAGCATCAACGGAAATTCGGCTGCCATAAATCGTCCAGCTGTTGGGTCCCCGGCAAAATACCGAGTGGAATCCCCGTGGAAGATTTTTCCCGCAGCATCGGTAAAGCTTCCGAACTCAAAAAGAAATGGCTGGTAGTAAACATGGTGAAGGCCCAACGGGATCAAGAGCCGCTTTCCGGCGGCGTAAAACGCCGGTCCCCAATCAGACGCCGCCATATGCTCACCGAAAGTTCGAATGTGCTCCTGAATCGGCGGCCAGGTCCACGTCAGCACCAAGCCCAGAAAAAAAGAAGCAAATACCGTGAGAATCGGAATCAAGCGTTTGCCCGAGAAAAATCCCAACACATTCATCAACTGAGTTTGATAGTAGCGATTGTACAGGGCCGCGGTCATCAAGCCGACCAAAATGCCGCCAAAGACCCCGGTATTGATGGCGAGCTCAACGTGGTAAATATCGCTGGCCATTTTAATCACATTGATGGTGGTAAAGTACCCCACCAAGGCCGCCAGAGCTGCCGCCCCCGCACCTCCGGTAAAGCCAATAGCCACGCCAATTGCAAATACCACCGGGAGCTGTTCAAAGATCGCCAAGCCGCCAGAATAGAAAAGCCCGCCAAGGGCCTGAATATTGGCATTTTGCTGACCCTGGCACAAACGCCCCAGAGCCACAACCAGTCCTGCTGCTGGCAGCACAGAGACGGGCAACATCAGAGATTGTCCAAGCCGTTGTAGCAAAGAAAAGGCAGGGCTAAAACGCGACATCAAGGCCTCCAAGGGTGTAGAAACAGAGCTAAATCAGGCCCTGTCTTTACCCAAACTTGGAGGATCTGCCAATCAAGAAGATGGATTAATTACTGTTTACAATCCAGGAAGGACAAAGAGTTCTGAGAAACACCCAATTTCTGGGCGATTGCGGGCGTTAGGCTTTCATCCGCAGAAATAATCTGAACCAGGCTCGAAATGCCGCTTTTTGAGATCTCAATACGTAAAACTTGATTGTGATCTTCAGACTCAATTTGAATGCGACCTTCGGTCGATACGGCATTCACACCCTGAAAAACCACGGACTGAGTGGTGATCGTTTTGCTGAGAACAGACCAGGATTGATTTTCCGGAACCTGGTAGCTCAACATAGCAGGGAACTGAGCTTTGGTCAGTTGAATGCCGACGACATTGCTGGCCGAGGTTACCTTCATCTGCATGGACTGGCTCACGCAATTCAGGATTTCAGATTGGGCAAAGCAGGTGGTTGTAGTGGCAAGACTCATCAAAAAAACCAGGGACAATTTTGACTTAAACATGGTTACTCCAAATATTTTTTCTAAAGGCGGTTTTGATCTGCAGGGAAAGTAACACAATCCCACCGAACCACAAAATGTCACCACCGGACATATTGATATTTCTGGGGAATCGCTGAAAAAGCTTCTTGAGTGTCTAAACTCTGATCACAGGGACATTGGTCCAGACCAGAGCTGGAATTCAGTCCGAACACTACTCAGACGTCCCAGTTTCAGGAATAATAGAGTCTTAATATCTGCTCATTTCAGGAGGACCACTTGAAGGCCATACTTTCTATTTTACTAGTCACTTTCATTGCCAATTTTGCCTTTGCTGTGAATCTTTGCGACGAGAGGTTCTTTTCCATGAATGGAAAAAAGAAAAACTCAAAGCTCGCAAAAAAATTGATCTCTGCCACACGAGTCCCGGCCTCGGATCAAAATATCCGAGCTTCATTATCGCCGGAAAAATGGCAACTCGTGTGGAATGATGAATTCAATCAGGACGGAAAACTTGATCCAAAGAAATGGCTTTACGAAGTCAAAGGCGATGGTTTTGGCAATGCCGAGCTTCAGTACTATACGGACCGCCTCAGCAACAGTCGTGCTGAAAATGGAAACCTGATTATCGAAGCAAAAAAAGAAAGCTATGGCGGGCGTGAATACACCTCTGCTCGCTTAAATTCAAATCAGGGATGGACCTATGGTCGTTACGAGTTCCGTGGCAAAATGACGAAGGTCCTTGGCACATGGTACGCAGCTTGGCTTCTTCCAAGTCAAATGACCTACAGTGATCGATTTTGGCCCGACAACGGAGAGATCGACATTATGGAGGGCGTTGGTTTTGAAAATAATGTGAACTATGGCTCGGCCCACTCTAAAAACTTCAGCTCTCTCAATATGACCTTTCGAAACAAAACAATTCCAGTGCCTGATGGCGATCAGCAGTTTCATGTCTATGCTCTTGAATGGTATCCCAGCCGTCTTGATTTCTATGTTGATGACAATCTGTACTTCTCTGTCAAACATGAGCCCGGTGCAAATTGGGAAAAAGACTGGCCCTATGATCATGACTTTCACATTATTTTAAATTTGGCTGTCGGCGGCAACTGGGGTGGGAACAAAGGCATTGATGAGGCCGCTTTTGAAAAGGGTGTTAAGTTTGTATTGGACTATGCCCGAGTTTTTCGTCCTCTTGATCCCAATGACTGTGCAGAGCCGGAAGAAATTCGAGCGCCCCAATCCAAGAAATCGTCAGAAAAAAAGAAATCGTCAGAGGGACGCAAGCACAAGGCTAAAAGGAAAGCGGCAAAGAAGTCCTAGAATTTCCAGTGTTCGGCATACCACGGTATGCCGTTGATGATTCCATCCAATTGTTTTTTCCTGAGACTCTCCATCTGATCTGGAGACTGAACTGTCCAAACAAATTTCAACTTGTTCGCCGAGATTGGTTGCCGCTGGATCTGCTCTAGAAGCTGATCCAGCTTCTCTGAATCAAAAGAGCCCTGATCGCCCAAACCAAAGTAAAAGGCCACTCCATCCAAACTCCAATGATCGGACCAATGCTTGGGATCCACCAGCTCAGAGGATGCCCCCACGAGCTTTAGCATTTTTATTTTCTGCATGTGTGCATATTTGAGATTTGTGCGAAGCTCATGATTCAAGCGATCCATCAGGTCTCCATCGAAGGACATGACTTTGATCTTGTTATAGCAAGAAAATGTCAGGCTCTGAGAGTCTCCAGAATCCTGGAGGCAAGACTGGCTTGGATCCAAGGCCGCCAACAGATCCAAGATCGCCTGATCTTGATTCGGCGCCACGGGATCGGAGGCCCCCTTCTGATTTTGCATAAAACTCTTGAGCTCAATCAATACGCCCGTCGAGCTGCGTTTCATCATGTCCAGAACGCTCGCAAGCCTTGGTGGGGTCATCAAATTTTCAGAACGATCACGAAGCAGTGGCAAGTCCGAAGGCGCTAATGTCTGAGGAGTCTGTGGATGAAAATAAAGATCCGGATTGAAATGACAATGGGTTTGGATTTGTTCAAGACTGAGGTTTCGAACCAAAGCCCCTTGCAGAGCCCCACACTGAATCATCTCACGCTCAAAAGCGACATCATGAAAAACCAAGGGCACGTTGTCCTTGGTGTAAACCACATCCAGCTCAACCATATCCGCCCCAACCTGGGCAGCACCGGCAAAGGCCGGGAGGGAGTTTTCCATGTACTCGGACTCGTCCCCACGATGGGCAATAACCAGGGGCTTTTTCCCCACCGCATGGGCCGGTGTCCAACTTGTCGACAACTGACAGATCAGTAACGAGAGAAGCACCAGAATGGATTTTAAAGAGATCTTTGGCATCGACCCACTTACAAGGCAGAATCTATGCCAAAAACTCATTCGAACTAATGTAAAACCTGGGTCGTGACATCACTGATGGATTCGGCGATTTCTTCTCGGGTCGCTTCGCGAACGGCTAAGGCTTCGATCTCGAAAACCAGATCTTGTCCTGCCAGGGGATGATTGCCATCCAGGCTCGCCATATCGTTGTGAAACTGAATAATTTTGTATGAGCGAACTGCACCGCTTTTGCCAGTGATCGTGATCATTTCGCCAACTCGGGCATGCCGGGGAAGTTTGCTGCGCGGATAAAGAATAACTTTGCTGGGCTCATAGAGACCATAGGCCTCCTCCGCCGCCAGAGAGATCGATCGTCTCTCGCCTTTTTTGAGGTTCTGAAGACCCTTTGCCAAACCATGAAGACCTAAATTTTGCCCCTGGGGGCTGGTCAGAACGTCGCGATTAAAAGTGGAGCTGATCACATGACCGGCTTTGTTTTTAAGAAGACAGTTAAAGGAAATAACCTGAGTGCTCATAAATTCCTTTCTGTGAAGACCTGTTTGAAAAACAAAACCGACCCTTTCGGGCCGGTTTTCGAAAATCTGACTCAATAAAAAGTCAAAACTGTTCGTTACGACGAACTAGTAAGAACGGCGTGAGCTGAAACCGCCACGACCGCCACCATCACGTGGAGCTTGTGGTTTCGCTTCTGAAATATTCATTGCGCGTCCACCGAGCTCAGTTCCGTTGAATTTCTCGATAGCTGCTTGCGCTTCGCTATCTGCAGACATCTCAACAAAAGCAAAACCTTTGCTGCGACCTGTTTCACGATCCATGATCACGTT
>Ga0066639_10003953_pt1 | contig 12727 bp, 9 predicted proteins | sample CryGeyCG2114_010_2_FD_59504 | JGI IMG/M metagenome (GOLD analysis project Ga0066639, IMG submission 59504) | Groundwater microbial communities from aquifer - Crystal Geyser CG10_big_fil_rev_8/21/14_0.10 | ecosystem: Environmental > Aquatic > Deep subsurface > Groundwater | place: USA: Utah...
CAGAAGAGCATCAAATTCTTCTGCTGACATTTGTTCCCGTAAGGCATGAAGGAAAGGACGGAGGACTGTCTCATTCATAAGAGCCGTATTCGTATTGAAGTACTGCTCTCCGGAGGTATGAACACGATCAGCCGGAATTGCATGATCTTCGATATCATCAGCCAATCCAAGTTTCATAAATAGATCAGTTTGGCCGGCTTTTTTGGCCTGTGCAAGCTCGCATATATCGGGAGTCATAGAACCGTCTGCATGTACTTTACCGCCGATAATGCCACCTTTCACATCGGCCGGAGTTCGTGTTGTTGTAATCATAACAATGCCTGCCTCTTCCGCTGTATACGAAACCATCTCAGGAGTAACAAAATTATTCGGACCGTCTCCGTTAAAAATTGCCCGAACCGTCGGAACTCCTTGATCCTCTGAAGCTATTATTTCATGCAAAAGCATCACACCAGCCTGTCCATGACCTCCCGGAGCGACGTGCTCTTTGGAAAAACGACCTTCTGTCACATCCCAAGTAGGCAAATCTCCCTGTCTGAGCCAGCGACCGTTCAAAATATTATGTGCCTGAAAATATGGCTCGTACTGATCATATACAGCTGCCATCGCAGGAAGACTATCTTCGTTTACGATCGGAGTGAGAGAAATGCCTCCGTAACGGGTTGCCTCAGAAATAATGCGATTGATTTTGACCTCGGTGATACTCATGTGCCCGATACTGCCATCCGCATACAAATACGGAAGGTAAAGATCAGTAGATTTTGAACCTTTTTTGCCGTGAAGGGCTTGTCTGTCGACTACACCTGACATTTCCTGCAGATAGTCATCTCGAATAACACTTGAACCAAGTCCGGCATCCATCGGATGAAAACGAACGTGTACACCTTGTGCGGCCTCTAGGTAATGTTCCTGAGCTTTTATTTGTTCATAAGGGACAACGCCAAGGACATGCGCACGTTCCGTCTCAGCCATCAGAGAGGAGGGGATAAAGTTTTCTCCGATCTGGACGTGCCTATGCTGTGGATCACGTCTCTGAACATCAAGTCCATTGAAATATGCCCTGTCATGATGGGCCAATTCTGAAGTTATCTGTAGATCTTGTTCTTGGATTGCAGTTGCCATAATTACTAAAAATGGGAATGAAAGTATGATACTATATGAAATATTGTTTGTGAATACCTTTATTATTTTAGGTTGTCAAAACAGCACCATACGAGCTAGGTAATCAGCAATAAGAAGTATTATCCCGTTTGCCATGGTTCGGGATCTCATCAATAATAGAAAGATGCTGAAACATCCGACGGCGGGCGGACAGCATGACGATATAGTAACAACACACAATCAACGTATCAATTTCCGTCTTCAGTGATTAGTCAACTTTGACACTGAGCAAAAAATACGTCATTTTGAGGCTAACGAATTCTTACAAAACTATTTTTAGACTGTCATAACAATCTGTAAACTTATTTTGAGCTATGCAAAAAAGACCAAAAAACTATTGACAGATATGTAGCAAAAGTGTATGATAGTGTATGATAATTTGAGAATTATCATATGTTATATGACAGTTATATTATATTTATATGTCAGAACAACTAAAAGCACAAATGGTTCAGGTATCAGAAGCAAGATCTAGAGATGCTCTTGCGGGCGTTGATCGTTCACCGCTACAGGATTTTATCGATCGCGGAAGTGCCGGACCGTACAGAGCCGAGGAAGTATACACCCCGGATGTTCAGGAATTTCTAGCAGACCCTTCACAGGTGTCAGTAATAACGTGCGGTAGAAACGAACATCAGCGCGGAAACCTTGCTCCGACTCTCGAGTATGCACTGACAAGTACAGGGACAAATGAAAATGTTGTATACATTGACGCCCGTTCTACAGACGGATCACCGGAAGTCGCACGTGCTCTCGGTGTCCAGACTATCGAAAGAAATCAGGCACTTGAAGACTGGTTCGATACTGATCGACTGGCTGAACTCATGTGTTTGCCCAAAGATGCGCTCTTTGCAGATGTTCCCGGATATACTCCGATGCGAAAAGGAATAGATGTGATGCTTGCCCGTATCGTCGCATACAGAAACGGAACAGAAAATGATATTTTTATCGATTCTGACTTAAAAACAATTCCGGGTGGTGAAAAAGCTCATCTTTTGGGACCTCATCAGATATATCATCCTATCCAGAACCTTGCCCGAAGTTATCTTGATCTCAACAACGCAATACCTGGAGATCAAACTCCGATGACTGTTTATACGGGATCGGGTGATAGAAACAATGAGCCTATTATGGCTACATATAATGCATATTTAGCTGATGCAACATCTCCTTTTAAAGATGAAGAACAACAGCGCATTGCCCGTGCTTTCTATGCGATGCCGGGAACTCTTATGCATTTATTGACGGGAGAACTGATCGTATCAAATCGTCATTTCCACCAGAAAAACGGCGCTCCTGCCTACGGCAGTGAGCTTGATGTCATGAACGCTACAGGACAAGCAACAGAAAGCGCCCGAACGCTTTCTCAAGCAGGATTTGCTCTGAAGCATTTTGGTGATCTATCCAGTGAATCTCTTGCAAACCAATATCCGTTGTTTGGAAACAGCAGAAGAGGAGAACAATTACGTATTGATGAACCTCAACTCGACGATAAGGAATGGTGGATGATCGCAGGATTACTGCCGCAATTTATCAGAGGCGTTGGCGATTACTGTATCGCAACGAGAAAACTACCTCATGAGCTCACAATTGAGGACTATCCGAAACTGAATTGTTGGCTCGGAAACATCAATGAGTGTTCCTATGGTGACAAAATAACACAGACAAGAGTATCAAAACGTTCTCCTATGGAGCGGGCGATTCCTCCGATCTCACTAATGCTCGAAGAAGGAATACTCAGAAGTTAAGTATACTTTCAATTATATGAAAAAAGATTTATCCAAACTCAAACTCGATGTGAAAAAAAATATGGCTTACACCAAAGGTGCCATTAAACGACGGGCAAAAGGTGCTCTCAAATACGATTATCTTGTCCCCGGAGGAGTGTACGAAGAGCAGTGGGACTGGGATGCTTTTTTCATGGGTGTCGCACTCACATCTGAGATCCCCTCAGAGGCAATTTATCTGAAAAACTGGGCTTTGAATTATATTCTGAATGCCCACAAAGACGGAAAAGTCGCAGGATGTATCACCAAAGACGGCGATGATCCGCGCTTAAATCACATGAAGCCGTTTTTGGCACAAGGTGCGTATATTGCCGCTAAAAATCTCGGTGATTTCTCATGGCTCAAGCCGAATTGGTCAACCATGAAAAAAGTCGTGATGTATCGTGAAAAGCATCTGTGGGACAAAAAACGCGGTCTTGCCATGTGGCACGACAGTATGGAGTCAGGAGCTGATAACAACGTTGCCGGATATCGAACGGAAAGTCTGAAAGGCATGGAACGCGAATTGGGAACTAAATATGATGCGCTCCGCAAAGAACGCGGCGGATTTATCAAAGAAGATGTCAAAGACTATCCGAAAGGCACAATCGCATTTCCGGATGTCAATACATACACATACCTCGAATACAAAGCAATGAGTTTGATTGCAAAACAAATAGGTAAGAAGAAGGATGCAGAAATCTTTGCTGAAAAAGCAAAAGTACTGAAAAAAAATATTGAAACATATCTCTGGAACAAAGAGGATGAGATCTACTATAGTTTGAATACCAAAACGGGACAGCAGATCAAGCACATAAGTTTTTCATCGTTCCATCCGATGTTTGCGGGTATCACATCTCAAAAACAGGCAGATGCCATGATCAGCAGATATCTGATGAATCCGAAACACATGCTTTCCAAATTCGGAGCACGAACACTTTCCAAGCAGGATACGCATTACAACAACGTAAACATGCTGAAACCGCACTCCAACTGGCAGGGACCGGTCTGGCCGATTGCAAACAATATTTATATGTTCGGTCTCATAAACTACGGTCATCAGGAAGAAGCTCTTGAGCTTGCCAAACGCATCTCAAAACTAGTTTTATCCGATATCGACAAAACAGGCGGCATGCATGAAAATTATGATGCCGAAACAGGCGAACCGCTGGCAGCACCGAATTTCGTCAGCTGGAACGTACTTGTTGTCACCATGATTGAAAACGCAGAGGAGATGCGAAATCCCTTCAGGATTTCCTGACCGTTTCGTCACGCTTAGAAAGCGTATTACTCAACTATTCCTGCTCCTTCTGACGGTAGGAATGGGATATATTCCAAACCCGGACCGTATGCTTCGTTGAGGTTTTGCTGAAATGTATCCATGTGATCATTGCGAACAAGTGCTAAAGCGATTGCTGAAAATCCGCCGCCCATATTGCGCATCCCGACTACACCCTCAATCATTCTACCCTGAGTGACTAATTTAGTCAGTTCCGGTGTCTCTGCATCAAGTTCATAAAGCTCAAGAGCACTTTTCCCGGAAGCGGTCAATATCTCTCCAAATTTCTCAATTTCACCGGTCTCGAGTGCATGAACGGCATCTAGAACCCGTTGATTTTCATACACAATGTGTTCGACACGTTTTCTCATCTCGGGATCCATTTCTTCAAGTTTGGTTTTACAGCTTTCAAATTCCCCGACGGTCACATCACGGAGTGAAAAAACGGTCTTACCCAGCATCTCGGCAAGTATCGGAACACTTTTTTCACACTGAGCACGACGTGCCGGATAGCCGCTGGTTCCGAGATTTCTTTTGACATCTTTGTCTACAATTACGACGAATGTCATATTGTGTGCGGACAGATCAATCGGTATTTGCTTCATGTCAGATATCGGCATATCACCCTTCGGCTGAAAATCGAGAAATAGCAGATGATCTTTTTGGCACAATCCTGATGATGCCTGATCCAGAAATCCGCAGGGAATACCGATCAAATCTCCGTTTTCTGCCTTTTGACACATATGGGCCTTCTTTACCGGATCCATCTCAATGCCGGTGAGTTGCATTATGCCGGTCGCAAGTGAAAGCTCAAGAGCGGCAGAGCTTGAGACACCTCCTGAACTCGGAACATCGCTGTCGATCAGAATATCCATACCGCCGACATCCTGTTTAATTTTTATAATCTCAACAAGCACGCCTTTGATGTAATTCAACCAATTTCCGTGCTCTGCTTTTTTCATATCATCCAGCGAAAACTCCACAGGTTCATCGGCATATCCTGTTGAAGCAATCCTGACCATGCGATCATCACGTTTGGCGAGCATCGTCACGGTTTTTCGGGAAATTGCGGCAGAAAGAGCATATCCCCTGTTGTAATCGGTATGATTCCCGATAATTTCTGCTCTTCCCGGAGCTTGAGAAATAACGTCCGGATCACGACCGTATAGTGTGTTAAATGCTTGCTTTGCGTCCATAAAATAAATAAATTAATAATTTGCTAATGTTTCAAAAAACGTTCATATAATCCGTATACCTTTCCTCTAAAATTTGTCAGATTATATTTCTGCATATGTCGGCGTATAACTCTTCGGGTTAGAGGTTTTTCTTGAAGCATTCTTGAGATCGTCTTTGCCAATTCCTGAATATCTCCAAACTCCGTAAATCTGGCATACGGTCGTTGCATGAAATCCATATCTGCCATATCTTTTTTGCATGAAGCAACTACACGAGCACCGCACGCCATTGCCTCAAGATATACTAAACTCATCCCTTCGCTGGAGGAGGGGACTGTAAAAATTCCTTTATGTTCAGCAATGAAATTCAAATACATCGGCATCTCTTTTTGCTCTTTGAATCCGAGATAATGTACATTTCCCCTTTTTGCAGCGGTATCCTTTACATAATCTTCAAGTTCGCCTCCGCCGATCACAATTGTGTGTACATCATTATTCCTGTTATATATTTTTTCGGCCTCCAGAAGATTTTTAATACCTTTCATTTTAATGAGTCGTCCTGCGTACATGACCATTTTCGAATGATCCGTAACCAATTGCTGCAGTTCCTGAGGATATGAATACTCCCTAATATCATAATGGTCAACATCAATTCCCAAAGGATACACTCCTATCTGCTCAGGCCAAATTTCCCGATTCCCGATCATTGAGAGATATTTCAGCTCCGATTCGACATGAGAACACCCTTTATGCTTCATATCAAGTGCAATAATACGCTCTTTTGTATATTCATCAAGTAGTCTCTTTTTCTGAGCATCAGAAAGAGCCAAAATGCGATCCGCATCGGTCATAGCTTTCATAGCAAAAATCGGATCAGGAAACTCTTCCAGAAAATTAAGTTCCATAGCATGAAGAGAAATCATATACGGCACGTTGTATTTTTCTTTGATCAGAGCCGCAGCATAGCCAATATACATGCCGTGCTGTATGTGAAGAATGTCATAGTGTTGCTGCTGAGTAAGCTTTTCAAACGTTTGATAAAAAGAAGAAATATAATCAAAAACCAGTTTTTGTGTCATTTTTTTAAACGGTATTGAGCCTGTAGCTTTCGGTTGATTATCGAAAATCGGCGGATGATCAAAAAAAATCGGATGCAGTTTATACGGGAGGTTTCTACATGGGGTATAACTGTGATGAACGGAGAAAACAATCCCGGCATGATCACCTCGCTCGATCATGCCTTTCATGAGGTTATGAGTATAAATTGGGGCGCCGCTACCACCTTTTTCAGGTGCATAGATCATGGCATATAAAACATTCATATGTGCTCTTGTGATCCTATCTGACGATGTAATTCATTATACGTTCTCCATGAGTGAAGTCAATACTTTTCATATCACATATGATAAAATGATGATCATGGATGATTTTCATGTTGTGACATACAAAAACTCCAAACTTCAGATCGCACCGCAGTATGGTTGTAATCCCAATATCCTCATTCTCAATGGTCAAAAGGTGCTTGACGGCAATGAAACTGAAGAACTTTTGAAAGAAGATTTCATCTGTAAAGGTGATTTCTTGGCTCCTTTTCCCAACAGAGTTTGTGACGGCATATACGTCTTTGAAGGACAGACCTATCAGCTGTATCCCAATGAAACGGATCGCGGACATGCGCTCCATGGCTTTCTCATGAAAAAAGAATGTACACTCATATCACAGAATGAAGGAGAAGAGGGGACTGTGGCAGTATTTCAAACACATATTTCCAAAGGAGAGTCTCAGGGATATCCGTTTGAGCTGGAAATAACTCTGACATTCACACTGAAAGAGAAAGCGCTGGATATTGACATAAACGCTAAAAACACAGGTACATCGAATGCTCCATACGGAATCGGATGGCATCCGTATCTGACAGCGGGGAAAAAGATCAATGACTGCAAACTGCGAATACCGGCACGAAAAATTATGGAGGTCAGAACCGATAAAGAACTTATCCCGACCGGTACCCTTCTTGAAAATGAATTCGGATCAGAACCGAAAACAATAGGGGAGACCCAACTTGATACTTGTTTTGCAGATCTTGTCGATCATGCTGTCCGGTTTGAGAATATTGAACTTTGGATGGATGACAGCATGAAGTATTTTCAAAGCTATACCCCTGCTGAGCGTATGTCAATTGCTGTTGAACCTATGAGCTGTGCTCCGGATGCTTTTAATAACGGTCTCGGACTCGTGACTTTAGCACCTCAGGAAGATGTAAATCATCGGTTCGGCATCAGATTAGTATGATACTTGTGCGGTATACTATACCGCAACCTAATAATTTTTCATAACACTTATGAATATCCAAGAACTTACTCAAATCAAAAATAACTTTGTCCGGGAACTTGAAAACGGTGCGACCAACACAGGCGGCACACTTCCTTTTATCAGGCATAATCTTGCGACAGCATCGCTGGTCGAACCCAACGGGACATTTCAGACCTTGGTCATAGGCGGAAGCTTTTACCAAAAAGCAAAAATGAAAAAAATAAACGGCAATATTCAAATTTTGGAACACGACCAGGGGCCACAGCCTCCGTTTCTTTCCAAACAGGATTTAATGTCCTTTATCGAAGGTCATATCGATCCTGAAGTTTCTGTCATCGCCTTGAACTTCGCGTATCCGATGACTCCGATTTCCCGTGACGGTCTTCTTGACGGCAGGCTTCAATCTGGCTCTAAAGAAAATACCTTTGAAGATCTTGTTGGACAAAATGTCGGAGAAGAGATTGAAAAATATATGACAGAACAGCATAATCGAACCATTCGGGTTTCCGCTGCCAATGACACCATCTGTCTTCTGCTTTCAGGTTTAATCCATCATGATTGGGACGGAATTTCTGCAGGTATTGTCGGAACGGGTCTAAACTTTGCTATTTTCCTTGACAAGCATATCACGGTAAACCTTGAATCAGCAGCGTTCAGTAATTTTCCACAGTCAGAAGCCGGAAAAGAAATTGACCGGACATCAGCTGCCCCGGGAGATGCCCTCTATGAAAAAGAAATATCAGGCGCATATCTCTACAGACATTTCAATTTTGAGGCAAAAAAGCGAGGGCTGGAAGTCAAAGAAATTGAATCAACCAAAGAACTGGATGCACTCATCCGTGACAATAATCCTGAGATCTCGGGATTGGCAAGGGAAATTCTGAGACATTCCGCCGAGCTTGTCGCGGCACAGGTTGCCGGAATTCTTGAGTTTTCCAAACGGGATCTTGTATTTATTATGCAGGGAAGTCTGTACTGGAAGGGAAATCAGTATAAAGAAACTGTGGAAAAGCTTGTCACACAGCTATGTCCTGAGTATAACGCATCATACGAAAATGTCCTCCACAGTGACCTTTTCGGAGCGGCAAAGCTGGTCGGATAATCAGCTCATTCGGGCGGCAATACGGACAAGTACTTCATCGCTCACAGAGAGCGCCTTATCAATCTGGAACTGTGGATGTGCCACATACATCTCCCTTGCCATAGCATGAGGATTGTTGATGTCTCTCCATAATCCTGCCTGATAATCCCGAAGAATCTTTGCTGCTGCATAATTTGAACCGAATCGCTCAGCAATTCCTACCGAAGGCACAGACTGTGTTTTATGCAGAGTAATTGCTTTGGAAATGATCTGAGCAATCGGACCGTTGACATCATACGGAACATAAAAACTCGGCTCGACATTTCTACCTCCTGACCAGACGCTGTACAGCAATTTGTGCAGCGGCACGCCTCTTTTTTCATACCTGAAAGGAATATTCGGGTGAAAAGCCGGATCCTGCCCCCAGCCTGTGGCGTAATCCATCACGCGGGAAGTGGCATTATGGTCAGGATGTGAATCAACCGCCGGATCACTGTCCGGATAAGCGGCAATATCAGCATCATACATGCGTCCGATAGCCACACCAAGCGGCCGTAATACTTCATTATTATCCCAAAACCATTCTCTCATTCCCATCATGCCGTCAGGTCTGATGAGCACGTCAACACTGTTGATACCGACTAATTTAGCACTGCGAAGGGTTTCGGCAAGTCTTACCGCGCCTCCTTTTGCCTCGTCAAAACCGTGATCCATGCGACCGGCGGATCCTACAGTAAACTCTAATGCCCGCACCTCATCGCCGCGTGCCGCGGCTACGACGGCCAGAGCTCCCGTTGCGATTACTTCGTCATCACAGTGAGGTGAAGCAAGAAGCACTCGTTGGGGAGCATATCCGTCAAGGGGTTTTTGAGTTTCAGCTGTACGGAAGGTTCGAATAGCAAAATCTCCGTATCCGGGAATCTCGACAAGGGGATTATCACGACCGTCATTCTCAATATTTGTCGGTGTCTCTGCAATTTCTACCAAACATTGCTCGTAGTAGCGCTCAGCTTCCTTAGGTGTCTGAAAGGCAAAGGAGCGACGAACATCGAACGCAGTTTGATGAAGAGGGTGTGGATTAAAAAATTCATCGTTACTCATTTGGCTGACAGTATAGCAGGAATTGTATGAAAAACTTGCACATTCCGAGAAGTATGATACTATATGAAAACATGCTAAAAGAAGCTCATTTACAAACAATGAACGGTACCAGTTCACTCATGCACGAAGGGGCAATATCGGCCAAATCTGATGTGATTGATTTTGCCAAATCCGGCATGGGAGGAATCACGGGAGGAACTGCTCCGGCAGTGGAAACGGAAGCCAGTGTAAATGCACAACTGCCGTGGAAAACCTACAACCTGGACAGTCCGCATCCGGTAAACGGATTTGCGGAATATCCTGAACTTCCTTATGACATCCTGGCATATGACAGACCTATTCGCAAAGACGGAGAGTTCATGACACAGGATGAGATGATCGAAGCATATCAGCAAGATGATCAATGGATGAAGCAACATATAGCCGACCGACAAAAACCGGGAAAACATATCGTATTTGCGCATCACACCGTCAGTACCAATTTAGAACCTGTCATACAGCGTGAAGCAGGGACCCGAGATGATACTCGTATCGTCGCACGTTTTCATTCACCGCTCCTTGCGACAACTCTTCTGACAGATCCCGAATCATACAATAAAATGTATCCGGGTAAATACGGAGATGAACTATGGGAAGCACAGGCGGAGACACTGCAGGATATGGATTTGGTTGTATTTTCAACGGAAACCGAACGTAAAAAAAGTGTAGAAGCAGTACAACAATATGGCTTACTGACCGAAGAGGATGCCAAGCACCGTTTTGTCACACTTCCGATCCCGCTTAACCTTTCCCAATTTGAGCCCGATACAAACGGGCTGCAACGTCAAGCACATATTGCAAATATCAACAGGCACCTCCAGCGTGCTCACCAAAACGGAATAACACACCTGCCGCGTACAATCATTGGAGAAGATGAACAGATTTTCGGCTATATCGGTCGTTTTGACCACGAAAAAGGAATCTGGGATTTCCTGGATGCTTATGCTGAATTTCTGCAGGATGCAAGATTCGGAACCATAAAGCCTCCGACTTTTGTCGCATTCGGCGGGCTCGCCAACAAACCGGGAATTATGGACAGACATCAGCTAACCCTGGAAAAAATCCGTTCTCTGCCGCCCGAACTTCAACAGCATATTTTGCTGCCTCTTACTCCGGCTCCACATCACGAAATCGTATACGGATTCGGTATGCAGGTGTATCCTTCAGTTTCAGAAACATTCAATATCTCTGAAAAACAGGCAAGGGCAGCCGGAAACCTTGTTGCCGTTTCAGATATTATCGCCCATCGTGATACCAACGCTCCAGGGACAGCACTCATGTTTGATCCGAGACAGTCAAATCATTATGAACAGATATTCAGAGCCGCAATGTTCCCGCACGAATTTGAAGATGTCAGACGGGCAGGACAGGCACATGCTCATCAGACTTTCCGCGATACTGAAGTTTGTGAACAGCTGGTCGGGATTCTGAATGATAAATTTGCTGATTTCATGGAGCCATCAAGACATAACGGCTACTATTGATGTTGAATTACGTTCAAATTCAGGGTATTCTGTAACAATATGACAAACATCACACAAACAGGCTACGAACTTGCCACAGAATATCTCCTTCAAAATCAGACAGAGTACGGCATGGCAGCCGCCAAGCCTGCAGGAAATATGGAAAAGGGCACGTATGCATCGCTTTTCCCGCGTGATATCGGCGTCTCGACACTCGGCATGCTTGCATCAGATAATGAGGATCTCATTAACCTTGCCAAAAAATCACTGGAAAACCTTCTTCCTTCACAATCCGAAAAAGGGCAGTTTCCCCAAAACTACGAACCTGAAATAAAAAAAATTCACTGGTGGATGCCGGGCACCATTGACGGCACGCTCTGGTGGGCAATCGCATTCTTGGAGTACGTAAAAAAAACCGATGACCGGGAATTTTATAACAAGCACAAGGAGCGACTGGAAAAAGCCTATACCTGGCTGACCTATCAGGACACCAATAATGATAGATTGCTCGAGCAGGGTGAATGTGCCGGCTGGGATGACGAAATGCCGAGGCAGGGGACCGTTCTATACACAAACGCACTCTGGTATCACCTGATACAGCTTCGTGTCGAAGTCGAGAAACGAAATGATTTGGATGAACTGGCTAAGAAAATCCATGAAGGTGTCAATACCTTGCTCTGGGTCCACAAGGCAGACGATCGCGGCATGAATTATGTTCCTGATAACGGATATACCAAAGAAATGGTGTACGCGTCAACCATGATCGAATACGCCAATGCTCAGGTCGTCTATGCCCCGTATTACCTTGGATACTCCTCACACCGTTCATTTGAGATGAGATGTGAGACCTACGGAAATATTCTTGCTTGTCTTTGGGGACTTACTGATGATAAAAAAGCAGAAATGATCACTGACTTTATCATCCGGTCGGGAATCAACAATCCGTATCCTGTCAAAGTCATGTATCCGCCGATCTATCCCGGTGAACCTGACTGGAGACCCTATATGGCAAAAGGGCGTCAAAACTATCCATGGCAGTATCACAATGCCGGAATTTGGCCGTTTGTCGGAGGATTCTGGGTCACCTGGCTTGCACAGTACAACAAAGGTATCGCAACAAAAGAACTCGAAAAATTGGCTGAGGCCAACAAAGTTAATGACTGGGAATTTAATGAATTCCTACACGGACAGCTCGGCACACCTATCGGCGTGCCTCGCCAATCCTGGAACATGGCCATGTACATTAAGGCATATAAGGCCGTCGGGGAGTAAGATTGACTTTGTCAATGTCATGCTGAATTCATTTCAACATCTTGAAAGATCCTGAAACCTTCCTCAATCGACGGGCA
>Ga0066639_10003954_pt1 | contig 12727 bp, 11 predicted proteins | sample CryGeyCG2114_010_2_FD_59504 | JGI IMG/M metagenome (GOLD analysis project Ga0066639, IMG submission 59504) | Groundwater microbial communities from aquifer - Crystal Geyser CG10_big_fil_rev_8/21/14_0.10 | ecosystem: Environmental > Aquatic > Deep subsurface > Groundwater | place: USA: Utah...
TATTCAGCGATTTTCTCATATTCCTTGGAAAACCGCCATATGTGTGTGCACATTACCAATTTTCATTGACTTTTTGATGTATATGTTCAATAATACATTATAGTTGCGGTGTTTGTAAAGTTTGGTGAGCCAGTTATTTTTTAGATAATTTTTTGCAAATTTTAAATTAAAATTTATGTTTAAAATTGGTTTTATCGGTCAAGGTTGGATAGGAAAAAATTACGCTGATAATTTTGAAAAACGAGGCTATGAAGTAGTGCGTTACGCCATGGAAGAACCCTATGTTAAAAATAAAGAAAAAATAAAAGAATGTGATATTGTCTTTATAGCCGTGCCGACTCCAACAACGCCCCAAGGCTTTGATGACAGTATTTTGCGTACGGTCATTTCTTTGGTGGGGGATAATAAAATTGCCGTAATCAAATCAACAATTTTACCGGGTACGACCGAATCAATTCAGTCCGCTCATAAAAATATTTTTTTAATGCATTCCCCGGAATTTTTAAGCGAAGCCACGGCTGCTTATGACGCGGCTAATCCGGCGCGTAATATTATTGGTATTCCCAATGACACGCCGGAATACAGACAAAAAGCTCAAGACGTTTTATCGGTTTTGCCGTTTGCGCCTTACACCTTGGTTTGCCGCGCGCGCGAGGCTGAATTGATAAAATACGGCGGTAATTGCCTTTTGTATTTAAAGGTTGTTTTTAATAATATTATGTATGACACAGCTAACGCCTTAGGTATTGATTGGAATAACGTGCGCGATGCCATGGCGGCCGATCCTCGTTTGGGCACCAGCCATTGGAATCCGGTTCATCAGAGCGGTCGTGGCGCCGGTGGACATTGTTTTATAAAAGATTTTGCTGCTTTTTGTGAGTTGTATAAAAATAAAACCGGCGATGAAGCCGGGCTGCGGTTTCTGGAAGGGGTTCAGCGTAAAAATATTGATTTATTACTGAAAAGCAAAAAAGATTTGGAATTACTCAAGGGAGTTTATGGCGCTGATATAGAAAAATTTTAATAATTTATATTTACAATTATGAGTAAATGTTTAGTGACCGGTGGTTGCGGATTTATCGGCTCCAATTTAGTTGACGCGTTACTTTTACGCGGTGACGAAGTTTTGGTGTTAGATAACCTATCAACCGGCCATAGGGAAAATTTAAATTCGGCGGCGGAATTAATAGAGGTTGATTTGCGTGATTTGGCCAAAATAAAGCCTTATTTTCAAGGAATTGACTATGTGTTTCATTGCGCCGCTTTGGCGCGCGTACAGCCTTCCATTGTCGACCCGCTTACTTATCACGACCACAACGTCAACAGTACGCTAAATGTCTTGATTGCGGCGCGGGATGCCAAGGTTAAAAAAGTTATTTATTCAGCTTCTTCTTCCGCGTATGGCAATCAAGCGCACATGCCTTTGCGTGAAGATATGCCAGCCAATCCTATCAGCCCTTATGCCTTGCAAAAATATATTGGCGAAGAATATTGTCGTTTGTTTAGTAGTATATACGAGTTGCCGACTGTTTGCTTGCGTTATTTTAATGTTTATGGTCCGCGCATGGCCACTAACGGCGCTTACGCCTGCGCTATTGCCATTTTTGGCCAGCAACGTTTAAAAAATGAATCTCTGACGGTTGTCGGCGACGGTGAACAGAGGCGGGATAATACTTATGTTGGCGATGTGGTTCAAGCTAACATGTTAGCCACCTCAAGCGAGGTGAATGACGGCCAAGCGATCAATATCGGCTCTGGCCAGAATTACAGCGTAAATGAAATGGCCGCCATGATCGGCGGTCCGGTGTCTTTTTTGCCGTCACGCATTGAGCCACGTGAAACATTAGCTGATAATTCATTAGCGAAAAAATTATTGGGTTGGAAGCCACAGATGACTTTAGAAAAATGGTTACCGGAATATAAAAAATTTTTACAGTTAGAAAATTGAAATTCTAACTGGCGAATATTATGAAGATTTTAATTTTTTCAACTGCTTATTGGCCACATATAGGCGGAGCTGAGGTTGCTGTCAAAGAAATCACCGACAGAATAAATGATGTAAAATTTGACATGATTACCGTACGTTTGGATAAAAAAGATCTTAAACGGGAAAAAGTTGGCAATATTTCAGTGTATAGAATCGGTTTTGGTTTAGGTAGAATTGATAAACTGTTATTTCCGTTTCGGGCGGCAAGGCTTGGACACCGATTAAATCAGCAAAATCAATATCATATCGCATGGTCAATTATGGCTAGTTTTTCTGGTCTGGCCGCTTTATTTTTCAAAAAAAAACATCCGGCAGTTAAATTTTTATTAACATTGCAGGAGGGTGATAATTTAGCGCGCATTGAAAAGCGGACAAGGTTTATTAAAAAATGGTTTAAGCAGATTTTTACCACAGCGGATCACGTTCAAGTTATTTCCAAATATCTCGCAAATTGGGCGGTCGGTATGGGAGCAAGCAATGATAAAATAACCATAGTACATAATGGCACGTGCCTTAGCCAAGTTAGCGAAGCCGAAAAAGAAGAATTAAGGAAAAAATTGGGTATAAGAAACGATAAGATTGTTTTAACCACCTCTAGATTAGTAGAAAAAAATGGCCTTGAGTATTTGATTAAAGCAATGGAAAAATTGCCGGCCAAATTAATTATTTGCGGAACAGGGGAATTAAAAAATAAATTGGAGCAGGTAGTCAAAGATTTAAAAATTAGAGACAAGGTTGTATTTGCCGGATTTATTCAACCGACCGAATTATTTTCGTATTACGCCATAGCCGATGTTTTTTGTCGCCCTTCAATATCGGAGGGGTTGGGCAATTCTTTTTTGGAGGCGATGGGGGCGGGCGTGCCAGTTGTCGGTACGCCTGTTGGTGGCATTGTTGATTTTTTGGAAGATAGGCGGACAGGTTGGTTTTGTAAAGAAAAAAATAAGGATAGCATTTTTGCCAAATTAAAATATATTTTAGATGAAAAAAATAAAATAGAAGTAATTAAAGTAATTAATAGCGCCAGACAAATGGTATTGGAAAAATATAATTGGGATAAAATATCGCTACAAATGAAAGATATTTTTAATAAGTTAGCTTAATTTTTTTGGTTTTAGCCAGCTATCGGTAAAAATTTTAAAGTGTTTTGATTTAACGATCATGTTTAGCTTAACATCATGAATATAATGAGAACAATTTATCAATTTTTTAAAAAGTTTTATAAAACGCTTTTACCCACCCGATTATACCTGTTAATTGAAGGACGTAAAGTAGGAGTGAAATACATAATTGCCGGCGGAACAGCTGCAGTGGTAAATTTAGTCGCTTTATATTTTTTTACCGACATTTTAAAAATATGGTATGTGACATCGTCGGTTTTTGCTTTCGTGATTTCTTTAATAACCAGCTTTGGTCTGCATAAATTTTGGACTTTTCGGGAAAATTCCGTTAATCGCCTGAAGCGCCAATTTATTTTTTATTTATTTATATCTTTATGCAACCTAATTTTAAATGCTATTCTCATTTATGTTATGGTGGATATTTTTGGTCTTTGGTATATGCTGGCGCAGTTTATCATTATGGCCTTGATAGCTTTGGCGAGTTTTTTAATAAATAAAAAAATAACTTTTATAAAACAAAACGAAGGCGCTAAAAAAAATATTTTACTGGCCACAGGCATCTATCCACCTGATATCGGCGGTCCGGCGACTTATGTAAAAATTTTACAAGAAGAATTGCCTAAAATCGGATACAATGATGCGTTGATGAAAAAAATTTTAGACAAAGAATTCATTAAAAATGGCTATCAAATTAAAATTGTCACTTACGGTGAAGGAAAAAGTACGGGAGATATTTTTTATGTTAGTCGTAAACAAAATAAGTTATTGAGATATTTTAAATATTTCTGGAAAATTTTTACATGGTTAACATGGGCTGATATAGTTTATGCTCAAGGACCTGTGAGTGAGGGTTGGCCCACTTATTGGGCGTGTAAATTGCGGGGGCGCGACTATTTTTTAAAAATTGTAGGCGACTATGCTTGGGAACAAGGCGTGCAACGCTTTGGTGTAAAAGAAGTTTTAGATGATTTTTTTGCCAGTAAATACGGCGGTTATGTGCAAAAAATGTATAATATAGAAAAAAAAGTTGCTAATGGTGCCAAAAAAATCATAGTCCCCAGCTATTATTTGCAAAATATCGTTGCTCGCTGGGGAGTTGATAAGCAAAAAATTAACGTTGTTTACAATACCGTTCACTTTAAGCCCGCGCTTGTTATGAACAAGCCGTTAGCGGAAAGGTGGTTAGTTTCGGTGGGCAGATTAACACCGTGGAAAGGCATGGATATGTTGATTAAAATTATGCCAGATTTATTAAAAAATTATCCGAATTTAAAGTTAAAAATAATCGGCGACGGACCACAGCGCAATCATTTAGAAAATTTAATAGTAGATCTGCAACTCAAAGATAGCGTGCAGCTGTTGGGCCAAAAATCTCATGATGACGTGTTAGGTTATGTAAAAACAGCTGATTTATTTATACTAAACAGCAGTTACGAAGGCTTGTCTCATGTAATATTGGAAGCTTTTACCTGCCAAACTCCGGTTATTGCCACTCGCGTAGGCGGAAACCACGAATTAATAGACCACGGTGTTAATGGGTGGTTAGTTAAATTTAACGATAGAAACGATCTAAAAGAAGCAATCGCGTATTTATTAGATAACGACCAGTTGCAAAAAAAATTTATTGATAATGCACGGTGCCGAACTACAGAATTTTTACAAGAAAAAATGATTGGTCAAACAATTAAAATTTTAACATCATGAAAATTTTGAATATCAGTCTTGATAAAAGCGTTGTTGACAAAAATTCCGCGGTTGCCCGCAGAGTTGTAGCGTATGGTAATTTGGTCGATCAATACACGGTTTTGGTATTGGCCGATGTTAGTACACAAATTTATTTAAGCGATAAAACCAAAGTTATCGCCGTCAAAAAAAGTTTTTGCAAACTTTGGAATTGGTTTAAGCTGAAAGCGGTGGCGCGTATGATTCTACAAGAAAAATTTGATTTAATAACTGTACAAGATGTATATTTTGTTGGATTAATTGCATTATTAATGTCTAAAAAATTTCATATTGGTCTTGAGGTGCAAGTACATGGTTTTGAAAAATTTTCCGGTTTAAGAAAAATTCTGTCTCAATATATTTTGGTACGCACGCCGGCTATTCGCGTAGTCAGCAATCGTTTACGCGATTTATTAATAAACCGATTTAAAGTTCCGGAGGCAAAAATTACCGTTGCTCCTATTTATGTCGCACCTTTAGTCAGTAAGTCTACTCGTTTTCATCATAAACATGATAAATTTATTTTATTGACCGTAGGCAGGTTGGTTTCGGTAAAAAATATCAACATGCAGATTGCGGCCATGCAAAAACTTTCTGAAGCTAAACTCCGCCAGCCGATAGAATTATGGATTGTCGGCGATGGACCGGAAAAAGCTAATTTAAAGACAGCCGCCCGACTTTTAAAGGTTGATGGTAGCATCAGATTTTTTAGTTGGCAAAAGAATTTGGAAAAATTTTACACCCAAGCAGATATTTTTTTATTAACCTCAGACTCGGAAGGGTGGGCCATGGCCGCAGTTGAAGCGGCCAGTTTCGGGTTGCCCATAATTATGACAAACGTTGGTTTGGCTGAGGAAGTAATCAAAGACGGCGATAGTGGCATAGTGATTGCGCCGGGTGACACGCAAGCCTTGACGCAAAACATCATAAAATTAATCAATGATGAATCATTAAGAAAAAAATTAAGCATAAATGCCGTCAACGCAGTTAAACAATTGCCAACTCAGGAAGAAATTTGGCGATTATACAGACAGTCATGGCACAAAGCATCTGCCCATCATTAATTTTATAATAAAAAACATAAATTATTTATTAATTATTTTATGAGCACTTGGGATAGATTCGCGCGCGAAAAATTAACCAAAATTTTTAACGAAAAAAAATTAATTATTGATATTGGTGGGGGATTGCGTGTGGATGATAAAAAAAATAATCGTTTCAGTAAGGATAATATTTGGTTAAAAGATTATACGAGTAAAGTTGATTATAAGGTTTTGGATAAAGTCGCAGATTATCACCCAGATATTATTGCTGATATTCATAAATTACCCATGGCGGATAATAGTGTTGATGCCATCATTTGTATAGCAGTGTTAGAACATGTTGAAGAGCCGCAAAAAGCCATGGCCGAGATATATAGAGTTTTGAAACCGGGCGGATATTGTTTTATTTACGTGCCGTTTCTATTTTATTATCATCCCATGAAAGGCTATTATAAAGATTTTTATCGTTTTACCTATGACGGCGTTGAGTATTTAACGCGTCATTTTAAAAATGTGGAAATACAAAACGTGCGTGGCGCGTTAGCGACGGTCTTTAATCTTTTGCCTTTTTTTTCTAAAAAAACCGGCGTTTTAGAATGGTTGGATAAAATACTAAAAAAACAAGCAAGTAAACAAACCAGTGGTTATAATATATTTTGCGTTAAATAATATGAAGTTATTAATTATTACTCAAAAAGTAGATAAAAATGATCCTGTTTTGGGATTTTTTCATCAGTGGTTACTTGAATTTGCTAAATATTGTGAACAATTAACAATTATTTGTTTGCAAAAAGGAGAATATAACTTACCCGGTAATGTCAAAGTTTTAACTTTAGGTAAAGAGTATAAGAGAACTCGTTTTCAATATATCAAAAATTTTTATAAATACACTTGGCAAGAGCGTAAAAATTATGATGCTGTTTTTGTACACATGAATCCAGAGTATGTTGTTTTAGGAGGCTTGTGTTGGAAATGGTGGCATAAAAAAATAGTTTTATGGTATACTCATAAATCAGTAAATCTAAAACTTAGATTAGCCACAAAGATAGTTGATGAAATATTGACTGCCTCTCAACAAAGTTTTCGTCTGCCTTCCAAAAAATTGCGTGTTATGGGACATGGTATAGACTTAGAACAATTCGTTCCTTCCTCAACACCCACAGCTTTGCCTATAATTTTACAGATGGGTAGGATATCAGAAACCAAAGGTCAGTTAAAAGTTGTCAAGATTTTTAGAGAAGTACTGGCCAAAAAACCAAAAGCACAGCTTTTTTTAGTTGGTACCGTTGCTCGTGAGCAGGACAAACAATATGAGAAAGATATTTACACTTATATTAAAAAATACAATCTCTCAGATAGTGTTAAAATGTTTGGCGCAGTTGCTCACACACAGGTGCCGCAGCTTTTACAGCAGTGTCAAATATTAGTGAACGTCAGTCAAACTGGCAGTCTGGATAAAGACGTCTTAGAAGCCATGGCCTGTAATATACATCCGATCGTGACAAACGAGGCTTTCAAAAACTTACTGCCGGCTGAAAATTTTATTACAAGTTTTGAACAGCTGACTGAAAAAATCATTTTTTTTCTTAACCGACCGACGGATATTAAATATAGAAGTATTATAGCAAATGAGCATAATTTAAAGGTTTTAATACCTAATATTATAAAAATATGTGCGGCCTAAATGGTTTTAATTTTAAAAACAAAGATCTTATCTGTAGCATGAATAATGCGTTAAGTCATCGTGGACCGGATGACAGCGGCGTTTTTGTTTCCGATTTTATGTCCTTAGGTCATACACGTTTAAGTATTATGGATCTGTCAAAGGCCGCTACTCAGCCGATGAGTAGTGTTGACGGTAATTTAATTTTAGTTTTTAACGGCGAAATATATAATTTTTTAGAATTAAAAAAAGAATTACAAGCGTATTATCATTTTAAAACCAGCGGTGATAGTGAGGTAATTTTAGCCGCTTATAGTAAATGGGGAAGGGAATGTGTGCAAAAATTCAATGGTATTTTTGCCCTGGCCATTTGGGATAAAAATAAACAAGAGCTTTTTTTGGCGCGGGATCATTTGGGTGTAAAGCCTTTATATTACTATCACGACGGAGATAAATTTATTTTTGCCTCGGAAATAAAAGCAATTTTTAAGCACGATATTAATAAAGTTTTAGACAAGAAAGCCTTGAATATTTATTTTCGCTTGCTTTACGTGCCCGAGCCGTTAACTCCTTGGCAAAACATTTTCAAACTCCCCCCCGCTCATTATTTAGTTTTAAAAAATAATCAAATAGCCACCACAAAATATTGGTGCTTACAACATTTTGACAATTTGCGCAGTCAAACAGAGGCTATTTCGGCTGTGCGCGAGCAATTTATAAAATCAGTACGGGCACAACTGATGTCTGATCGTCCGCTGGGGCTGTATTTAAGCGGGGGTATTGATTCTACCGCTTTGTTGGGGGTTATGTCAATATTAGGTCAAAAGCCCGTACAAACTTTTAGCATCGGTTTTGATGTATCCGAACAAACAGACAAATATAATGCTGATTTTATTTTGGCAAACAAAACAGCTAAGCATTTTAAAAGTGATCATCACGAAGTTGTTTTGCGTGCCATAGATGTAAAAGAAACCATGAATAAAATAGTTTGGCATATGGACGATTTAGCATCTAATCATACACAGACGCCCATGTTTATGTTATCAAGTTTTGCCAAAAAAGAAGTTGATGTTGTTTTGTCAGGTGATGGTGGAGATGAATTATTCGCAGGGTATGATCGTTATTATCTAAACTATATTTTGGATAAATTTCAGCGTCTCCCAGAATCATTACGTAAAAATTTTTTAGTGAAAGATTTTTTCACTTTTTTTCATAAAAATGAATTTTACCAAAAAATAAATACGCCGTTGGGCTGTGCGCGCTGGCTGGCTTTTATGTCGCAAAAAGAATCTATGGTAAAAAATTTTTTACAACCCGATTTTAATCAGCCTAATACTACTTTTGATTTTTTACAACAAAAATTTTTTAACAAACAATTTGATTATAAATATATGAGTTCCACTAAAGCATTACAGTATTTGGATATTCAGACCTGGCTCTTGGACGATGCCCTGAACCGAGCCGATCGCATGAGCATGGCCAACGGGCTTGAACAGAGAGTGCCTTTTTTGGATAAGGACTTAGTAGCCTTAGCCATGGCTATTCCCTCGGAATTTAATATTAAAAATAAATATCAAGGAAAGGAAGTATTTAAAAAAGCTATGCGTGATTACGTACCGGATTATATTTATAACGAGCCTAAGCGTGGTTTTTTTTCACCCATGGCTAAATGGCTTAGGGCTGATTTAAAAAATTGGGCTTATGAAATTTTATCACCGGACTATAATGATAATGTAGAATATTTTTTGAATTTTCAGGAAATAAAAACGATCTTGGATAAACATATGAACGGTGAACATTATGCGTTGAATACTATCTGGTCCTTAATTACCTTTCAAATATGGTATAAATTATTTAGTAAATAATAATTTATTATTGCCTTGTATGTTTAAAAAAAATAACAAAATATTAATAATAACCCCTCGCTTTCCTATTCCCACAAACGGTGCTTGCGAGCAGGATCGTTTAGAAGGTATTTTAAAATTTAAAAATTTAGGCTATGAAATTGAAGTTTTGACCAAAATTTTTCAATGGCAAAAAAGGGCGGAGATAGAGCAATTTAGCCAAGATAATGATATAGCAATCCACTCTTTACCTTATCACAGTGAAATAAAAAAATCTTTTCTCCAAAAAATATTATTTTATACTCGCCGTTTGATTAACCCTATGTACTGGGATGGCGCCGCCTATGAATATTCTCATGACGATATAAAATTAGCTTTAAAAAAGATTTTAACCGATTTTCAACCGGATCTCGTGTGGTTTGATTATACCTACCTATGGCCATTATATAACATTGTTAAAAAATATAACTTGCCGATCGTCACTCGTTCCATTAATTTTGAGCCTAGACATTTTTTAGATGAAGATGGTGATACTCTCTGGAATCGAATTAAATCATTACCTAAATATGTTAGTGAGTATATTACAATCAAGGCAAGTGATTTGATTTTTTCTATAACACCCAAGGAAGAAAAAATTTATAAAAAATTAGGTGCGCGTAAAGTTGTAAATTTACCCTTGCGTCGTTTGCCCGCGTTATTAGTGAATGAACGAGTAATTAAAGATAATAATATTTTACACCTATTTTTTATGGGGGCTTCTTATAATGTGCCACATAGCCGTCATGCGGCCGATTTTATAATCAGAGAAATTGCGCCAATTATTAACATCAAGCTACCTGGTAAATTTATTTTTCATATTGTAGGTAAGAAATTGCCTGAAGACCTTTCTAAACGGTGCAAGGAAAATATTATAGAAGAAGGTTTTATTGAAAATTTGGAGGAATTTTTAAATAATATGGATATAGCTTTGATTCCGTCTTTGTTTGGTTCTGGTATGCAACAAAAAATTTTTGAACCTTTGGCACGTGGTATACCAACAATCACGTCGCCTCGTGGTTTAAGTGATTATCCTTTTAAGCACAGAGAGCATTTATTATTGGCCAGCACTAAAGATCAATATGTCGAACAAATTATTAGTTTAAATGATGTCCAATTAAGGCGGTTATTATCTAAAAATGCTTTAACATTATGTCATGATATTTTTTCACAACAAGTATTTAATCAAAAGATTATTCACGAATTATATTTAATATGATAAGAAATTTATTTTTAAAATTAAGTCGTTGGTATTTATGTAATTTTAATAATTCCTCAAAAATTAGAAATTTTATAATTTGGCCTTTAGCCACTAGAGTTTTGGGATTAAATTATAAAACGATAGTGACATTAAAGAACGGTCTAAAAATTAAAACTGATTTAGGCGACATGCTTGGTCGTTTAGTTGTTTTTTATGGAGCTGATCTTGATTATTTTTGGGAGCCACAAACGACAAAATTAATGGAAAAATTAATAGTAGACGCTATTTGCGCTATAGATGCGGGATCGCACATAGGTTACTTGGCTGTAAAGGCCAGACAAGCGATGAAAAAAGATGATAGTGTTCTGCACTCTTTTGAGCCAGTTACTTATTTGTATGATATTGCCAAAGAAAATTTTGCTCTAAATAATAATTTAGGCAGGGGATATATTAATCACGCAGCTTTAAGCGATTTTAATGGCGTGGGAAATGTTTGCGTAAATAATTTATGCTCCACGATTATTGAGTCAAGTGAGTCCAAGCATATGACTGAAAAAGTACAAATATTAACCATTGATAATTATTTGCGTAAGCAAAAAATATCAAAAATTGATTTTTTATTATTAGATGTTGAGGGTAATGAGCCTAAGGTTTTTGCTGGCATGAAAGAAACTTTGCGATTAAATCAACCACGTGACATTATTTTTGAATATAGCGCTAAAATAAAAGGAGGAAGTCATTCATGGCGTGATTATCTTGTTATTTTAGAACCTTTTGGCTATGACTTTTATTTTATAAATGATAATTATAACTTAAAAAATATAAGACGTGATATAGGCGCTGTTGAGTTAACAAATATATCGACCAATCTCAGTTTGTTGACCAATAGCAGTTATTGTAATATTTTAGCAACTAAACGTACAATTAATGAATTAAGAAAACTGAACATAATTATTAATTAATCTCATGATATATTAAGAATGAATTTTATGACTAATAGCGAAGCTTTGACCAAGGCATATAAATTATTATCTCCCTTTTCAGATAAACAGTATTGGGAATTTGATAGCAATTTACTGCACTTAAATTTAATTACAAAATATATAAAGCCAGGCACCTCTGTATTTGATGCTGGTTGCGGGATTGGTATTTTAGCTTTAGCACTTTCTTTGCTTGGCTACCAAGTCGCCGGAGGTGACAAATTTATCTTTCAAAATAATAATCAATTTACCGTCCATGAACTTAAAAAATTACAGGCAGTTTGGTATATGCATAATTTAAATATTATTGAATTTGATTTTTTAATTAATAATCTTGATAAAAAGTACGATATGGTTGTAAGTGTGGCTACTATAGAGCACCAGATAAATGTCAAAATTTTTTTACGTCAGTTATTTAACATGGTCAAATCAAACGGTTTTTTGTATATAGCCACCCCCAACGTTACTCACTTATTAAATCGTTTACGTTTTTTATTTGGTCGGACTCCATTATTTCACAGTTTAAAACAATTTTATGATCAAGGAGAGCATTTTACTGGTCATTGGCGCGAATATAATTTATGTGAGTTAGAAAAAATGTGTGAATGGGGAGATTATAAAGTTGTTTTAGCAAAGAACAAACAAGGTTTGCGACCACATTTTAAGTTAAGATTTTTGCATATCCAATTGTGCAGGTTATTTTCTTATATTTTCCCCATGTTTGGAGATACTAGTTTAATTGTAGTGAAAAAAAATTAAACATTTATATATTATTATATAGGAGGAGGGGGTCCAACCCCGCCCATGGGCGGGGTTGGACCCCCTCCGAAGAAACTAATTTATATTTTTAAATGAAATTATTATACATAACCAATAGCCGTTTGCCCTCAGAGAAAGCGCATGGCTATCAAATCGCCAATACTTGTAGTGCTTTAGTTGAACAAAATATTGAGGTGACCTTGCTCATTCCACGTCGTTTTAACGCGATTAAAAATGATTTTTTTGATTATTATAAATTAAGACAAAAATTTATAATAAAAAAAGTTTTTTGTCTTGATTTTTTAAAACTACCTTTTTTGAAAAAATTTTCTTTTTTAATAGAGTCTTTTACATTTGCTTTGAGCGCAAAA
>Ga0066639_10003960_pt1 | contig 12694 bp, 17 predicted proteins | sample CryGeyCG2114_010_2_FD_59504 | JGI IMG/M metagenome (GOLD analysis project Ga0066639, IMG submission 59504) | Groundwater microbial communities from aquifer - Crystal Geyser CG10_big_fil_rev_8/21/14_0.10 | ecosystem: Environmental > Aquatic > Deep subsurface > Groundwater | place: USA: Utah...
AGTCGGAGGAGACGATGCGCGGATTGGCGCTGCGGGTTCAGGTAGTAGCGGGGAGGGTTGCCATAATCGAGAGGGTTCCGGTACAGATTTCTCCTTCTCTACAGCCAGAGCTTGGTAATCCCCAAAAACTTTAGTGAGTTGATTGCTTCTTCGGTGTACAATTAGGTATATGAGAATTATCGTCTCAATTTTGGTGCTTTTGGTTTTGGCGCCAGCGAGTGTGTCGGCAGCGAGCGAGTTAAGCGCTCTGCAAGAGCAGTTGTTTCTTTTAATACAGCAGGTGGTTCGTTTGCAGGCCGAGCTGAATACTGCTCAAAAGATTAGTAATCTTCCTTGTTATACCCTGACTCGTGATTTGCGTTTTGGTGATAGCGGCGATGAGGTGGCTGGTCTTCATAAGGCCTTAAAGCAGGAGGGGTTTGATTTTGGTACCGAAGAGAGTTCTCGCTACTTCGGAGAGAAAACCGCAGCGGCAGTGGTGGCCTTTCAGCAAAAATATGCCGAGGATGTATTGAAGCCAATTGGACTGACTTATGGTACTGGATACTTTGGCAAGCTGACTCGCGATAAAGTGAACGAGATTTATGGTTGTGGTGCTAAGCCACTTAATTTAACAAGCACGCCTTTGCCACCATCAAAGACGACTCCGCCGCCGTACTGTAATATTGAAGCAGTTTCTGGGAAGAATCGGCTTGAAGGATGTATGTGGACGAACTCATCTGCTCCCTTGCAGGGGGTTCAGGCTGGTCCGGCCCCGCAGGGTAATCAGTTTAATGGTTACATAAGATCGACTGGCGCAGCCATTTCTTTCAGGTGGAATAAGGAGGCCTTAAAAAATAATTTTTCTAATCGCTGGAAGGGTGAATTTCTTTTTGATAGAGGTGATTATCGTTTTGTTTTGGGCACCGATGATAAGGCAAGTTTTTGGATTAACGATTCTTTACAGAGCTCCATATCTAATGGAGGTGTTTATAGTAGCAGTAGTGTGGTTGTTAATGTAAAGGAGGCCTCCACGCTTAAGATTCAGGTAGATCATATTCAAGACACAGGAGAGGCTATTATTATTTTTGGTTGGGAAAGAATCTGATGTTAATTTACTTTGGCGCCGATCATAAGGGGTTTGAATTAAAAGAACATCTTAAAAAATATGTTAATGATTTGGGGTATGAAACTTATGATGTTGGGAATGATTCCTATGACGAAAAAGATGACTATACTGATTTTGCGGCGGCGGTTGGGCAGGGAGTAGGGAGAGACAGCGCTGATGCTAGGGGAGTTTTAATCTGTGGATCTGGGGCAGGGATGGTGGTGACTGTAAATAAGTTTCAGGGCGTTCGTGGCAGTTTGGCGGTGAATGCTGATCAGGTTTACGACGCTCGTCGCGAAGACGATATTAATGTGCTTTGTATCGCTTCTAATTTTACTGATGAAAAACAAGCGGAGGAGATGGTGAAGAATATGCTTCAAACAGAGTTTGATGATCAGGAAAAGAGAGTGCGTCGCTTAAATAAAATTACTGAAATCGAGGAGCAGAATTTTGTGCCTCGCTATTAATTATGGAAGTAATACCGGCACTTAATTGTGATGATGCCCACTGTGTAATTGATAAGCTGCATGTGGTAAAGGAGTGCTTGCCCAATGACGGATGGGTGCATTTAGATGTGACTGATGCGGCTTTTACTTTCAATAAAACATGGGGTGATGCTTCTAGGTGGAGAGAGGTGGTAGGTCATGTGCCTCTGCGTGATATTAAGCTAGAGGTGCACCTGATGGTTGAAGAGCCCGAGAAAGCATTGGAAGAGTGGCTTGAGGCGGGAGCGAAGCGAGTGATTGTGCATGTAGAGGCCATGAAGGATTTTAATTTTATTAAAGGTAAGTGTGATGAGAGAGGGGCGGAGCTGATGCTATCATTGGTTCCGGAAACATCAGTTCGGATATTGGAAGAGTATTTTGATAAGTGCAAATCGTATCAAGTTTTAGCAGTTCATCCAGGGCTGGCTGGACAAAAATTTTTGCCCGTGGCATTAGAGAAGATTAAATTTTTGAGAGAGCGTTTGCCGGATGCTACAATTGAAGTAGATGGTGGAATAAATGTGGAGACTGGGATTGCTGCCAGAGAGCATGGGGCCAATGTGCTGGTTTCGGCTTCAGCGATTTTTGATAGTCATGATCCGGGACAGGCTTATGAACATTTAATGCACTTATGATGATTGATAAAGTTTTGAAATTTATTGAGGGTATCTTTATTGGAATCGCTTTCACTATAGTTAGCGCATTATTTGGAAACATTTTCTTTAATGCTTTACTTCGTTTCATTCCTGATACTTGGATTTTAGTTGTTTCTTGGTTTGTGGGTGCTGCCTGCTTTGTAATTTTGGTCTATATTTTAAGAAACTCTAGTTTTGGTAAAAAGTTTTCTATTTTTAGCTTGATTTTTGGAGTGGTTATTTCATTTATGAGCGCCTTATTTATTATTTTTTATGGACTAAGTTTATCGGTTTAATTAAAATCAATGAAATCACTGTACGAAAAAGATTTAAAAAAACTACAACAAACCGCGACCATCTTGCGTCAGGAGGTGATTAAGATGTTAGAAGAGGCTGGCTCGGGTCACTCGGCAGGGCCGTTAGGGATGGCTGATATTTTTACCGCGCTTTATTTTCATATTTTGAAACATGATCCCAAGAAGCCGGACTGGGAGTATCGTGATCGATTGGTTTTGTCGAATGGGCATATTTGCCCAATACTTTATGCAGCTTTGGCGCATGCTGGATATTTTTCGGTAAAAGAACTGAAGACTTTAAGGAAAATCAATTCCCGCCTGCAGGGACATCCGCATCGTGAAGTGTTGCCTGGTTTAGAATCTACTTCTGGACCTTTGGGCTCCGGATTGTCCCAGGCGATTGGGATGGCTTTGGCGGCAAGAATGGATCAGCAAAAACATCGTGTTTTTTGCCTGATGTCTGATGGGGAGCATCAGGAAGGCAACCTGTGGGAAGCGGTAATGTTGGCTGGAAAGGAAAAATTACAAAATCTGACAGCGATTATAGATAGAAATAATATTCAGATCGACGGCTTTACGGAGGATGTGATGCCTCTGGAGCCGCTACGCAATAAATATGAAGCATTCAACTGGCATGTGATTGATGTAGATGGGCATAGTTTTGAGCAGATTACCTCAGCGGTGGCAGAGGCGAAGGCGATTTATGAAAAGCCAACGGTCATAATTGCCCACACTATTCCGGGGAAAGGGGTGAGTTATATGGAGAATAATTATGTCTGGCATGGTATGCCGCCGGGACTGAAAGATGTCGAAGGTGCTCCGCCAAAGCACAAGCAGGTAAAGGTGGCGTTGGATGAATTGAAGGGATGAAGTTGAACAGTCATTACATAAAAGGATTTTTAGCCAGCATTTCTGTGCTTGTTGTTTTGTTGTTGTCTTGGTTTTTATTTTCTTTGTTTAATGTGGAAGGTTTTGGTTTAGAAGTTGGTATCTACAGGGTGGCCATAATAATGATTGTTGGTTCGGTTTTGACCTTGGCGGCGTATCCGTTTCTGATGTTATTGATAGCAAAAAAAACAGAGAACAAAGGAGGTGATTGGCATAATTTTGCATTAGGATTTAGAGCGCCTGCCTTTTTGTATGTAGCGGCTATAATGATATTTATAGGTCTTGTGTTTGTTAGCGCACTTTTTCCAGTAATTGCTGAATTATTTAAATGATCAAAGAATTTATTAACAAAAGAGTTTTTGATAAAGACGCGGAGCAGAAAGCGACTCGCGAAGGGTATGGCGAGGGCCTGGTGGAGCTTGGAAAACATAATGAAAAAGTGGTGGCTTTGTGTGCGGATTTAACTGATTCAACCCAGGTGGCGAAGTTTGCTAAAGAGTATCCAAAGAGATTTTTTGAGATAGGTGTAGCTGAGCAGAATATGGCAACAATAGCAGCTGGCATGGGGGTTTCAGGAAAAATTCCCTTTATCTCTTCTTATGCAACATTCTCTCCGGGAAGAAACTACGAGCAGATTCGGACTACGATTGCTTATAATAACTCCAACGTAAAAATTGCCGGTCATCATGCTGGCATTTCTACTGGCCCTGATGGGGCTACTCACCAAGCGACCGAAGACATCGCCATTATGCGGGTGATGCCCAATATGAAAGTTATTGTGCCATGTGATGCGATTGAGGCTAGGAAAGCAACTATGGCAGCAGCTCATATCTACGGACCGGTTTATTTGCGTTTTACTCGAGAGAAGACACCGATGATGACGACGGAAGAAACGCCATTTGCGCCGGGAAGAGCCTATGCGATGTGGGATACTGGAAAAGCTAAAGGAAAGAACAAGATGAAACCAGAAGTGTTGTTTGTCGGTTGTGGGCCAATTTTGCACGAAGCATTAAAGGTGGCAAAAGATTTAGCTGAAAAAGATGGTGTTGGAAGTTTGGTGGTTAATAGTCATACCATTAAACCATTGGATGAGAAGTTTATTTTGGATGCGGCGAAAGAGTGTGGTGCAGTAGTGACAATCGAGGAGCATCAGAAATCAGGAGGTTTAGGTGGTGCTGTGGCCGAACTTTTGGCGCAAAATAACCCACTTCCGATTGAGATGGTTGGTTTGCATGATACTTATGCTGAATCAGGGCAGCCGAGTGAATTGATGGAGAAATATTGCTTGAGTGCGCGACACATTAAAGCGGCAGCTAAAAAAGTATTAAACAGAAAAAAGAAACGATGAAATATGATGTAGTAACAGTTGGATCGGCAACGCGGGATGTCTTTTTGGAGAGTCCCTTTTTTAAAGTGGTAAAAGATCCACAGCATTTAAAAAATATGGGTTTTCCAACAGGGGAGGCGCAATGTTTCGCAATGGGTGCCAAGTTGAACGTGGAAGATGTCCATGTTCTAACTGGTGGTGGTGCCACCAATGCGGCCGTGACTTTTGCGAGACAAGGTTTAAAGACCGGGTGTTTGATGACGTTGGGAGAAGACATTGGCGCCCAACAAGTAATAGATGAATTAAAGAATGAAAAAGTTACGCCAATTCCAACCTACTCTAAAAAACTAAAAACATCTTATTCGGCAATTCTTTTGTCGAGGGGTGGCGAGCGAACGATTTTGAATTATCGTGGCGCGTCGGGTTTAATGAAGGCCAAAGACATTCCATTCTCGAAGATTCAAACCAGGGGAGTTTATGTTTCTCCGGGAGTGATTGAGTTTTCAACAATTAAGGAGATCATAAAACGATTTAAAGCACAGGGCGCTTTAATTGCGATGAATCCGTCCTCACACTATTTGGCGATGGGTAAAAAGTTGCACCCTCTCTTGAAAGAAATTGATGTGATTATTTTAAACCGTGAAGAGGCGGCCGAACTAACCGGAGTCTCATATGAGAATGAAAAGAATATTTTTACCCGATTCGATGAGCTTGTTCCCGGGTTAGCGGTGATGACTGAGGGGCCGAAAGGAGTGATGGTATCAGACGGACAGAGGATTTTTAGAGCTGGAATATATAAAGAAAAGAGAACCGAGGATAGAACAGGGGCTGGAGATGCGTTTGGAAGTGGTTTTGTATCGGCGCTTTTGCAACATCGAGTAACTCCCAAGAATGTGCAAAACGTAAAGGAGGAAGTGATTAAAGAGGCAATTGAATTGGCCTCGGCTAATGCCACCTCGGTGGTGGAGCAGATGGGAGCTAAACCCGGAATATTGTACAAAAAAGATTTGATACAATTCCTAAAGAAAAAACCGCGATTAAAAATTACTAAAAAATAATTTATGTCTGATAGAGAACTTTTAGCTCAGCTTACCCATACTGATTCGCAAATTTTAAAGATATTTGAAGAATTAAACGCTCGCCAAACTGGCAAGAGTGGAGTTTTAGATAGAGTGTCAGCGGAGATTAGGGCTAAGGTGGATGATGCTTGTCGCAATCTTGGCATGAAGAACAGAACCTCAGAAGATATGCGTACGGCTTTGCGGGAAGCGGTTCTAGCTCACGAAAAAGAGTTGTTGGTGAAGCTTAACGAGGCAGAAGGAAAAGACGAGTTTGAAAAAGCAGCCAACTTGTCACGTTCAATTGCTAAAGTAGGTAAAGGTTTTTTCTTAAAGAAAGAAAAAGGAGCTGAGATTCTTGAGAGGCGTAAGCCCGAAAACTTATTGGCTTTTCTAAATCTTTCTACTGTGCAGGAGCTCTTGGGCAAGTATGATATTGCAGAAATTTTTAGCGTGCTTCGTTTTATGGAGACAACCGAATGGATGCATGAAACATTTGAGGAGGCTTACAGTCACTTCACTCCAGATGATTTCGAGGAGCGAGAAATTGACATCAAGGTACTTGGTCCAGAATGGAAAGAGGTGGCGGCCAAGTATGTGGCTAAGAAACATCACAACGTCAGTCATTTGAAAGAGTTTGGGGTGATTTTTTTGAACCCAATTGGCGAACATATGCCGGCTAAGTTTTTGCGTGATTTTGCACTGCTTCTGCACTATTTTCACGAGATTGAGTTTTATTCAAAGCTTTTCCGTCGTTATGCTAAGGGAGATGATTTTTCAACTCATCTAAAAGCGCTCTTGCGTGGCGATGTGCGTGAGGCAGCAGCGGCTGCGCCTGGTGAGTGGTTGGTTGTGCAGCGGTATTTATTCAAAGAAGATCCGATGGATCCGCGCTTGTTTGTTCCTCGTGTTAATCCAGAATCAGTGCACTGGAGAAAGGGTGAGCTGGATTTGGCTCGCTATGGTAAAGAGCAAGGTATGGGTTTGGCGATGTGGGGAGATCTTGATTGGGTGGCGGCGATCGCCGAAGACGATGGACGTCTGGTTAGTTTTGACTTGGAAGATAATGCGATGGCGGCGGTGACTTATGCTGAGCGCCGAGCTGAGTTTTATAGCTATCATCAACGAGAAGCATTGTGGACAAAAATTTTCCGCGAGTACGCGGGGGGAGAGACGGAGGCAACTGAAAAACTTTTAGAGACGTTTACGGAAGGAGTTCTTAAGTTTTAATTTTCTTTAGTCATGAAGCTAGTCACTCAAGAAGCTCCTCGAAAGCATTGTTGGTGGGTGCTTTGCGCTCAGTTTTTTGGATGATTTCGACAGACGAAGCTTGTTGTGGCTCTACTCTAATAAAGTTTTCTGTTGAATCAAAAAGGGTATTGTAAACATACCAACCAAGGATGGCTCCAACGAAGATTATGGCCAGAGTAAGCGTGATAGCGAGAATGGCGAATCGGGACATAGTGTTGATATTCTATATTATATAAGGAAAGGGGGATTTTGCCCTGGGGAAAGCCTTGACACTTTTCAGCCTCTTCGTGTACTATTAGCCCACGTCGAAACAACAATAAATAAGAAAGACGGGCTATTTTTTATTGCCCAAGTCTTCGTTTCCATAAATGGCAGAAAAAGAAAAATTTGATAGAGGTAAGCCTCACGTAAATGTGGGAACAATTGGCCACGTTGACCACGGCAAAACTACTTTAACCGCGGCAATCACCCACGTCCTTCACTTGAAGGGTTTGGCCAAGAAAGCGGAAAAAGTCGATCAGATTGATAATGCTCCCGAGGAGAAAGCTCGTGGTATTACGATTGCTCTTCACCACTCAGAATATGAGAGTGAAAAGCGTCACTATGCTCACATTGATGCTCCTGGTCACGCTGATTACATTAAAAACATGATTACCGGTGCCGCCCAGATGGACGGTGCGATCTTGGTTGTAGCAGCCACTGATGGTCCTATGCCTCAGACTCGTGAGCACATTTTGTTGGCCCGTCAGGTTGGTGTACCTTCTTTGGTAGTATTTCTAAACAAAGTTGATCAGGTAACCGACCCAGAACTTATTGATCTCGTTGAGGATGAAATTCGTGAACTTTTAAAGAAGTACGAGTATGACGGAGATAATACCCCTGTTATTCGTGGTTCTGGATTGAAAGCTCTTGATGCTACCTCAGCTGACGATGAAGCTGCTAAGCCAATCGTTGAGCTGATTGCAGCTCTTGATAGCTTTATTCCTGATCCAGTGCGAGACACTGATAAGCCGTTCTTGATGCCAGTTGAAGACGTTTTCTCAATCGAGGGACGTGGAACTGTGGTCACCGGACGTGTTGAGCGTGGAACTATTAACGTTAACGAGGAAATCGAAATTGTTGGAATCCGTGACACCCAGAAGACTGTGGTGACCGGAATTGAAATGTTTAATAAACTGTTGGATTCAGGACAGGCTGGCGACAACGTCGGTATCCTACTCCGCGGTTTAAAGAAGGAGGATGTGGAGCGTGGACAGGTTCTTGCTAAGGCAGGATCGGTTACCCCACACACCGAGTTTGAAACCGAGGTCTACATTCTTTCCAAAGAGGAAGGTGGACGTCATAAGCCATTCTTTAAGGGGTACAAGCCACAGTTCTATATTCGTACGACTGACGTAACTGGTGAAATTACCCTTCCGGAAGGAACCGAGATGGTTATGCCAGGCGATACGGTTAAGATGAGCGTCAAGCTTATTAACCCAGTGGCTCTTGAGGAGCAACAGCGCTTTGCTATTCGTGAAGGTGGTAAAACTGTCGGTGCTGGAGTTGTAACTAAAGTAACTAAGTAACACTTAACCGATCATGGCTACTAAAAAGGACACCGGCGTTGCAATGAAGCTTCGAATCAAGATTCGAGCTCATGACCACAAACTAATCGATAATTCGGTTCGCCAGATTATTGAGACGGCCGACCGTCATGAATCAAAAGTTGTAGGGCCGGTTCCTTTGCCTACCGAGATTAAGCGTTATACCGTAAACCGATCAACCTTTGTCCATAAGGATTCGAGAGAGCAGTTTGAGCTCCGAATTCATAAGCGACTTCTGGACATTCTTAATCCTAATCAGCGTATTATTGAGTCTTTGTCTAGTCTTAATTTGCCGGCCGGTGTCGACATTGAGATTAAGATGGTCTAGTGGCCATTTACCTGTGGACAAAGTAAACCTTTTAGTATAGAATGTCTTTCACTTGAATTTGCGGCAGGGTTTTCGTTGATAATCGTTTCGGAGAAGGACGGTCCAGCGATGCCTGGATCGTTTTTCGTGAAAACTCACCACTAAACATCTCACTCAAGTAACATGAATTATATTTTAGGAAAAAAAATCGAGATGACGCAGATTTGGCAGGATGAAAAAATCGTGCCAGTGACTGTTATTCAAGCCTTGCCAAACAAGGTGTCTTTGGTGCGTACCGAAGACAGGGATGGTTATAAGGCTGTGCAGCTTTCTCTGGGCAAAACTAAAAAGGAGTTTCGCATAGAGGAAGCTACAGAGTTCAAGCCAGAAGACGAAGTAAAGGTTTCAGTTTTTAAAGAGGGAGATAAGGTGGTGGTTAGTGCCAACTCGAAGGGCCGTGGATTTGCTGGAGTTGTGAAGCGATATAACTTCCGTGGCGGACCGAAAACTCACGGACAAAAGAATCGTCATCGTGCACCAGGTTCTATTGGAAGTACTGATGCTCAACGAGTTGTTCCTGGAAGAAAAATGGCTGGTCATATGGGAACTAATCGTATAACCACTAAGGGTTTGAAGATTGCCGCAATTGATACCGAAAACAATCTAATCATGGTCAAGGGTTCGGTTCCTGGTCATCGTGGAACGCTGGTTGAAATTCGTTCTGCAAAATAATTATGAAAACTTCAGTTTATAACACCGAGCATAAAGCAGTAAAAGAAATCACTCTTCCTGAGGGAGCTTTTGGTGTTACCTGGCGCCCAGCCTTGGTTAAGCAAGCTTTGGAAGCTCAGATGAATAATGCTCGTCGTCCATGGGCACACGCCAAGGATCGCAGCGAGGTTCGCGGAGGAGGACGAAAGCCTTGGAGACAGAAAGGAACTGGACGAGCACGACATGGATCAACTCGTTCACCAATCTGGATTGGTGGTGGTAAGGCTCATGGTCCACGGAATGATCGTGACTATTCACAAAAGCTCAATAAAAAGATGCGCCGCTTGGCCATCCTCTCCTTGCTCTCAAAGCATGTCAGAGACAATCAAGTTAAGATTTACGAAAATTTCTTGCTTGATACTCCTAAGACGAAGGTCTTAGAAAGTCAGCTCCGAGGAATGATTGAAATTTCACCACGCGCGAAGAAATTCGACGTCCTTTTGATACCGGCAACTCCTCAGACTGCTTTAGCTAGAGCTGCTTCCAACCTCACCAAGGTGAAGGTTATTCCAGCTACCAGTTTGAATGTTTATGATTTGGCCAATTACAAGCATGTCATTTTGGGAGAAGAGGCGATTAAGGTAATTGAAGAGCGTTACGCTAAGGCTAAATAATTATCATGATCCGCCCTTACTTAATTAAAACTCCAAGAATTACCGAAAAAGCTACTGATTTAACTGCGCTCAGGAAGTATGCTTTTGAGGTGGATGATAAGGCGACCAAGCCTGAGGTTAAGAAGGCTGTTGAGAAGCGTTACAAAGTACACGTTACTGGTGTAAATATTATTAATTTGCATGATAAACCAAAGCGTTCTCGTGGAAAGATTTATCACAAGGGAGCTTTAAAAAAGGCGATCGTGACCATTAAGGAAGGAGAACAGATCCAATTGTAATCATGAAAAAGTTTTCACCAACAACTCCATCACGACGTCATATGACCACTGTTTCCTACAAGGATGTTTTGACGACTTCGAAGCCTTATCGCAAGTTGACCAAGAAGCTGAAATCACATGCTGGTCGTAACTCGCAGGGTCGCATTACGGTCCGTCATCAGGGAGGTGGAAACAAGAAGTTATACCGAATGGTTGATTTCAAGCAGGCTAAAAAGGATGTTCCAGCTAACGTAGAAACGATCGAGTATGATCCATACCGCTCAGCCTTTATTGCCCTCATTAGTTATGAGGGTGGGCAGAAGTCTTACATTTTGGCTCCGAATGGTTTGAAGGTGGGCACCCAGATTGTAGTTTCAGATGCAGCTCCTCTTAAGACTGGAAACCGTTTACAACTAAAGAATGTACCTGTAGGGTATCAAGTACACAATGTTGAATTGAAGCCTGGCTCAGGAGGAATTTTGGGTCGTTCGGCTGGAATGATTGTGGAGGTTTTGGCTAATGCCGATGGCTATACCGATTTGAAACTTGGATCAGGAGAAGTTCGTCGTGTGCCTTGGCTTTCGATGGCTTCAGTGGGACAGGTTTCAAACCCTGACCACAACCTGAAGACGATTGGTAAAGCTGGACGTTCACGTTGGTTGGGAGTTCGTCCAACTGTTCGCGGTACTGCTATGAATCCAGTTGATCACCCACACGGTGGAGGTGAAGGACGTCAGCCACGTGGTACCCGTCGTCCAAAGACTCTTTGGGGTAAGGTAACTGGAGGTCACAAGACGCGTAGCAAGAAGAAGTGGTCAACCAAGTTTATCGTGAAGCGTCGTAAATCTAGCAGAAGTAAATAAAAAATATGTCACGTAGCGCAAAAAAAGGACCATTTGTTGATGAGCGATTGCTGAAGAAGGTAGCTGCTCAGAAACCAGACGGAGGAGCGATCAAGACCTGGTCGCGTGCTTCGGAAATCTCTCCAGAAATGGTGGGATATACTTTCGCAGTTCATAATGGAAAAGATTTTATCAATGTAAGAGTTGCTGAAGAGATGGTCGGACATCGTCTAGGTGAGTTTTCACCTTCGAAGAAGTTCGTTCGTCATGGAGGTAAGATGCAGAAGGATATGGAGTCGAAGGCAGGTCAGGCGGCAGCTCCTAAGAAATAATTATTATCATGCAAAAGACTGAAGCCAAATTGAGATACTTACAGATTGCCCCACGTAAAGTGAGGTCAGTTGGCGATATGATTAAGGGTTTGTCTGTTGATCAGGCAGAGGCTCAGCTTTTGCACATGACTCGACGTCCGTCAAAACCACTCTTGAAACTGTTGCGTTCGGCTGTGGCTAATGCTAAAAATAGTGGACATTCAGCTTCTTCCTGGATTGTAGAGAGTGTCCGCGTTGATGGTGGGCCAATGCTGAAGCGTTATCTGCCTCGTGCTAGAGGTATGGCAACGCCTTTGCAGAAAAAAATGAGCCATGTCACTTTGGTTTTGATGGAGACTAAGGAAGTTAAGGGTCCACGTTACACCATTGTGCAGCAGAAAAAGGCGAAGAAAGTTGAAGGTGATCGACCAGCTTCATCTACCAAAGAAAAGGTAGAAAAGAAGCAGAAACAGCGTGAATCAAATAAGACCGAAGCTGCGCCAGTAACTGGCAAGGACGGAGGTATTTTGAAGCGTGTTTTCACTCGTCGATCAAATATGGGTAGTTAAAAATAGTATGGGACATAAGATTCATCCACACGCATTACGAATAGGAGTAACCAAGAAGTGGCCAGTTCGCTGGTTCCTTCGTGGCGAGTATCCAAAGTTGATTGAGGAGGATGAAAATATTCGTAAGATTATTAATAAAAAAATTGGTCAGGCTGGAATTGCTGGCATTGAAATTGAGCGCACCCACAACAAGATTACCGTAACTGTAAAAGTAGCTCGCCCCGGTTTTGTGATTGGTCGTGGCGGAAAGGGAATTGAAGAGCTTTCAAAGTTACTAGAGAAGGAGATTAACCCAGAAGGAAGGACTGGCAAGAAAGGTAAGTCTCTTTTGAGTATTAACGTTGAAGAGTTGAAGCGAACTGAAGCTTCGGCGGCTTATGTGGCTCAGCAGATTGCTTGGGATATTGAGC
>Ga0066639_10003970_pt1 | contig 12667 bp, 11 predicted proteins | sample CryGeyCG2114_010_2_FD_59504 | JGI IMG/M metagenome (GOLD analysis project Ga0066639, IMG submission 59504) | Groundwater microbial communities from aquifer - Crystal Geyser CG10_big_fil_rev_8/21/14_0.10 | ecosystem: Environmental > Aquatic > Deep subsurface > Groundwater | place: USA: Utah...
TTAAATCATCCAAGCAGGGTTGCAACATATATTGTTGTTATCCGTTTTGGAGTGTCAATTTCGTTAAAATTACGGCATTTTTTAAACACTCTTTTTAACTAACTTAAAATCAAGAGCAAAGATGAATTTGTCTAAGGGTTATTTATATGAAAAAAACTGAAAATTTGTTCTCTTATGGAACATTGAGGTATGAAAAGGTTCAACTTGCTACATTTGGTCGAAAATTAAAAGGAAAAGAAGACAGTCTTCCAGGTTATTACCTAGAAAAGCTTGAAATTACAGATCCTGACGTGATTGTAAAAAGTGGAGAGAATATTCACTCGATTATTCGATTTTCAGGAAATCCTGAAGATCGAATTCCTGGCATAGTATTCAAAGTTTCTTTGGAAGAACTAGATCAAGCTGATAAATATGAAGTAGCGGATTATAAAAGAATTCTAGTTCAATTATTGTCAGGCTTGTTTGCTTGGGTTTATGTCAGTGCCAAAAATCCTTAAGGTCTATAAATCTAAACATCATGTCGCCAGTTCGATTCTGGCTTTGGCCGTTATGTTTCTAGCTAAAGCATCAACTGCCTTCATGCAAGTAGATCTGAAGCCTGTTTTTTCCGTTTTAAAGTTATAGACATGATACTAAACATCTAATCTTGTACAAGTTCACTTGCCCTTTTTAAAGCTTGATCAAAGTGTGGAAATATCATTTGTTCTTGATCAGATTCTAGCAAATCAAATTTTTTGATAGTGTGTAATACGGATTTATTTACGCCTGAAAGGATGAGGGAGATATGATCTCTCTTACATTTGTTTACTAATTCTCTTAATGCATGCATTCCAGTTGCGTCGATCACAGGAACTTGTCGCATTCGCAAAATAAATACTTTAGGCGGAAATTTAATATTAGAAAGGATGTCCCTTAAACTATCTGCTAAACCGAAAAATAAAGGTCCTGTTACTTCATAAACTTCTACACCATTGGGAATAGCGGATTGCTCAAGTGACTCTTGATTGACTTCTTCATTTTCAATAGGTTCATCTTTCAAAAAATATAATGGGGCAATTTGTGAAACATCCTCAATCCTTTTTATAAATAAAAAAGCAGAGAGCACAATTCCAACTTCTACTGCAATCGTCAAATCAACTAAAACTGTAAGTAGAAAAGTCACTAGCAATATGGCTATATCATACGGTGGTGCTTTAAATAGATTTCGAAAGTGGTGGTACTCACTCATATTCCAAGCTACCATTACCAGGACAGCTGAAAGGGATGCTAGAGGGATTTGGCTAACGATAGGTGCAAAAATAAGTAAGATTAGAAGTAATGTTGCTGAGTGAATTATCCCAGCAAAGGGGGTTTTTGAACCTGATTTGATACTTGTTGCCGTACGGGCTATGGCGCCTGTTGCAGGTATGCCTCCAAATAATACAGAACCAATGTTGGCTATTCCTACAGCCATCAGTTCGCAATTTGATTTATGGCGTCGTCCTGTCATCCCATCAGCAACTATTGCAGAAAGAAGCGATTCGATGCCCGCTAAAAATGCTATTGTGAGGGCCTCCGGGATTAGATTATACCACCTATCAAATGGAGTTAAAAAATTAGAAAGTGAAAAAGCTGGGAAGCTTCTAGGAATTTCTCCGAAGCGTGAAGCTATAGTTTCTACAGGTAGTTCTAAGATCCATGAAAGCCCCCCAGCTAGAGCAATTGCTGTAATTCCCCAAGGCAAAACAGGAAAAAAACGACGTATAAGTATTATCAGTAGAAGAGAACCAGCTGCTACACCAAAAGTTATGGGGTGCCATGAGGAAAATGAGGAAAAAATCGCTATGCATTTAGGAATAAATTCAGCGGGAAGGTTTTGGATATTTAGGCCAAAGAAATCTTTAATTTGAGAAACAAAAATAATAACAGCGATGCCTGAGGTAAATCCAACAACTAATGGGTAAGGGATGTATTTGATTAATGTTCCGAGTCGAAAAAATGCAAAAGCTAGAAGAATAAGTCCTGCAAGGATAGTAGCAAGGACTAATCCAGTATACCCATGATTATGAACAATATTGTAGATGATAACAACAAAGGCTCCTGTTGGGCCTCCTATTTGCGAGTAACTACCTCCCAATAGCGAAATAATGAAACCTGCAATGATTGCTGTGTACAAACCGCTTACAGGAGACAGCCCTGATGCAATAGCAAAGGCCATAGCAAGTGGAAGAGCTATAATTCCAACAGTTACTCCCCCAATTAAGTCATGCTTAAACAAATTGAAAGTATATTTGTTTTTAAGGCAAATCCACGTTTTAGGGGTAAATTCTATTAATCTTTGAACAAATTTCTCTCGCTTATTTTTCATTCAATAGTTGGCTTGTCCCAGGTTGTTGGGTACAAAGGTTTATGCAAGGTAGCACAATTGATGGACAAATTCAACTAAAAGTAGGTTGATTTAGAATATATCCAGAGTAGCTAATTTCTTAGAACCGTTTTAATCTTAAGTAACTATCTGAGCTCGAGAAAAATGGATGTTACCATATAAGACGTGGCGTTCAGCGGATTTAAATCCAAAAGAAGACTGCATTGTGAAGTTCACAAATTACTCAATACCGCAGTTGCAATTTGGAGATCCTGAACTGCTATCCCAGTTAATGAAGCTACTGTAATCTCATCATTTGAAATGCGTCCTTTGGAAGGGTCTGTAATTACTTCTCCAAGTTCAATAAGATTGTCTTCACTTAAAAGGTGTTGTTGCAATGCGAAAGAAACATCACCGAATTGTTTGCATTGAACCTTGCTGTCCACAATTATTTTTTGGGCTTTAGAAAAGATTTTAGGATCGAGTTCTTGTTTGCCCACATCATCAGCTCCGATAGCAGTGATATGAGTTCCGGGTTTGATGTGTTTTTCTAATAGTAATGGAAAGTGAGATGATGTAGTGGTTACAATTAGGTTAGAAGAAGATGCTAATTCTTCTATCGTTTTAGCTATCTCTATATTCCATTCTTGCAGTCTTGGGTCGTTTTTTAACTGCTGCGCTTTTGAAGCGGTACGTCCCCAGACCATTACTTTTCGACAGTTAGTTGCATAGCGAAGTAGTTGCAATTGATAAAAAGCTTGAGCTCCTGTTCCAATAATTCCAATACAAGAAATCTCTTTTGGAGCGAGATATTTAGCGGCAATACATCCAGTAGCAGCGGTTCGGATGTCCGTTAAATAGCCTTCATCTAAGAAAATAGAAACAGGCTTTCCTGTTTTTTGATCAAAGAGCAATAACAGACCATTCCCAGATGGAATTCCTAGTTTAGGATTCTCAGGAAAGCCCGAAGCTATTTTTACAATGTAATAAGGAGCGTTTTGGATATATCCATATTTTATATGACAATCTCCGGGAGGACTAGAAAAATGCATAGAGCCAATGGGAGGAACTACAGCTTTTTTTTGGCTATAGAGAATAAATCCTCGCTCTATTTCTTCTAAGACTTTGAGAATGGAAAGAGCTCTTTCGATTTGCTTTCTTGTAAAGATATTCATTTTCTGTATTTTTGAAGGAATGCTTCAAAACGTTTTAATATTTCAGGCATATTCTTTCTTCCAAATCCAATTCGAAAGTAATTACCGGGAAGACCTACTACGCTTCCAGGCATGATGAGAATACCTTCTTTTTCAGCGAGTTCTTTGGAAAAATCCTCAATAGAGATGGGAAGTAAGAGCTTGATGACTCCAATAGTGCCACTTTGGGGACGAACCCACTTTAGGATATCTTGGTTACGGTCCATGAAAGCATCCAAGATGTCTAAATTCTCTAAAATAAGTTTTCGGTTTCTAGCTAAGATGTGCTTTTTTGCCCTAAGAGCAATTAAAGCTAGGATTTCGCTGGGAGCGCTATTGCAAATAGATGTATAAAGCTTATATGAACTAACACTGTCTATAAATTTTTTATCTTGGGAAACTATCCATCCAATGCGAAGACCAGCTAGACCGAAAGATTTTGTCATGACATTGAGCGTAATTCCTTTTTCATAGGCATCAGCAATGGAGGGGAGTCTCTTTGTTTCGTCAATTTCAAGAAATCGGTACACTTCATCACAAAAAATATACGCATCATGCTTTCTAGCTAGCTGAATAATGCCTTCAAAAACCTCTTTTGATAATAAGCTTCCGGTAGGATTGTGGGGGTAGTTGAGAACAATAAGTTTTGTATTTTCTTGAAAAACCTGTTCAACTTCTTCAAGGTCTAATTGCCAATTATTTTCAGCTATTAAAGAAATACTAGAAACTTTTCCTCCAAAAGAAGAAGGTAAAGTTTTTAGGGACTGATAACAAGGGTCGATCGCAATAATGTGATCATTTGGCTCTATAAGAGTTCTCATGGAACAATAAATGCCTTCTTCAGCACCTGCAAAGGTAAAGACTTGATCGCTTTTTATTTTTGTATAAAGCTTGCAAATCTCTTCTCTTAAGAGAGGATGTCCGGGGACTTCTGTATATCCCAATGATAAAGTTTCCCATATTTGTTTAGACTCTGGATCAGCAAGCTTTAAAAGTTCTTGGAGTTTCCAGCTTTCAGGATCGGAGCAACATAATAAATAGGGTGTGGAAAATTCATATTTTTTCCAGAATTCTTCTAATTTAAAGGGCGGAAGTTTCATAAATCTCCTTTTAAGTAATTGTAGACGCTCGCGCGTGAAATTTTTATAACATCTGCAATGTAAGTTGCAGCATTTTTTGCTTCAAAAGCTCCTTCTTTATGCAGAAGTTGGATGAGGATTTGTTTATCTTTTCGAGTAAGTGTTGCAAGCTCCAGTGACCTTTGTTGTAAATAGTTAGAAACATAACTATTGATTTTTTCCCTCCAATCATTTTCAAAGAGAAAGTCTGAAACATTTTCTGACTCTTGAACAAAACCTTGAATAAAGTGTTGAATTTCTTCCCACTTTGACAAATCAAGGTTGATACAAAAAAGCCCTATGGGTTTTTGTTTAGAGTCTCGAATAACAGCTGTTACAGATTTTGTTTTTCTTCCATTCCAATTTGTTTTGATATAAGGAGGGAAAATATCCTTATTTTGAGGTATTTGATCTTCTTTCCCTAGCAAAGATTCATCTCCTCTTTTTCTTTTTGAATAACTGTTGAAAATTTCTCGAATACACCCCGTTTTGAGGTCATGGATTACAACCTCTACATGAGGAGAAAAGAGGAGGGTTAAAGCCTCTGCTATGGAGGTATATCGGTCTAATTCATTCATATTCACGGCCCTTTAATAGATATTAAAGTCTATTTTAGACTATTTTGTCTATTTTTACTAAATAAATCTTATTTTGAATAGGATGGGATTATCTAAAGTAATTGGGCGTAAGCTATTTATGTGACTTTAAAAAGTGTTCCTAAATATTAGTATTTTAGAAAGGTCTTGCCTTGAAATACTACAATCGTAGTAATATCGCTGAAGTAAAAAATATAGGAGATATTCAATGGGGCAGTTTGCTTTTGGAGAGTTAGAGCTTTCCATTTTAAAAGCAGTGCGAGAATTAGGCAGAGCAACTGTTCATGAAGTTCTTAAAAAATTAGCAAGTAAGCGCAGCTATACTACAATTATGACAGTAATGAGCCGTCTTGCTGAAAAGGGAGAATTAGCAAGAGAAAAGCAAGGTAAGCAGTATGTCTACTGGATTACCCCTCATAAGGAACGTGCATCAAAAGGTCTTCTAAAGCGCATCCAAGACAGACTCTTTGGTGGTAAGGGTGCAGCAATGGTGAGTTATTTGATTGAAGTAAGTGAAGAGATGTCTGATCAAGAGTTATGTGAAATTGAGAGTATGATTCAACAGAAAAGACAGCAGAGTAAAAAAAATGGATAAATTTGCGTTATTTATTTTCAACGTGTTTTTAAATAGTCTTTTAGCATTCTTTACAACTGTAATTTTAATAGAAGGGGTTATTTTTCTATTTAGAATTCGTCAAGGAAGATGGTGCTCTTTTTTACGAATCTTGCCTATTTTAAAACTTCCATTTGATGTGTTTTATTATAATTTTTCTAGATGGTCCTATGCACAAGGTATCAATCCATTAATGTGCGAAGAAGGATCTCGAATATTATCAATAACTGTAGGGTATTTCGAGAGATCGCCGGTAATTACTTCAGGTATTCAATTTACAGCTCCTGGAAGCCTGACTTTTAGTGTTGCCGATGCTATAAGCTATTTTTTCAACCCAAAGTTTTTGATTGCATTTTCTTTTCTGTTGGTTGGATGCTCTTTAACTTTTCTTTTGAGGAAGATTTTTGTTTATAATCAATTCATTGCATCTCTAAATGAGCTACAAGAAGATAAGACTTACAAACAAAGAAGAATTCGCAACGCAAAAATTAACTGCCTTTTTAGAAAAAAAAGGGTTTCAGTAATAAGAGTTTCCAATATTAATGGATCGCCATTTGTAGCAGGGATTGCCTCAAAAGTCATTTACATGCCGACTTCTCTTGAGCAAAAGCTTACTCAAAAAGAATATGAGGCTGTTTTAGCGCATGAAGTAGAGCATATTAGAAGAAAAGACACATTTATTCGGTTCATTTTGGATGTGATTGGGTCGGTATTTTGGTGGGTTCCCACTAAATGGCTACAAAAAAGGATCGAAGAAGGACAAGAAGTGGCGTGTGATTTGAAGGCAAAAAGATATGGAGTTTTTTCCGTCGATCTTGCTTCAGCTATTTGTAAATCTGCAAAGGAGTCCCTGCATTTTTCTAATTATAAAATGGCGCAGTATCTTACAAAACATATGATGTATAAAAGAACGAATATTCTACTGCAGTCTTCCACAAAACGGTTTCAAGCTCTTTATTTTGTTTTGTCCTGCTTTGCTGTTTTCTTTTCCTTTTTACTAATTTTTCTAGGGAGATTTTGGATTTTTTAGTCCTTATTTTTTAACCAACAAATACTACAATTGTAGTAAAGGAGAATTCATGAAAAAAATGCTAATTTTAATGCTGATAACAATATCAGCTGGAACATCGTTTGCAGCATCTTGGGAAATCCCTGAACATGACCTGAGAATTGTTAATGTATGTGATCTGTCAGACCAAGAATTGAATAAGGTAATGAATGGGTATCTACCCAATCTTGTCATAGAGTTTTCAGAAAATACAATGTTGCCTATCAATTTCTTTTTGAAGGGGAACTTAGTAAATTTGGTAGAAAAGAAAGAAAGCTTTGAACATATACAGGTTAAGCAAACTTTTTATGCCAGGTTTGTAGAAGAAGAGCTGATTTTAAGTTCCGATCTATCAGAATGGAAGCCATTTTTAGAGTTTCTTACTGGAAACATATCGGTAGCTCTTTCCATTCAAGAGGGTAAGCCCTCTATTGTATTTGGATCAGAAACAAACCGCCGTATTTATTAATGAAGTTTCATTAGAGCGCTTTTTCCATGTGAAGTAAGCGCTTACTTAAAAAATGATCTTCATCGAAGGTTTAATTAAAAATTTAAACAATGGCATTGCTTAAATTTTTTAATAAAAACAACAAGGAAATATAGCCGTTCCAGCGTTGGTACTAATAGACCTTTACCAGTTTGAAACTCTAAGAAATAGCCAGGCGTTGTGTTAAAGTGTTTTTAGGGACTCTTGCACTATTAAAATATTGGCATGATGTAAAATAAGTCTCGAAAATTGCTATATTGAAATATGTGTTTATTACTTTTCTTTTAATACAAAAGGCGTTAATTTGCTCGCCCTTATAATCTAAAAAAGGAGAGTAAAACATATGACACTTCCTGCCGTTCAGTCAACAGTTCATACTTTAGGGGATTCTACATTAGATAACCTTTATTGGTTACTTGAAGGGGATGGTTCTAACTTACAAGAAGCAATAGAAAATTCTACTGAAGGACAAATACAGGAAAAGCTAGGAGATCAATATCAAGTAGTCAGTCATGCTTATGACGGCTTTACGACAGAAGATGTGTTGGGATTAAGGCTTCGCCCAGTGGGTAGTGTCTTACCTTCATGGGGAATTAAATTTCAAACATATATAGATCACAAGTGCCCCGGCTTTTATCGGCAAGTTCATCCACTTCAACAACTTAAAAAGGCCTTGCCACTTGAGGGCAATCATTATGTGGTAATCAGTGTAGGCGGCAATGATTTTAGAGAAAACTTAAGTAATCCTTTTCGTTTAATTAAGGATATATCGAAGGTTCAAGGTCGCTATCTTGAAATTGTAGAAAAAGTTCAAAGACTATCCACAGAAAATAGACGAGTCTATCCCATACTGATGTTTCAATATCGTACGGATGCAAACCACGATGTATATGGTATCTATAAATTATTTGGAGTGGTGGGAACTGTGGCTTTTGCGGTAAATACATTATGTACTGCTTTAATTGCTGCTCCTGCAGTTCATACTTCGAGTCTTTCTAAAGTATCTAAAGCGGTTTGTTCTGCCATTGGTTCCTTTGGGCTGTACTTGAGTAATAAGGCAGTGCCTTTATCAGTTTCTAGGGATATTATCTCATTGAAGAAGCCTTCCATGAGCCTTTTTGGAGCCCTTTTACAAAAATTTTATCATCCAATGCTGGCCAAGGCTAGAGAAGATCGCATTCCAGTGCTAGATTTGCCCAATACTTTTAACCCTTACGAAGACTTGTACGAATCGGGAATTGAGCCAAATGCAAATGGTTCAAAATTAATTGCTGAAGGGATTGCTCATATTGTTCAAAATCATGATTTTGAAGGGACAGGTCGAATTTATGCGAAAAGAGACGAAAACTATACTAGTTTGCCTATTACAAAAGGGTGGACAGTAGAATATCCTGAGCAGAGTTAATAATAGCCATTCATATACTCTTTGCTATAGGCTGTAATATTTTTTTACAGCCTATTATCTTCTTTGTAGGTAAATTTTTTACATTAAATTAAAGAAATAGATTATCTTGCACTTTCATTTATTTAATGAATCAAATTATCAGTTGAATTTAATAAATTATTAATTGTGACTGATAGTTTATTTTTAAATGATCCAGAATATTTCCATCGAGACTATAACAACGATTTACCTCAAAAGAGTGATGGTAATTTCTTCTCTCAAGCTCTAGCTCTTCCATTTATGTTTTAAAGGAGCATCCAACGTGGCTAAAGCCTTGTCATTGCCCAAAACTGATCTTGCTACCATTTAGGAGATTCTATGAAAGAGCAAAAAAAATTTGTTAACATTATGGCGAGGTATGAAAAGTCTTTTAGAACTAGTAGAAGAGTTAATCAAGAGAGCTAAATGAATTTTGAAGTTTTGGATAATGACAAGGACTAAAGGCGGGGGTTTTACGCCGTCATTGATAAATTTTAAAAGCACATAGTCTTTTTTAATTATACTCGATAAAAAAATTGCCTTTTAATAGTCTTAAAAAAATCTTTTTAAGAGGTGAGATATTTTGGAAAAAATAAAAATTGGGATTTTAGGAGCAGGAAGTTTTGTTCAAAGAAGGATTCTACCTATTTTTCATAAGGTGCCATCTATCCAACCTGTATGTATTTATAATCGAAGCTTAGAAAAAGCAGAAAAGATAGCTAATCAATTTGCTGTTCCTTATGCAGTCTCTTCTAAAGAAGAGCTGCTTAGTCACCCAGAGGTTGATGCAATTTTTATTGCTACGCCTAATCATTGTCATGAAGAAGATGCTATTGCTTGTGCAAAAGCAAAAAAGCCAACTCTTTGTGAAAAGCCTCTAGCGACAACAGTCGAAGCTATTATGCGAATGCAAGAGAGTTTTTCTCAAACAGCAACCATGCTTTTGGTAGGCCAATCTTTGCGTTTCAAACCAGCCATTCAAAAAGCCAAGCAATTAGCTGCAAAAGGAGAGTTGGGAGAACTTCTTCATATCCGTGTCTATTTTTCACTTTTTGTGCCAAAAAACAATTGGCGTTATAACAAAAGATCAGGTGGGGGAGTTTTACAGGATATAGGAGTCCATCTGATTGACCTTATTAGATTTACCACAGGAAGCGAGATGGCAACTATTTATGCGATAGCAGATATTGAGGATAGTACTCAGTGTGATGCAACAGTGACGGCCATAGGGAAACTTCAATGTGGGGCTGATTATACTTTTGAGTGTTCAATGAACGAGCCTCTTCGTAGTGGTTTTGAAATTATTGGTTCAAAGGCTAGCTTGGTAAGCTCTAATTCTCTTCGACAAACATACGATCCTGGAGAAACTCTTTACCTTGTTAGTGAAGATGATTCTGTAACATATCTTCCTCTCAGAGCTAATGATATTTATGAAGCGGAATTAGCTCATTTTGGTGATGTTTTGCAACAGAAAGAAGCCTCTCTTTTAGATTCAAAGGAAGGATTAGCAAATCAGATGGTAATTGAAGCTGCATATGCTTCTATTTTTGATAAAAAACCTCAGAAGATTGGAAAGGTTTTTAGTGAGCAATACTGCTAGTTTAAAGTCTCCTTTGGTCATTGTACTTATGACCAAAGGAGCTAGTTTAAATAAACTATTGTTTCGAAGAGTCCATTTTAGAAGCTATTTCCTGGGATAGTTCACCTTTGTAATATACATCATCCATTATTGCAAGAATTTGTTTGGCTTCATCAAGGTGATCTTTATTAACCATTCTGTTTCCGATAAGAGCTAAATTAAAGTTTTTAACAGTGCTCCTTAGCCTAAAACCGTCTCCCTCTTCAGGAAGATCGCCTGCCAAGCTAATAGCTTGATCAAGATATTTTGATGAACCAAAACGAATGTATCCTTCAGCAAGAGCAATAACTAAAAATTTCAGTGCTTCAGTTTTTAGAATTCCTTCACTTCTTTGGCTTTCTTCTATTGCAATGCCTATAAAATCTTCAAATACTTCTTCCTCTATCCTGCCAATATTTCTAACTAGCATTGCAGATAGATTCACAGATTTTGAATAATCTACACACCCAGTAAGAACCTCTAAAGCTGTTCGAGGCTCATTACGGCTTTCATAAGCACGTGCTACAGCCAAAAGTGAGTCATTTTTGATTCTATTTCCGTCTTTGAAAACAGGTAGTTCCTCTGCCAGTTGTAAAGCTTCTTCAATATGGTCTTTTTCTATAAGTTGATAGCAAATTTGTTCATTTACAAGACTTGTTGAAAGAGGTGTACAAGCAACTTTTTTGGCTAGGTTTATAGCTTTACCTGAGACTAGTCGATTAGTAAGTCTGTCGATAAAAAACTCATGTAGTTCTTTAGGGGCATTAACAAGGCCTTTTGCAATTTTTAAAAGATTTCCAATGCCCTGTTCTGTTTGTATATTGTCACATAAATATTCATGTAAACAGCCCCGGACCCCACTAGATGGTTTAAATTCTAATGGTATGTTAAAAATTTGTAGAGCTTCATCAATTCTTCCACTCTCCAAATGAGTAATAAAAATCAGATCATAGGCAAGGCGTTTTAACATTTGATTCATGACTTTTTCAGAAAGACTGTAGATCACTTGAAGGTCTTTAGTTTCCTCAAGTTGTTTTTTTAGGTAATCCCAAAAACTACTTCGTAATGTGTAATCATTAGAATTTAATAAGTCTGTGTTGATAATTCCTAATGCTTTTTCTATGTCATCTCTATTTAGCAACTCTTGCACAATATGGTATAAACTAGAGTTTCTTTTGTCTTCGGTAGAAATAGTGTGAGCTAAATTTATAGCTTCGTCTACTTCCCCTTTTTCAACCAATATTTCAATGAGATCTCGAACAATTCTAGTAGTTCTATCAGGGATGTTTCCAGCAGCGTTTAAAGCTTTTTGGATAGTGAGGTTTAAGTTTACACCTTCTTCAATATCTTTTTTGAATGTTACAAGAACAATTTTACTCAGAAGACAGCTTCTAGAGCTTTGATCAGAAATTTTTTCAACCTGCTGCAAAGCCTCATCAGTGCGCCTTTTGTTGAGTAACTCTTCAATAATGTTTGTTTGCATATATTTTCTAAGATTTTCAGAAGGGATCTGATCACAAAAGTCTGCGTAGTCAAGAGTAATTTTTGAGTCTTCTAAGGTACAAATGATTCGTGAAAATTCATGGTTTCTTTGATTTTCATGTTTAATTTGGTGGGCAGCTTGAAAAGCTAGTTTAAAATTTTGGGTTTTTACTGCGTCTCCTACAATTTGCGCAAAAATATTATCCAAAGCATATGGAATCTCCTCAGGTATCTTTTCAACTACTTCATAAGCCTTATCTTGAACGGTCACTGTAATAAGAAGGCCATCTGATCCTAAAAAAGTAGTGTGGATGGTAGAATTTTCTATATTGTTTAATAAATCTTCTTTATTAGCTTCTACAGCAGCCTCCATTTCACATTTATTATTAAGCAGCACACCTTCAACATATTTTAGCATAGATTTTTTCCACTCTTCGACTTTTATATTATGAGCCGCATGAAAAGCTAGATCAACATTTCGGGTTTTTAGTGCGTCTCCTGCAATTTGCGCAAAAATATTATTCAAAAGGGACTGAATATTACTGTCTTTTTGTGCTTCCCTTGTATATGTCTTGTCTTGATAGCCAGAGACTGTGACGCTAACGCTCTGATCTGTAATATTAATTGTAAATAGATTGCCTATACCTCTTGTTGCACTTGCCATATTAACCTCATTTTTTTTTGAAAAGTGGAAGAAGTTTATAGAAGCTGTAATATGATTAACAATAAAAACCATTAAAAAATT
>Ga0066639_10003972_pt1 | contig 12665 bp, 12 predicted proteins | sample CryGeyCG2114_010_2_FD_59504 | JGI IMG/M metagenome (GOLD analysis project Ga0066639, IMG submission 59504) | Groundwater microbial communities from aquifer - Crystal Geyser CG10_big_fil_rev_8/21/14_0.10 | ecosystem: Environmental > Aquatic > Deep subsurface > Groundwater | place: USA: Utah...
GAAAAGTTAGGCATTAAGCAGTATTCATATCCAGAATTTTTGGGAGAATTATCTCAGGAACAATTTACCATTGCTATCTCTGGAACGGACGGCAAAAGCACAACGACAGCGATGGCAGGATTAGTTTTTGGCGATGCAGGAGTCGATCCTACGGTGATTGTTGGTAGTAAAGTTAAGCAATTTAATGAAAATTTGAGAATAGGGCAATCTCCTTATTTGATTTTGGAAGCCTGTGAATATCAGGCCAACATGTTAAATTTACGACCACAAATTATTGTTTTAACAAACATCACCGCTGATCACTTAGACTATTATGGAAATCTAAATAATATCTTAACAGCTTTTAAAAAATATGTTTCGTTTCTGCCTAAGGATGGTGAGCTTGTTATTAATGCCGATGACAAAAATTGTATGGCAATATCAAAAAGTGCCATATGCCCAGTCGCAACTTATGGGATTAATGAAAATGCCGAATTAATGGCTAAGAACATTATCATAAAAAATAGAAAACAAATTTTTGAGGTAATATTTAACAATAAATCACTTGGCAAATTTTCTTTAGCAGTGCCAGGAAAATTTAATATTTATAATGCCTTAGCTGTTATTCGCCTGGCGTTGGCTTTTGATATCGAAATAGAGATTATTAAAAAAACATTGTCTATCTATCATGGGATTTGGCGACGATTTGAGATATTGGGAAAATCAAAAAATGGGTCACTAGTCATATCCGATTATGCGCATACACCACAAGCGGTAGCTGGCACAATAAAAGCAACTAAAGAATTTTATCCAGATAGAAAAATTATTGTGGTTTTTCAGCCACACCATCGGTCAAGAACAAAATTATTATTTAATGAATTTGTGAAATCGTTTGATTTTGCCGATGCTGTTATTTTGCCTGAAATATATGACGTTGCAGGAAGAGAAAAAGGCAAAGATAAAGATATCTCATCTAATGATTTAGTAAGTGCACTTAGGAAGCGAAAAAAATCAATTGAAATATATTTTATGACTAGTTTGCAAGAAGCAGAAAAATTAGTGCTCAAAAAGAGCAATAACGAGTCCATCCTATTAATGATGGGCGCTGGTGATATTTATAGGGTGGCGTTGAATGTCATAAAGTAGTATAGTTAAAATAAAGATTGTCGTCTATATGTTTAGTATAAATTCAAAATAATAGGAACATTAACACGGTCTGGAGTCGAGACAAAAACTAATCTAAGAGTAGTTATCACTAATTGTAACTGAATGGGAGTTTGAAGTTGAGTAAAAATAACTTAGTGTTTAAAATTATAGAGAGGCGTGGTAAAATAAATTTAAATAAAAAACTATGGTCAATCAACCTATGGGCCAGCCTGTCCCAGGTCAGGAACCTCAACAACCCGCACAATCACGTCAACTACCAAAAAATGGAAGGCAAAAATATATTTTGCTTGCAGGAATTGTTTTGATAATCGCTATTTTGGTTGGCGGTTATTTTTTTTGGTTAAACCAAGCAGACACAGAAATAGTAGGCGGAGACGAGGATGCTTACGGCTGTATTGGCTCAGCTGGATATTCTTGGTGTGAAGCTAAAAATAAATGTTTGCGGACTTGGGAAGAAGCTTGTGAAAATACGGCGGTTAATACCGAAGATTGGCAAATGGCGACTTTAGACCTTGGCGTGCTTGGTGTATCTGGGACTATTGAATATCAGTATCCAAATAATTGGACAATGTCACAAAATATGCAGCAACAATATTTAATGTCCGAGGATAACCAATTGCAAGAAGAAGTTTTGATACATATAACTCCGGTTAAGGGAGGAGACATCTATGAATTTATTCCGCCAACCGCTGCAGGGTTAGTTGACCCAAACCCACCAATTAAAACATTTGGAGACAACTCTTTTTTCTATGGTGAAGGTAAATTTGAAGGTCAGTTGGATCAGGCGTACGAAATTTTAAGTGAAGATAAATCTAAGGGAGTTCGGGTTACTTTAATTGTCCGTGGTGGGAGACAAAGAATGGATTATTATTTGCCAGAGTCTGATATCCAGCCAGAAATGGAGATTTTAGGAAAAATTTTGCAAAGTATTAAATTTATAAATTAAAAAAACTATGGGGAACCAAAACATGGGTCAGTTTGTCCCTAATCATACACCGCAACTAGAGCCACAGGCTCTATAACAACCACCTACACAACAACCAGCCAACTCTAAGACACTACCTTGGACATTGGTTGGGGTTTTGGTTGTTATTATTGGGGTAGTCAGTTATTACATTTGGCAAGGTACTGTTAGCGACGACGATATCGCGCCAGGCAATAAAGTTGATGACAAGATCAACGTTAATAATGGAGAGATCGATAATGTTTTGATTGGATAAGCTTTATCTGAAAAGACGGGTAAAAGCGTAGTTAAATTTTTGATTTCAAAGTAAGACCAAAATCACGCCAGAGGCAGTGCAATTTTATTGGACGGCGAAACTTTGTCAGATGATGTAGCTGGAGGGTGGTGGTTAGCGTATAAAGAGAATAATACTTGGTCTATTGTTGATTTTGGTAATGGAATTATTAATTGTTTCTATAAGAATCAGTATATCTTTTCCGACGATATGTTGTCGGACTGTTATGACTCAACTATCGACTGGAAAACATACAGAAATGATGCTTATGGATTTGAGTTCAGGTATCCAGTGGATTGGAAATATGGGGTGGAAAGTGCAGGTCAATATAGTTCTTCTGGGGAAGGTGATTTTATAGGATTATGTCGTATCGCATTCTGTCAGGATAATAGTATATTTATTATTATTCATGTTCAAACTACAATTAACGATATTATAAATGAATTTACAGCTGATAATGCAGGCGCTGATTTAACAATCACAAATGATAATTTTTTAGGTTATGATGCTAAAATAGCTGCATATACTCATAAATTGGGAGATGGCATGTGGAAAGAAATCGCATTTGAAAAAGGTGAAATTATATTCCATCTCGTTGAAAAGACGAAATCAGCCTCATCAGAAGATGCTATATTTGATCAAGTCCTTTCTACATTCAAATTTATTAAATAAATTTGTTTTGCAAAAAACCGCTTCAAATCGAGGCGGTTTTTGGTTATACTAGATAAATGCTTATTGATACACATTCCCACGTTAATTTTAATGCCTATAAGGATGACTTTGGCGAGGTTACTAAAAGAGCCTTGGCGGAAAATATATGGATGATAAATGTGGGGTCACAAGAATCAACTTCGCGTAGGGCTGTTGAAATGACTCGTAAATATCCAGAGGGTGTTTTTGCGGTAGTCGGTATGCATCCTTTACATTTGGCCAAAGGATACGTTGATGTAGATAAGTTTGAAAACGAAGACAAAATTGAGGATTTTGATTTTGATAAATATTTTAGTATGGCTTCAGATGAAAAAGTAGTAGCAATTGGAGAAGTCGGATTAGACTTTTATAGAATTGATCCGGCTCAAGAGGTAGAAGCCAAAAAAGCACAGATAGAACTTCTTTGGCAACAAATTGAATTGGCGACAAAATTAAATAAGCCCTTGGTCGTTCATTGTCGGAAAGCTCATCCAGAAACCATTAAAATTTTAAATGAGGCAATGTTGAAGTACGATAATTTGCGAGGTGTAGCCCATTCTTTTTCTGGGCGCTGGAATCAAGCGGAAGAATATTTAAAAATGGGTTTTTATATCGCGCTAAATGGAATCATTACTTATGATAGAAGCTATGATAAAGTCGCAAAAAATACTCCGCTTGATAAGCTACTTTTAGAAACTGATTGCCCATATTTAACGCCAGAACCACACAGGGGAGAGCGTAATGAGCCAAGTTATGTAAAATTAATAGCTAAAAAATTAGCAGAAGTTAGAAATGTGTCAGTTCAGGAGATAGAGGAGGCAACAACTATGTCGGGTAAGACGTTATTTAGGATAAAGTGAACTGCTATTGACAAGTAGGGGTGTAGTATGATATAGTATATTTACAGTTATTCGGCTGTTTTTTTTGTTCTTTTCTAACTTTATTTATGAGGGTTTTATATGAAAAAGTTGTACTTAGTATTTTGTATGATTCTATTTGCTACGTCTTGCAGTATAGGCAACACAGGAGTACAATGAGATGTCCTAGCAAAAAGTAACGCATTAAAAATATCGGTACCGTCATCAATGTGTCCTGATATTTATGAGGCATTAAAATATGCTGAGAGGCAGCCACAATATTCAAAATACAAAATAATTATAAGACCAAAGTACTATTATATTAGTGAGCCTTTAGTTATTGACGGAAAATTCAATAACAAGGAGGTGATAATAAAGGGTAAAAAAAATCGTAGTGGCTTAATGCCAGTGTTTTGGGGCGCAAATTCTCAGGTCATAAAAATTATGACTTTCTATCCTGTTCAGAAGTACAGTAAAGTGACAATGGCAAGCGTGCGGATTAGCGGGCTTTGTATAATTAATAAAGACCCCAACCCGAAGGAATGGTGGGACAAGGCCGCAATATTGGCGGATCTTGCAGAAAGTGTAAGTATCAAGAATTGCATAATTATCTCTTCTATGGGAGGCATACATTTCAATTATGTCGAAGGAGAGATAACAAATAATGTTATAGAGAGCAATATCGGCATGCCAGTAACTCTCTATAACAATAACTCTGGCACACCAGTGAATTCTAACGTTTTCGTAAAAGGAAACATTGAAACAACGAACGGGTTAAATTATAGCCAAAAAAATGTTTTAGTAAGAGATATCAGATAATTTTTAATGACCTGTATTTGCAGGCCGTTTTTATTTTCTCCACAGGCTAAGTTGTTGTAATGTCATAAGTTTGTTATAATAGAAATGAAATATTCCGTAGCTATTGTTGCGGTTTTTAATTTTTTATTCCCCAGTGGGTAATTTTATATTCATTATGTTCCAAGATATTAATCAAGCGATTGCTAAGGCAAGCGTTTTGCATGAAGGGCAAAAAAGGCGAGGAATCCCGCTGCCTTATTTAGTGCACCCTTACGCTGTGGCATCTATGCTCGCTTTTTATGTGAGCGATAAGGATGCAATTGTGGCTGCTTTAATGCATGACACAGTAGAAGACACAGAATATACATTTAGTGATTTGGAGAGAGATTTCTGGGCACGAGTAAAGCAAATCGTTGGGGAAGTTACTGAACATGATGTAGCTTTAGAGGGCAGATCAATTTGGCAGGCCCGTAAGCAGGGTTATTTAGTAGGGCTAAAAAAAGCTAGTTTTGAAGGGGTGGCAGTTAGTTGGGCGGATAAAATGCATAATTTAATGTCGTTTGCAGAGTCTTACGATGAATGCGGGGATGATTTTTTAAAAAGTTTTTCTGCACCACCCTTACAGATACTTTGGTTTTTAAGGAGTTGCAAAAAATTTATAAAAAAAGATTACCTAGTGAAATGTTTATTAAGTATTGCGAGGCATTAGTTAAAGTTGAAAAAATTCTTAAGAAAACCGAGAAAGCATATGAAAGCAAAATAATAAATGTGGAGAATCAGTCGGCTGGGTTGATTTTGGATGGAATTTAAGGTAAGAATTAAGGCATGTTGGGAAAATTTAGTTTACCAAAAAATTCTGATAAATATCTTTGGACAAGGCATGCCATTGATAAAATGCGTTACTATGGGCTTTCCGAACAACGCGTTCGTAGAATCATGCACAGTCCCAGTAGAGTGGAAGATGGCGTAGCACCTAATACAGTGGCAGTTATGCAACCATTATCAGCCAAAAAAATAAATAAGAATCTTATTTGGAAGCAAGAGTTGTGGGTAATGTGGCAGTGGACAAGCCCTGCGCGCATTAGGAAAAAGGTTATTAGTGCTTGGCGTTACCCATGTGTATCTGAAAATAAAGGACAATTTTTTATTCCTGAAGATACTTTGGAAATAATTTTAAATAAAAATGCTCCGCTAAACTAGTGGAGCATTTTTTTATAGTATTTCTAAATAATTAGTTATGTTCTTTTTTTGAAGTTTTCGGCCATAGGAAACGGAAAAAATAGTAATAATTGGTGATAGCGCTATAAACACTTGAGCAGTTATAGAGTGGCCGTTAAGTAAGACCAGTATATCGGAGACTATGCAACAAAAAATTATGCCGATACCAGCGCCGAGTGATTTAACTCGAAGGCTTAGGGTTGATAATTTAATAGAGTAAATAACCATGAATGCACCAGTTGAGCCTGCGAATGTTAGCATGTAGATATAAATAAATAGTTTCATAAACATCTCGGAGTGCTGTGGCATCAGTACCATCCAAACTTCAAAAGCCAACCAGATGCTTATAACTGTATAAAAAACTGCATTTTCAATTCGGGGGCTAAAAACTTTAAAACGATTTTAAAGGTTAATGCGGAGGCGATAATGGTAAAAAAAGTTGCAATATGGGTTAACACAAAATAAAGCGTTTCATCATATGCAAAGAAAGAGGCTAGTCCAGTAGAAATTTGGGACATGGCCACGCCACCCGTAAAAGCAAACAGAGAAAAAGTTAACTCATCTTCACGACTACTTTTTACCGATTTAATTAGCGTAAGTGACGCGATAAAAAACAAAATGGCTGCTAACCAAAATAATTAGCTGTGCAGAGAAAAATCAGTGATTAATGGATTAATATTACGCATGTTATTATATTATATTTAATAAAATTAATACGCCAATTAAAACCATAACGATTCCAGCAATCAAATGAAGTTGGCCTAATTTCTTTTGGCGCCAAGCTTCAGCTTTTTCGTGACCTAAGCCAAAATACATCGCCAGAACAATTGTTAACATCGGTATGATAAAAATTAAGTTATAGAATAACAGGTAGGTGAGCAATGTCAGAAAACTTATTTTAGCTGAACTCAGAAGACCCAAAATAATGAAATATGGTCCTGATGTGCAGGGTAGTAGAAAAGCACTAACAACAATTCCTGCTAAAAATACGCCCCATAGCCCAGTAACTTTGCGCACTATGTCTTTCGTCAGAGGTCGCCAAGCGCGAGGCACTTCCATCACAAATCCGCTAGCACCGTATGAGACATAATCTTTGATATTAAGAAGACCAATGAGAATAGCAACTACGCCGATTATTTTTTTAACTATGAGTATATAAGTTATTCCTTGAATTAGTTTGAATATGCCAAACCCAATGGCCATGTAACTTATGAATATTGCTAGAACGAAAGCCATGCCTGATTATAGAGCTTTTTTCCGGCGTCCTTCAACCAAAAAGGTAGCCATTAGCAATATTAAGATAGCAAATTCACAGGGATTAATGGCATCAATCATAGCTGTCCCAAATACAGATAGCCATGTTAGCTGATAGCGCCATTCTTGCGGGAAGTTGATAATACGCCAGCATTGAGGGCCTGTACATGTTTCACTTGATTGAGAGGTCATTGTAGCGTTGCCAATAGCTAAAAAAATAACAATTATTGTAAAGAACGCCGTAAGTAATAGCAATAGTTTGAGTTGTTTTCTAATCCTTTTTTAAGTTGAAATTACACGTTTATTATACTATACTTTCATTGTATGAGTAAAGAATACAATCATAAAAAAATAGAAAATAAATGGCAGAAAAAGTGGCGTGCCGATAAAGTCTATCAAGATTATAGCAGGTCAAAAAAGTTTTATGCTTTGGATATGTTCCCATATCCTTCTGGGGCTGGGCTTCACGTGGGGCACCCCAAGGGGTATATCGCGACAGATATCGTAGCTCGTATGAAGTTGATGCAGGGGTACTCGGTGTTACATCCAATGGGTTGGGATGCGTTTGGTTTGCCCGCGGAAAACTATGCCTTAAAAACCAAAACACAGCCAAGTGTTGCTGTTAAAAAAAATATTACCATTTTTAAAAAACAGTTGGAATTATTTGGCTTTACTTATGACTGGGATAAAGAAATAAATACAACAAATCCTGAATATTATAAATGGACACAGTGGATATTTTTAAAAATGTTTGAAAAAGGCTTGGCTTATGAATCAAATGAGCCAGTTAATTGGTGCCCAAGCTGTAAGACCGTTTTGGCCAATGAAGATCTAGAAGTTGGTAAATGTGAAAGGTGTGGTTCAGCAGTGGTGCAGAAAAAAATGCGTCAGTGGGTTTTAAAAATGACAGACTACGCAGATAGATTATTAGATGATTTAAATTCAGAAGATTTGGATTGGGAAGACATGATAACAGAGCAACAGCGTAATTGGATTGGCCGCTCAGAAGGCGCTATTATAAAATTCAAAATTAATAATTCAAAATTAGTTCTCGAGGTTTTCACAACACGAGTTGATACTATTTTTGGTTGTACTTATTGTGTGGTGGCTCCAGAACATCAGATAATCTCCGATCTAAAGTCTCAGATATCAAATTTTTCAGAAGTTGAAAAATATATTGAAAAATCAACTAAAAAAACTGAGTTGGAAAGGATGGAAACGAAAGATAAGTCAGGGGTAGAAATTAAAGGTATAAAAGTCGTTAATCCATTCAATAACGAAGAGTTGCCTTTATTTGTGGCAGATTATGTTTTAGCACAATATGGCACAGGAGCGGTGATGGCTGTTCCAGCGCATGATGAGCGTGACTGGGAATTTGCACAGAAATATAATATTAAAAAAATTAAAGTTATAGAAAATATCGACGAAAAAGAAGATCTAGAGAAAGCTTTTATCGAGGACGGTAGGTTAATTGAGTCAGGGGATTATGCTAATTTAACTTCTCAAGAGGCGAGGGAAGAAATGAGCAAATGGTTGGGTAAAAATAATTTGGGAAATAAAAAAATTAATTACAAAATACGTGATTGGGTTTTTTCCCGCCAAAGATATTGGGGAGAGCCAATCCCAATCATACATTGCGGAAAATGTGGAGCAGTCGGGGTGCCAGAAAAAGATTTGCCAGTCGAACTTCCAGCTGTAAAAAGTTATGAACCAACTGGTACGGGGGAATCGCCTTTAGCTAATATTATTTCGTGGGTTAATACTAATTGTCCGAAGTGTGGAGGAGAAGCTAAAAGAGAAACTAATACTATGCCTCAATGGGCTGGCTCTTGTTGGTATTATTTAAGATATATTGATTCAAATAATAAAGAAGCATTGGTTGATAAAGAAGCAGAAAAAGAATGGATGCCGGTGGATTTGTATGTCGGCGGAGCTGAGCATGCAGCTAGACATTTATTATATGCCCGGTTTTGGCATAAATTCTTGTTTGATATTGACGTTGTTTCAACTACTGAGCCATTCAAACGATTTATTCATGTTGGGTTAATTAACGGAGAGGATGGCCGGAAGATGAGCAAAAGATGGGGTAATGTAGTCAACCCAGACGATATGATTGAAAGGTTTGGGGCTGATGCAGTTAGGCTTTATGAAATGTTTATGGGGCCGTTTACACAAAATATTGCCTGGAGTACGGATGGATTGGTAGGTACTAAAAGGTTTTTAGAAAAAGTTTGGCGCACACAGGATAATGTTGGAGATGCAAAAAGTTTGATTGAGTCATTAATGCATAAAACTATTAAAAAAGTATCTGAAGATATAGAAAATTTTAGATTCAATACCGCCATTAGCCAAATGATGATCTTGATTAATGAAATGGAAGGTCAAGAAAAGGTAGCGAAGGAAGATTTAAAATTATTTATTATGCTTTTAGCACCATTTGCTCCACATATGGCCGAAGAAATATGGCATAATTTAGGTGAGAAGGGATCTATATTCTTAGCTACTTGGCCCGAATATGATAAAAAATTGTTGCTGGAGGAGCAAATTGAAATAGTTGTGCAAATTAATGGTCGTATGCGCGGAACAGTTGAATCAAAGCGAGGGACAAATCAAGCAGAGATAGAAAAAAAAGTTAGAGCAAGTGAAAAGTTCCACAAGTGGTTGGCGGGACAGGAAACAAAAAAAATTATTTATATTTCTGATAGATTAATTAATTTTTTATTTTAAAATGAAAAAGGTTAAAGTTAATATAAACAATTTACGCGATTCGGTTGATGCACTGGTTGATGCAGTTCGAGTTATTAAAATGGGGGGAGCTATCATTTATCCTACTGATACTGTTTATGGTATTGGTTGTGATGCGACTAATAAAGAAGCGGTGGATAGATTATTTAGAATAAAAAAACGGCCGTTAACTAAACCAATGCCTGTAATCGCAAGAGATATGGATATGGTTAAAGAATTAGCTTGGTTTGATACTAAAACCGAGAAAATTCTCGAAAAAATTTGGCCTGGGCCAGTTACGGTCGTGTTGCATAAAAAGCATTCATTACCAGATATTGTAACGGCAGATAAATTGACAGTCGGGATAAGAGTTCCAGATTATAAATTAATTCATTATTTAATGGAGGTCGCTGGAGTACCTTTAGTTGCGACTTCGGCTAACATATCAGGGGAACAGCCATCTCATAAGATTAAAGACGTGCTGACGCAAATGGACAAAGAGTTGCCTCAAGCCGACTTAGTATTAGATGGTGGTGATTTGTCAGGAAGTGAGCCTTCGACTGTCCTTGATCTATCGAGCGATGAGCCAAAAATTATTAGAATTGGTCCGGTTAAGCCTAAAAAATTAATGGAAATATTATCAATATAAAATGAATATAGATTTACAAATATTTTTTTGGATAAATTCTGTAGCGGGTAAAGTATCTGTTATTGATTTTGTGGCAATATTTTGCGCTAAATATTTATATATTTTGATGGGGATAGTAGTTTTATCTTATATTTTCGTAGGGCGCGATTATTTAAGCAAAAGAAAAAACCAATTAATGGTTGTTTCTGGTCTGGCAAGCGTGATCACTGGTAGGCTTGTTATAGTAGAGATAATAAAAAGAGTAGTAGATAGACCACGGCCTTTTGTAGATAATGTGGTGACTCAACTCGTGCAGTATGAACCTAACTTTTCTTTTCCGTCGGGCCACGCAGCATTTGCTTTCGCCTTAGCAGGCGCCGTAATTATCTATAATAAAAAAGTTGGTCTATGGCTGATACTTGTGGCGTTATTGATAAGTTTGTCTCGGGTTTACGTGGGAGTACATTACCCTTTTGATATTTTAGTAGGGGGGTTGATAGGTCTTGCGTCAGGCTTAATTACTGGAATTATCTTCAAAAAAAGATTTATGGGCAGTAATTAAACCAGTACTAATTTGGCTGGCAATATTTGAGTCACTATTTTTGGCTAAATCCGTTAGCCATTTTTTTGTTGCATCATTTGTCATTGCAATCGGCTGACTTTTTGGAATACTATAGGGCACAAGTTCATAGGTGGCGCCATTGTTGTTAACTACTGCTTTTATTAGCAGCCCTTGTTGTGTTTTGGTTGAGAAATATTGATCAAAAATAAAGTTTCCTAGAGAATAAAAAATTATTTTGTTTTTGTAGTTTTCAACATTCTGAACAACATGGGGATGGTGTCCGATTATTAAATCGGCTCCATTGTCTACCAATTCGTGTGCTATTTTTTCTTGTGTTTTAGAAGCAATTTTTTGATATTCTTCACCCCAGTGAATGCTAATTATTATAAAGTCATTTTGTTTTGACGTTTTGTAAACTAACTCTTTAACTAGTTCAAGGTTAAACGACTCATAAGTTGCATTAAAAGCGAGTACGCCAATTCTTCTACCATTAATTGTTCTAGAATAGGCTGGTGCAGTATCAATTAAAGTTGGGTCGCCCGCGAAAGATATGTCAGCTTTTTTAAGAAAACTTTTAGTTTCGGTTAGCCCGCCTTGCCCTTGGTCCAAAAGGTGGTTGTTAGCTAAAGATAATAAATTAAAATTAGCAGTTTTTAATGTTAGAACGGTTAATGGGTTGAAAGAGAAGTTGACTCCACTATTAGTTTTAACAAAATTATTTATAATTGGTCCTTCTAGGTTGCCGAATTGAATGTCAGCGTCTTTAAGTAAGGGACTAATATTTTCAAATGGGTAGAATCGGCCATTTTTTTGCATAAGTGTTTCTATATATCTGCCTAGCATAATATCGCCAACTGCAATTAATTTGATTGATGAGTCTTCTTGATTTGCTGATGCCGAAATTTTTAGATTATCAATCGGTAAATAGTTTTTTATAGGTAGCAAATTATGTTTTGTTGTGTTAACAAAACATAAACCAGCACCAACTAAGGCAATGGCGATTAAAATAGATAAAATATGCAAATAAAATTCTTTATTCAAGTGCTATAATTATACATTTTGCGCGAACTTTTTTCAAACGGAAACTGAATGAATGAATCAGCCTCGCCACCGCCTCGGCGGACATTAAAGAAAAATGTCCTTTCCTTTTTAGAAGAAATTGGTTACGCGCAAATCCGAAAAAGGAAGTGTTGTCCAAAATTTGAAAGACAAGATTCGAGCAAACGAAGAAAAACTGAATAAGCTCGTTTCAGTTTTTCTGGACGGCGATATTTCATGTGAAATGTACCTATAACGTAAAGACCTGCTCATGCGCGAAAAAGCCGGTTTGCTCGAATCAAAAACAAATTTTGGGCAACAGAGAAAGAATTGGGTCGAATCCTTGCGGAGTTTCGTTTTGTCCTTGAAACAAGCCGTTGAAATTGAAAAAACTTCCAATCATTTAGAATGGAAGTTTTTCAGAAAATCGGCTCTAACCCTGAAATCAAGGGCAAAACGGTTTCCATACGCTGGGGCGAATTATGGGATTTCACGGCGAAAACAAAAGCGGA
>Ga0066639_10003973_pt1 | contig 12664 bp, 11 predicted proteins | sample CryGeyCG2114_010_2_FD_59504 | JGI IMG/M metagenome (GOLD analysis project Ga0066639, IMG submission 59504) | Groundwater microbial communities from aquifer - Crystal Geyser CG10_big_fil_rev_8/21/14_0.10 | ecosystem: Environmental > Aquatic > Deep subsurface > Groundwater | place: USA: Utah...
CATGACTAGCATGAGATGCATGACTAGCATGATGACCATGTTCTCCTGTTATTGTCCCAGAATTCCATGAAACTGAAAAACTATTTGTATGTGCAGCTGCGACTTCTGGGAGTAAACTTAGTATTGATACACTTCCAAGAAAAGCTCCAACTGATAACATTTTATGCTTTGAAATTCCACCTTTTTCTTCTGTTATAAAAGAAGATATGGTCTTTTTTAACTTAGGTAAAATAGATTTTTCCATTTAACCACTATAGTAACTTATATTTAGAATAATTTATTTCTGATTAATAAATAATAAATATCTTTTATTACTTGAAAATCTTATTTTTTCATAGAAATTTAACTAAATTAGTTTGAATTCAAATGGTTCAAAAACAATTCTATCAAATTCATGAATATTCTTTGGTAAATGGTTATTGCAATAGAATTGCACATTTCCTTTTAGAAACATATGAACATTATTTATTGAATAAGTATATGATGTATATTTACATTCTTTCATACATTCATTTTTTCCTCTAATATAAGGTTTTTTTGTTACATAAGAGTGAGCTTTACATAATCTTGTTAAACAAACAGGAACAAATGGATAATAAAGTGTTTTTTTTATATCAGAATCAATATTAATTCCCTGATAAACATTATCAAATTCAGCTCTGAGTATATCATTTTTTTTCAAGAATTTCTTTAATAGTTCAGTTGTGTCTATTGTTGATTTCTTGATTATATCTTGTGTCTCATTATCTAGATTTAAAAAATTCTTGTTGAATAAATCCTCAATAAAACTTGGATCTTTTTTTTGTTTTGTTAAAAAACGACCTAAAACTAAATCTAGGTTAGAAAATTTTTTTAATAAGCGAAAAACACCCCAATCGTTAAAAATAACCTCTTTTTTTTCTAAATTTGAATCATTAATTACTTTGAATATTTTTTTGAAATTTTCAATATAAGGATCATCTGTGATGATAGGTGTCATGAAAGTCAAATTGATTTTATTTTTTTTGCAAAAATTAATTACTTTTTCTAGTTCTTTTGTTGTTGGAATTAAACGCTCACAAAATTCAGATCCGAAATATAATCTACTAAACTTTAAATTATCAATTTTATTTAAAAGAAACAGATATCTATTTTTATTAATATTTTTATGAATTTCTTGAAAATAGAATTTGGTTTTTTCCTTGAAATCATATATATTGTCCAAATATAAAGCAAATTCCAATTAAATCACCTCGTTTTTAAAATAACATAAATCTATATTACCGCTCCTGCATAAAATTGAAGATTTCAAAATTTGTTTAAATTTGAATATATTTTCCTTTTCAATTTTAAAAGATGAAATAGAATTTAGTTCTTTTATACCGTTTTTAATTACTTTATCCATATTATTGTAAACTAACTTTACAAAGGTTTTTTTAGATTCACATTTTTTTGCTATATCTAGAAACTTTTTGATCATATATGAAGAAATATAAACAAACTCAAAAGGATATTCTCTTCCAGTTAATTTTAAAGAATCTATGCCTATGTTTAAGTAATCATAAATATTACATATCCTGCATGTAGATTCTATTTCTGGTGGTATTTCATATTCTGAATTTATTCTATATAAATATTCCTTGCTGCATAAAGTTGGGATTAATGGATTTAAATGGTGAATAGATGAGCAAAAACCTTCAACATTAGGACATCCAATAAAAAAATCGATAAAAGTCTCAAGTTCTATATTTTTACAGTTCTTTCTTATAGATTTTAACTCATCTGCAAAAATCAATCTTGGAAATATTATTCTTGAGGCACCAAGTTCTTTATAAAATTTTACTGCTTCTGAGTTAAATATTGCTGAAAGCATGCTAACATGGATAGGAATATTTGAATAGTTTTTTTTCAACTCTAAAATCAAGTTTAAATCGGTTACAATTAAACCATCTAGGTTTATTTTAGATATTTGGTCTAATTCTTTTAAAACTTGTTTAAATTGTTCTTTTGTATAGTTTTCATTTAGGGTAAGAAATATTTTTTTATCAAGACTATGTACAATTTCGAGGGCTTCTTTTAATTCATCATATGATACAAAATTACATTTAAAAATTAAATCATCTCTACATCTTCTATTTATATTGAATACTAGGGAAGATGTGTTCGATCTTTTTACACCACAATAGAATTCAGTCGCTCCTATATTAGACAATGGTTCTATTTCTTTTATTTCTTTTATTGCAACGAGAATGTTCATTTTATCCCATAGATTATTAGTTTAATAAACATTTTATTTAAAGTATTAATAAATTCAAAATTAATAATAAAAATGGTGAATTTTTATGTTGGATCCTAAGAATATTAAAATAGACAAAAAAGAAAAAACAGCTATTATATTTATAAATCCTAAAATTTTTCCTTTAGAAGTAATTTATTCAGCTTCTTATGTTTTTATTGATAAGGCTTATATGATCATTGATGGTGATCCAGAAGATAAAATAGAAGTTTTTATTAAAATAAAAGACAAAAATTTAGATATACAAGATATTGTAATGGAATTTAATAATGAACTTATTAATTATTCGGTTTATATAGTACAGGCTGCAAGAACGAGTGAGATAAGGAAAGCTATAGTTAGTAGAGCGTTAATGACAAATACAATTGATGATTCTGAAGAAGAATATAAAGATGATCAAGAAGATTCTGAAGATAATCAAGATGAAGTTGAATTCATCGAAGATCCTCTTGGAATTGCAAAACCATGGACACCAGATAAGGTTTTTGGTTTAGAAAAACCTGAAATAAATGAAGATTGATGTTTTTTATGAAAAATATACAGTTTTTAAACAATAATGTAAAAATAACTCTTAATCCGACAATATATCCAAAAGATAAAATAGAAAGGGCTTGTAGAGATTTTAAAGATATTTTTGAATTTCAAATAAAAGATAATGAAAATGAGTTAGAAATTTTATTAAAATTGAAGAAAGATGATCTTGAAATAAAGAAGACATTTTTTGAATTTATGAATTATTTACTTGGTTTATTAAAATTAGATGGGATATAAATGGTATGGAGTTTATCTGACCAAAAAACTGATGAACCTTATTTAAACAATAAATTCAGTACTTTTAAATTTGATGAAGATCATATACTTATAACAACAGATCATGGTTCGTGGGTTGTTTTATCAAAAGAAGAATATAAACTTTTTAGGTTAGGAAATTTAAACAAAGATACTAATTTATTTAATGTTCTAGAAGATAAAGGCATAATTGTTACCGAGAAAAATATAGAAAAAATAATACGAGATTTTAGGGAAAGATATCACTTTTTGTTTAAAGGTCCTACTTTGCATATAGTTATACCAACTTTTAGATGTAATATGAAATGTGTTTATTGCCATTCTTTATCTAAAGATATCAAAGATAAAAAATATGATATGGATGAAGAAACAGCAAAATCAATTGTTAATTTTATATTTAAATCACCTTCCGAAAATTTAGTGATAGAATTTCAGGGCGGAGAATCCCTCGTAAATTTTGATGCTTTGAAAACTATAATAGAGTATGCTGAAAAAGTTGCAAAAAAAACTAAAAAGAAAGTTCTATTTAATATTGTTACCAATCTGACGATGATGACAGAAGAAAAATTAGATTTTTTGATAAAACATAATATTATGGGTTTGGCAACTTCTCTTGATGGACCCCAAGAACTTCATGATAAAAATCGGAAATATTCTTCAAATAAAGGAACATATGAAGAAATTGTTCACTGGATAAAATTAATAAAAACAAAATATAAAAAAAACTTTAATTTAAATGCGTTAACGACAATAACAAGAGATTCACTTTCTTATCCGACCGAAATACCGGATGAACTTTTTAAACTTGGTTTTGATGGAGTTTGGTTAAGATTCATGAATAATATGGGTTTTGCTAATCAGAGATGGAAAAAAATAGGTTATACACCAGGAGAATATATGAATTTCTGGGAAAAAAGTTCTGAACATATTTTAAAAATGAATAAGGAGAAAAATTTCATAGAAATAATGACAACTATATTGCTAAAGAAAATATTAAACAAAAAAGATCCTATGTTTGTTGATATTCAATCTCCATGTGGAGCTGCTATAACTCAAATATTGTATGACTATAAAGGTGATATTTATCCATGTGATGAATCCAAAATTTATCCAATATTTAAACTTGGTAATACTAAGAAAAGTAGTTATAATGAAATTTTTAATCAAAAAACGACTAAGACAATGATAGATATTTCTTCTAAATATGCAACTCTTTGTGACGCGTGTCCTTGGTCTCCTTTTTGCGGAATTTGTTTAGTAAATATATATAAAAGCACTGGGACTATTGTTCCTAAGTTACCAGAAGATTTTAGATGCAAAATTTTCAAGAAAATGCATGAAAGTATATTTAGAAATCTCATATTCTCTAAAAATCACAGAGAAATCTATTTAAAATGGTTAAAAAAGGAAAAGGCTATGGGTGAGTAATCTAACTTATTATTTAGTAATATAATTTTAATTGAATTTTCTATGAATAAAAAAAATTCTGATTTCTAATAATAACAACTAATTCTTGTGGAAGATTTTATATGATTATAGTTACATTTAAAAAAATGACTGATGGTGATTTAAACTTCGTTATAAATATTTAGTTATAAGAGGTCATTTAAATGACAATTGATATTCATAAGAAGGCAAATAATCATGAAACGAGTTTAAAATTTAGAAAGGCTAAACTTGAATCATCTAAAAAGTACTATATGAAAATACTTAAAAATAATTTTAGATTAGAATCAGCTACTCAAACTTTGAATGAAAGAATGAAACGTTTTGAAAAAATTAGATATTTAAAAAGTATTGGGATTAAATCAAGAAATGATAATTGTAGTTTATATACTAATTATCTCTCTCCTGGGTGTGTCTATTGCACAAAAGCTATAGGTATAACAATATCTCCCACATCCAGATGTAATAGCAGTTGCTTTTATTGTTATCAACTTCGCCCAAGTAAATCTATTCAATCTGATATGAAATTTTCAATGATTGCAAGAATGATTAAAAATAATCATAATCTGTTAAAAAGTTTTGCTATTACTGGTGGAGAACCACTTTTAGCGCTTGATACAGTATATAAAAGCTTAGATTTAGTAAAATATATTACGTCTTCTAATTGTCAAACACGTCTTTATACTAATGGTGATTTACTCAATAAAAACATATTAAAAAGATTAAAAGAGTCTGGTCTCAAAGAAATTAGAATTGGTGGAACATATGAAAATATTAATCTGAGAGCCATAAAATTGTCAAAAGTATATATTCCTCGAGTTATGGCAGAAATCCCCATACTTCCAAACAGCGAAGATATGATGAAACGTCTTTTATTGAAATTAGACAGATTAAAAATTTTTGGTGTAAATATAAAAGAACTCAACTTTAGTGGTCATAATCATGAAGAGTTTAAAAAGAGAGGATATAAATTAAAGAAGAGTAAGTTAAATCACTATTTTGAATCTTTTATATATCAACCTCTTTATCCAATATATAAGAGTGAAGAAACTTGTTTTAACCTTCTTGAGTTTGCGGCAAAGAAAAAATTAAAAATAAATGTTCATTATTGTTCAATAGCAAATAAAAGATATTATACTCATTTAATTGCTAGAAAACGATCTGCATTAAATAATAAAAAAGGATATGAAACAATAACTAAAAATGGTTTATTTAAAACTCTAATTGTATGTGATCCTTTCCATATAAAAATTTATGAAAAATTAAAAGACAAATTATCTGATAAAGAGATAAATCTTGATCTTAAAAACAAATATATAAAAATACATCCACGTAATGAAAAATTTTTGAATAAAGAAGAATGTGAGATGGGGTTTTTATATTCTCTTCCCAATGGAAAAGAATTGGAAATAAAATTAAGTGATGAGATTCCAAGAAAGGCTTATTTAGTATTGGGTTATTCTTGTAATAATAATTGTATTCATTGTTTTAATTTGGATATGATTTTATCACTAAAAAATCAAGATAAAATTATAGACAGTAATACGGAAGAATTAAAAGAAATTATATCAAAAATGAGCAATGAAGGTATAAAAGAAGTTGTTTTTACAGGTGGAGAACCAACAATAAGAAAAGATTTCTTTGATATTTTAAAATTCGCTAAAGATTTAGGATTAAAAGTAACTCTGGAAACAAATGCGAGAATGTTTTGTGTGAAAGATTTTACAAGAAAAACTTTTAAAATAAATCCAGATTTAAGTTTAATAATACCTTTACATCATACAAATTCGAAAATTCATGACAAAATTACAAGAACGAAAGGTTCATATGAACAAACAATTCAAGGAATAAAAAATATAATAAAAAATAAAATTCAAAATATTACTTTAAACGTGATTCTTTTAAAACAGAATTATAGAGATTTGGAAAATATAGTAAAATACGTGAATGAACTTGGAATAAAAAAAGTTAATTTTATTTATGTTGATGGTAGCGGAAATGGACGAATAAACTGGTTTAATGTTGCTCCTCATTACACAGAAATCAAGCCTTATTTAAAAAAAACATTAAAGATTGTTAATAAATTAAGAATTAATGCTGGAGTTTATAATATTCCATTTTGTTTTGTTCAGGGGTATGAGAGGTATGTTTCTGGAATAAATAATCATGTTAAATATCACTTGGGAAATGAATCGATAGAGGATTTTTCTTTGGGAATAAGAGAAGATATAATAAAAGAGTGTTTTATAGATAGGGAAAGAAAAAAACCTGAACAATGTAGAAAATGTAGATATTTCAATATCTGTTCTGGTGTTTGGGAAGAATATTTAGAATTTTATGGGACAGAAGAATTTAAACCAATAAAACTAAAAAAAAATTGAAATCTATAAAAATAAAGGCTTTATTAAATGTCAGATATTAAAATTTTCAAATCCGCGTGTAGAATGTGTCATGGGGGTTGTGGTGTTTTAGTACATGTTAAAGACGGTAAAGTTATAAAGATTGAAGGTGATCCTGATTCTCCTTTGAATAAAGGAAGTTTATGCCCTAAGGGAAAAGCGAGTATAGAACATTTGTATAATAAAAATCGTTTAAAATATCCTCTAAAAAGAGTGGGTGAAAGAGGAGATGGTAAATGGAAAAGGATAAAATGGCATGAAGCTTTAGATATTATAGCAGAAAAATTAAATTATATAAAAGAAAATTTTGGTCCTCAATCAGTTGTTTTTGGTCAAGGAACTGGAAGGCATCATTATGCTTTTGTGATTGAATTTGCACATGAATTTGGTAGTCCCAACTGGACAGAGCCAGGGTTGGCTCAATGTTTTGTACCAAGATCTCTATCAAGTTCTTTAACGTATGGAAGTTTAGCAGTATGTGATTATTATGGAAAAGTAAATCCAAAATGTATTTTGGTATGGGGTCATAATCCAATAAATTCTGGTCCTGATGGTGAGATTGCATACAGATTTCTTCAAGCTGTTAAGAAAGGAAGTAAAGTGATAGCTGTTGATCCAAGAAAAAGTGAAACTGTTGAAAAATCAGATTTATGGCTTCAAATAAGACCTGGAACAGATGATGCATTAGCATTAGCTATGATAAATGTTATAATAGAAGAAAAACTCTATGATAGAGATTTTGTAGAAAGATGGACAATAGGTTTTGATAAATTAAAAGAACATATTAAAGAATATTCACCTGAATGGGCTGAGAAAATAACATGGATAAAAGAAGAAGATATTAAAAAAGCTGCTAGAATGTATGCGACGGAAAAACCTTCCTGTATTGAATGGGGAGTTGCTATTGAACATACACCTAATTCTTTACAAACATGTAGAGCAATTTCTATTTTAAGAGCATTGACTGGTAATTTGGATGTTCCAGGCGGGGAAATTTTTAATTATGATGTTTTATATGGGTTCCCAAATTTTTGGGATTCTAGAAAAAATATGAGAACACATCCAATTGGTAATTTTAGATTCTTGAGTGCAGCCCATTTTCCCAGTTTATTGAAAACAATAAATACAGAGATTCCTTATCCGATAAAAGCCTTTTTAATTTTTGGAAATAATACATTAACTACATATGCTAATTCAAAAGAAGTCTATGAATCGTTAATGAAAGTTGATTTTTTAGTTGTTTCTGATATTTATATGACTCCAACTGCAGAAATTGCAGATATAGTTTTACCAGCTGCTACTTGGCTCGAATTAGATCAGATATTAGGTGTGCCTTTTGGTTCAAATAAAGTTATTTTATCACAAAGAAAAATTGTTGAGAGTTTTGAATCGAAGCAGGATGAATGGATTATTTTAGAGTTATGTAAGAGATTGGATTTGCCTCTTGGAAGGGTGAATTTAGAAACTCTGTTAGATTATCAATTATCTTCTCTTGGCATTAATTTTAGACAACTTAAGAAAAGAGGTCATATATTTTTAGAAACGACTTATTTTAAATATAAAAAAAGTGGATTCAATACACAGTCTGGAAAAGTTGAATTATATTCGACATTACTTTACAGAAAAGGTTTGGATCCACTTCCAACATATATGGAGCCACCTGAAAGTCCTTATAGTAATCCAGAATTGGCTAAAAAATATCCTTTTATTCTGACTACTGGAAGTAGAGTCAAAGAATTTTTTCATTCTGAAGGTAGACAAATAAAATCATTAAGAGAAAAACACCTATATCCACTTGTGGAAATTAATGAAGATACTGCAAAGAAACTGAACATAAAAAATGGAGATTGGGTTTTTATAGAAACTTTAAGGGGAAGGATAAAACAAAAAGCAAAATTAACAAAAACAATAAATCCAAATGTTATCAATGTAGAACATGGGTGGTGGTTTCCAGAAAGAAATGATAAAAATCATGGTGTTTGGATTTCAAATGCCAATGTTTTAACAAATAATAAACCACCTTTTGATCCAGGTATTGGTACTTACCAATTAAGGGGTTTATTATGTAAAATTTATCCTGTAAAAAATCAAGATAATTAATTGATGTCTAGAGTTGGATAACCCTGACATTTTTTGTTAAAGAAAATACATCTTTTACATTTTTTTAGGATAAATTCATTTTGTTGAAGAAAATTTACAATAATCCAAACAAAAGTTTTTTTTAAATTAAAATCATTGTAATAAAAGTTTAATTCATGTAAAAATGGACATGAGTCATCTGAATTTTTATTGGGAAAACATTTACCTTTACATTCTAAGCAATTTTTAGGAGTTTTATATTTTTTTTGGATATATTCAAAATTATCAAACATACATGGAAAAAAAGGTGTCATTATGTTGAATTTAAGTTTCATTGAAGATAATTGATTAATGACATTCAAAACAACTGAACCTTTTTTATTGTTTAATTCTTTTGGCGTAATGATAAAATAAATGTCAAATTCTAAATTCTTAGTTTTTTTTGAATTTTCTATTTTTTTATATAGTTCTTTTTCACTTAATGATAAGTCTAATATTATTTTTGAATTTTTATTAACCATTGAAATTACCAATTTTCAGTTTTTTTATCCAAGATGAAATTAACCATCTGAATTCACGATTTGAGTGTAAGTTAGAAAAAATATATTTTAATGTAAGTTTATTTAGTTCACAATAAAAATTATTTTTTTCATTTGAATCAGAATTTTTTTTAAGCATCATTTTATTTGAGGTGTAACAACTATGACAAAATGGTAAAAAAGCGCAATTTTGACATTCAATATTATTAGGTAATAAATCTTTTAAAAAAACTTTAAAATATTTTTCTCTCAGATTTTTATATGAATCTTTGAAAACATTACCTATAATTAAAGATGTTTCAGATCTCGCAGAATCGCATGGGTAAATATTTCCCTTATTATCGAATGACAATTGAGTGAAAAATGCTCCACAAGGTTTCTTAAGACACATGAATTTCTTTTCTTTTCCAAGTATTTTTAAGATAATGATAAGAGTTCTTGTATCAAAGAAAAGTTTACCTTTTTTGTTTATTTTATAAATATAATCTATTGATTTTTTCCAAAAATTAAAAAATTCTTTTGGTGTATACCCAACTTCCTCCCAGTTTTCATATGCTCTGCCACAATAAATCATTGGTTTTATATGTATGGAAGAAAATTCATTTTTTACATATTCGTCAATAATATCTTTATGGTGATTGAGTGATTTTGAAGTTATAACTAATGTTGGGTTTATTTCATAATTATATTTTTTTTTAGCAAAAGACATCCAATATCTAACTTTTTCATAGTTTTTATTCCAGTTATTTGAGTTTAATTTTCTATTTTTATTATGAATAAATTCTGGTCCATCAAGAGAAGTTCCTATATTAAATTTGTTATTGACTAAGAAATCTAATTTATCTTCATCCATATACTCTAGGTTAGTTGCAATGTTAAAAATTATTTTTTTTCCTAATTTTTTATTTTTGTTTTTTATATATTTAGAAGCTTCTTTGATTAGTTTGAAGTTTAATAATGGCTCTCCTCCTTGAAATTCGAAAATTATTTTTCTTGAAGGAGAATTAAATGAAAAATCAATTATTTTTTTTGCAACTTTAAAGTCCATGTCGGTTTCATCATTTTTTTCATTAGTTGACATTGAACAACAATAAATACAATTATGTGAACATCTATTGGTTGTCCCAAAAATAAATGAAGAAGTATGATTTAAAATGAAATCGTTTTTTGATGAAAATTCGTTTAGTATGCGTATTTTATTTTTTTCTGTTAATATAAGACCTTTTTCTGTTAATTCTTTTATTAAACTACTATTGATTTCATTTTTTTTGATTTTTTCAAATTCTTTTTTTTCTAAAACTTTCCATCTACCATGCAAACTAGATATTAATATAAGTTCATCATTTAATTCAGTTGATAAAAAATTTATCATATAATAATACTTCTTTGAATTCATTTATTTAAAATTGAATGATTCAAAATAATACATTCTTTATCTTTATTTTATTAAAATGAACAGATATAGAGCAAAAAATTAGTCTTTATTAATAATGTAATTAAAAAACCAATTAGAATAAAAACTGCAAAATGTTGTTTTTGATTTACGAGTATTTCATTAAAGTTTAATTTTTTTGTTTCTGATAGTTTTTTAATTCTTTTAACATCTTCTTCTTTGAGATAATCTATATCATGTATGAAGTTAAATTTTTTATCCGCAATTATTTCGATAAAACTCATATTTAATGTAGATTTTTTTTGATAACCATTACGGTCTTTGTATATATTTTCGGCAAGTATCATCCCAGGTTCTAAATCCTTTATTTTGATTGGTTTAGTAAAAGTTTTGAATCCTATATATAATATGAAAAATCTGAAAAATATGAAAATTAGCATAGAAAATAAGATATTTGCTAGAAAGTTGAAATTAAAAACAGTTTTATAATCGAAAATTATCCTTAGTATAGAAGCTAAAGTAAATAATATTTCTGTTCTCGGTCCTGATACCGAATTAAAAACTTCATAGATAATAAATATAATAATTATTGACATGAAAAAATCAAGCTCAAATCCAATCATTCCTATTATTATTTGAATGATCCAGAATACACCTAAAAATATGATCAATAAAAAGAAGATTTTATATAAATTAAATGAAAATTTAAGACTTTCTTTTAAAATATCTAATTTACTATTTATTAAAAGTGAAAATGTATAAAACATAAAGACTGGGACAAATGTATTTATCATAAAGTTTATCATCAGTGAACTATTAGCGATTAAGTTTGCATCAAAGAATAAAAATAAACTTCCAAAAAATTTGGAATCTCCAGCTGGCCATATCCCTAACCACCAAAAAGAGAAAGATATTATAAATGCATAAATAATCTTTTTTAAAACCTCGATAGAAAGGCCGTTTGTTAATATTTGGTAGGTTAAACCGGTTAATAACAATAATAAAATATAAACATTCTTTATCCTGCCTTTTTTGAAATCTTCATAGGATATGATAGTTCCAATGATAATTGGTATTAAAATAAAATAATTTAACATTTCTTCACCTTATAACCCAAACTCTCTAATGATATCTTTACATTGTTCTCGCGCGCCTGAATCTTTAATATCATTACAAAGTCTTTTATCTTTTTTAAAATAAATGAAGCAAACAGATTTCCAGTCTGTATTATCTATAGATTTACAAATTTCAAAATCATTTAAGCTAATTGCCAAATCTTTAAGACACATTCCTTTGAAATAGGGATCATCTATATAGTAACATATTTTTGGATTTTTTTCAATAAAAGATATACAATTGAGCCTATATGATTCATGTTCAATACAATCACAATATTTTTTCTCGTTTTTTATAAAAGATAAACAGAAAAATTTTTCATCCAATTTTACTTTTTCACAATCCTTTTTTATTTCGTTTATCATATTCAAACACTCTTTATCGTTAAAACAAAGTTCTGAATTAAGACTTTCGGTAGCATCTAAAAAACAAAAATTTAAATTTTTTTGTCTTTTAAGAAAATTTTTCTTGTTATATTTTACTAAAAAAATAATTGTTACTAATAATATAAATATTGTAAAAATTACTAGGAGTTTTTTCATAATAACTATTTTTGTAAAGCAGAAATAAACAATTATCTGTTAAAAAGGTCTCATCTCTCTCCTCATTTTGAATAGACTAGAGGTAT
>Ga0066639_10003979_pt1 | contig 12655 bp, 14 predicted proteins | sample CryGeyCG2114_010_2_FD_59504 | JGI IMG/M metagenome (GOLD analysis project Ga0066639, IMG submission 59504) | Groundwater microbial communities from aquifer - Crystal Geyser CG10_big_fil_rev_8/21/14_0.10 | ecosystem: Environmental > Aquatic > Deep subsurface > Groundwater | place: USA: Utah...
TTGAAAAAATGGCTTTTGTATCATTTTCAGAAAGTACGTTATCTAATTCTTTTGATAGAGCTGAAATTCTTCTTTCAAGTCTGTTAATCTCATTTTGAGTATTATTTGCCCCAAAAAGATTGATTGGTTGATTTTTAAGATTTTCTAACTTGCGATAAAGTTCACTTCTTTTTTGCTCTATCTTGTTATGCCTTGATATTTTCTCCTCTAAAAAAGGCTCATATTTTATTACTTGTTCTTCAATTTTTTTGCTATTTTTTAAAGTGTTGTCAATTTCTTCTATACCAAGTTGAACTATTTCGCTGTTTTCTTCATAAATTCTGCTTAAAAGCTCTGACCAATATTCTCTTGGAAGTTGCATTATTTGAGACATCCCATCAAAAATAACTTGTTCAGAAGATACTAGTTGATTTGGCGTAGCAGATCCGAATGCATTGTTAGGTTGATAGATAGTGTTTTTTATTTTTTCTACTTCTGAGTGTGTAAATGCTTCTAAAGCGTTTAAATTCATCCTTTTACTTCTTTTAACTAAAGCTTCAGTCCCATCTATAGCATATCTAACTATGTCATCAAGAGTGTTGTTTACACTTGAAACTTGAAATAACTTTGCTGGAGCTGTTATAAAAAAATTAGTTAATGTAACAATACTAGCTGCTATAACTATAGCTACAGTTGAAATAGCATTTATTGCAGTTGCCTCTATTTTTAAGAGATCAATCGATTTTGCTGCTGCATCCCAAGCTGTTATAGTTGGATCAAAATGTCCAGCAGATGCTTCGATTGGACTATTTCGCAAAGAAGAAAAATCTATAAGATTCATAGTAATAACTACCTCGTCAATAAAAATTAGGCATTATTATAGATTTATTATGAAAAATAATCAAATTAATAAAACTTTTATGTAGAAAAACTTAAATAGGAAGAGTTTACAAAAAAAATATAAAAAAAATTGACTCTCAAAGCTTAATTGTATGTGTTAAAATTAAATATATTAATTTTAAGCTGAGCTAAGCTTATTCACAGCCAACTTTTTATTTGAGGGAGGTTTGGTTCAATGCATGGTTGCACTCACCAATAAGAAGTTATTCCAAATTTCTCCAATTTGCCAAAATCGCAGCATTTGTTAGTGCTATTACTGCCAAATCTTTAATAGAAACCCCATAGCAATAAGAATACAAGCCAAGTCCTGCAGCTCCTACAGAAGCTGCAGTCAAAGCAGCGGTTTTCGCAATACCTGACCAATCAGTTGAGTTATTTACCGCCGTTACATATAGATTTTTTTTGAGCTTAATACTTTCTAAAAAGGCTTTTCGTCTCATTAATTTTTGTTTAACAACAGTTTCAAAATGCGCATTCTTATAACTTTCCCAAGATTCTAAGGCTTTGATATCATCATTTGATATCAGTTGTTCCATTTCACTCACCTTAGAAGCAATATCTTCCTCAAGTGCTTTAATTTGATTTTGGAGATTAGTATCGTTGCTAGAGCCTAATTGCTGTTTTAGTGCATCTAATCTAGACTCAAGTTGTTGCTTTAAAAGCTTAAGCCTTCCGTACTTAGGTATAAGACTTTTAATTGAGTTTTCATATTCATTCATAAGATTTTGAATTTTTTCAGAATCACCTAAGATTTCATCTATTTCATTTAAGTCATTTTGGATTTTTGTCGAATTGTCACTAAAAATATCCCCTAAGAAATCTTCCCAAAATTCTTTAGGAAGAGAAACCAACCCAGAGATGCCAGAATATATTTTTCTCATCGAACTCCTTAACGCAGAAGGATTTGATGTTCCAAAAAGGATATTATCTTGATATATGAGGTTTTCAATTTTTCTTTTTTCAGGTTTTACTAGCTCTTCTAAGACTTTATAGTTAAGTCTTTTATGTTTAAATTCTAAAGCTTCTTTTTTATTTATAATGCTTTTGACAGCATCTAGAAGAAAACTATTTGGGCTAGAAATGAAAAATACCTTTAAAGGAGCTGTAATCAAAATATTTAATGTGCCAACTACTACAAAGCCAACTGCGGCTATAACTGATAGTATTTTTGACTGCCAGGGGAAATTAGCCCTTATTTCTCTAATTGGGGCAAAATAGCCTGGAGCTGGCTCAAATGGGGAGGATTTAAGAGATGGGTAACTTGCAATCATTTTTAACCTTATTACTTAATTAATTAATAATATTATATAGTACTTTTTTATTAATTTCAAATTATTATTAACGTTTTTTCGTTTATTTTAATTAAATACTATAAACAATTCAATGTTAATGATTTATTTTAATTGCTTTTTAATAAAAAATGTGTTATTATATATTTAGTGGGGTTAAAAAGAGGTTTTAATATGCACAAAGCTCAATTAGAAAGTAAAATAGATTATTTAGAGACTGAACTGTCTTATTTGAATAATTTATTAACCAAGGCTGGTTTTGCCAATGGTATTGAGACTTTAAAAAAAACCATAGAATCAATGCTAATAGAAGAGTATCTAATCGAAGAATCTTGATTTTTTTCATTCCCTCAGTTAATTTTTAAGATTAATTTGCGAGAGGGAACATGCCAAAGCTAATCTTTGAAGATAGCAATGAAGAAGTTGAACTACCTGAAAATTCTGAAATAGCAGAAGCTTGTGAAGAACAGGGTATCCCATTTGCTTGCACAGAAGGCATTTGTGGTACATGTGTAATCCAGGTTAAGGGGAATGAAAACCTGTCTGAGTTTACAGAAGCTGAAGAAGATTTCCTTGGTGAAGAAGGAAATGAAGATGAAGAAGGGGAAGTAGAGCGTTTAGCTTGTCAGTGTAGGATAAAAACTGGAACCGTCAAAATTAAGTATTAATAATGAATAAAATCACTAAGGAAATGACAATCGAGGAAATTTTTCAGAAATTTCCCCAACAAAGCCAAAGACTTGCCCAAGAAATGTCAAATACAGGTCTTCACTGTGCTGGTTGCTCAGCTGCAACCTGGGAGACACTTGAAGCCGGCATGTATGGGCATGGATTTGATGATCAAGCAATTGAACTATTGACTGAAAAACTCAATCAAATCATTGAGGAAAAAATCGACACGAATTCAATCACTTTGACCAAAAAGGCTGCCGACAAATTTCTTTCAATCCTAAAAGAAGAGAAAAAGGAAGGCTGGGGTCTTCGTTTAATGGAAAAAGCGGCTGGATGCAATGGTTTTGAATATGTCTTAGATTTTTCAGAAAAACCTGAAGAAGATGATTTAACATATACATCTAATAATGTTGAAATCCATGTAAAGAAAATTGATTCAGATCGTTTGGTAGGTTGTTTTATAGACTATGTTGATGGGCTTCATGGAGCTGGTTTTAAAATTAGCAACCCAAATGTAAAGTCTTCTTGTAGTTGTGGATCTTCTCACAGTTATTAATTAGGTTATAGATCTCCTAAAATTTTATTGGGATCTTCCAAATTATTTTTAATCTCAATTAGGAAGCCAATGGCTTCCTCTCCATCAACAATCCGATGGTCATAACTTAGAGCTAGATACATCATTGGCTTGATGATCACTTCATCATTGACGGCGATGGGCCTTTTTTGAATTGCATGCATCCCCAAAATCCCACTTTGTGGCGGGTTTAAAATAGGAGTAGACAAAAGAGATCCATACACTCCCCCATTTGTAATTGTAAAACTTCCACCTTTTAGGTCTTCAATTGAAATTTGATCATTACGGGCCTTTTCAGCAAAATCTTTCAGTTTTTGTTCTATTTCAGCAAAATTCATCTTATCGCAGTCTCTAATGACAGGGACATAAAGCCCTTTTTCTGTTCCTACTGCAATTCCAATATCATAGTATTTTCTATAAACAATTTCATCTTGATCAATATATGCATTAATATCTGGATATTTTTTTAAAGCAAGTACTGATGCTTTAATAAAAAAAGACATGAACCCAAGCTTCACATTGTGTTTTTTCATAAAGCTCTCTTTTTCCTTAGTCCTTATATCTATGATTTTTTCCATGTTAACTTCATTAAAAGTCGTTAGCATAGCTGTTTGATTTTTTGCACTAACAAGTCTTTCTGCAACTAATTTCCTAAGTTTCGACATACGAGTTCTTTCTTCTCTGTTAGAAGCTTCTTTCTTTTCTGTTGAGATAGGCTTTTTTTGTTTTTGAGCTGGTGGTAGATCTTTATCATCTAGTATAGGCTGCTTTTCTTCAGATAAGCTCTCATAAGAGACTTTTGGTTCAACTTCAGCTTTAAAGTCTGTATCAACAAATCCAATCACTTGCCCCACTTCAACTATATCATCAACTTTTACATTAAGTTCTATTTTTCCGGATTCAGGAGAGTTTAAAGTTTGATTCACCTTGTCTGTTTCAAGCTCGATAATCTCGTCATCTATTTGAACGATAGCTCCATTTTGTCTAATGATATTGCAAACGGTTGCTTCGGCGATTGACTCGCCTAAACTTGGAACTTTGATTTCTACTTTCATTACTCTAAAGCCTTGTTTAATAGTGTATTTAACTCATCTATGTGTTGCTTATGTGACCCGACTGCTGGAGATGCGCTGGCCATTCTGCCAATATACTTTAGCTTTAATGGGCTTATAATTTCATTTAAAGGTTGACAGATGTAGCTCCATGCTCCCATATTTTCAGGTTCCTCCTGCAACCAAATACATTCTTTAATATTTTGATATTTCTCAAGAATTTTTTTTATCTTTTCTTTGTTAAGAGGATAAAGTTGTTCAATTCGAATAATTAAAGAGTTATTTTTTTCTCTTTTTTTTAGAAGATCATAAAAAATCTTGCCACTGCAAAATATTAGTTTTTCTGGATTTTTAGTTTCGCTTGATTCTTCTAAAATTTCTTCAAAATTACCTGTTGTTAAATCATTAAATGAGCTTTTACAAAGATTTTCTCTCAATAAAGACTTTGGAGTGAAGACAATTAGAGGTTTTTTCAACTTTCTCAATGCTTGTCTTCTCAAGATGTGAAAGTATTGAGAAGGTGTAGTGCAGTTAACAATTTGAATATTCTCATCTGCACAAAGTTGCAAAAATCTCTCTATTCTTGCAGAAGAATGCTCTGGACCCTGTCCTTCAAACCCATGAGGCAACAGCATTACTAAAGAAGAAAATCTGCGCCATTTTTTTTCAGCTGAAACAATATATTGATCAATTAAAACTTGAGCTTCATTGCAAAAATCCCCAAATTGAGCCTCCCATAAAACAAGTGCATTTGGGTTGGACAAGCTATAACCATATTCAAAGCCTAGAGCAGCAAACTCAGAAAGTGGACTATTGACAATTTCAAAAGATGCTTGATCTTTGTGTAAATTACTTAATGGGTAATATTGATTCCCATTCTTCTGATCTATCCACATCAAGTGCCTTTGATTAAATGTCCCCCTTTTTGAATCTTGCCCTGCAAGCCTTACTGGTATTTTTTCTAATAATATTGATGAAAACGACAGCATCTCAGCAAAAGACCAATCTATGCACTTGCTATTAAGATCTTTTTTTATACATTCATCTCTAGCTATAACCCATTTTTTAAGCTTTGGATGTAGACTAAATCCTTCCGGCAGCTTTGAGAAATTTTGAATAATTGTTTTTATTAAATCAAAACTTACAGAGGTTTTTAAAGAAGTAAATACATTTTCCGCATGATCTAGATTTAAGTATTTAGACCAAACAGATCCTAGCATCATTTCAGACTCCGGAGGCTTTTGTTTAAACTCTAGTTTCTTTTTTAAAGCGCTATCCAAAGTTTCTCTAAAAACTTGCTCTAATTTTTGTGCTTCTTTTTCTTTAATAATACCCTGTTTTATCAAGCTGTCTTGGTAGATCTCCCTAATTGAGCGCTTGTTTCTGATTATCTCGTATTGCAAAGGTTGGGTAAAAGCTGGTTCATCACCTTCGTTATGACCATATTTTCTATAGCTAATTAGATCTAAAATCACATCGATTTTAAATTTGTATCTAATTTCCAAAGCTAAAATTGTTGCAATTATACAACCTTCTGGATCCTCTGCATTAACATGAAAAACCGGAATTCCAAAAGTCTTGGCAATATCTGAACAATTGATAGTTGATTTTCCTTCTTCCGGTGAAGTTGTGAAACCTATTTGATTATTGATTATGACATGAATGGTCCCTCCTACTTTATAATTCTCAAGCTTCATAAGCTGAAGTAACTCGTATACAACTCCCTGCCCTGCAAATGAGGCATCTCCATGAATTAGAACCGGTAAAATTTCACTTTTGCTAAAATCTCTTTTTAAAAATTGTTTCGCATATGTTTGTCCCAAAACAATTGAATCAACCGATTCTAGATGAGATGGATTAGCACTTAAGTGAATATGAACTGTTTCATCGCTTTCGTTATTGAAGGTAGTCGAAAACCCCTTATGGTATTTAACATCTCCTGATCCTTCATAAGAAAATGGATAATAGTCTTCTTCAAACTCATGGAAAATAACTGAGTATGGTTTTTTTAATATATTTGCCAAAACATTTAATCTTCCCCTGTGAGCCATCCCTATTATAACTTCTTTCAAATTAAAATCTTTTATGCCTTGCTCTATAAGGGCCTGGATAACTGGAATTAAAGTTTCGCAACCTTCTAAAGAAAATCTTTTTTGACCTGAGTATTTGATATTTAAAAATGACTCAAATATTTCTGCGTTATTTAACGAATTTAAAATTGAATGCTGGGTTTCTGAAGTTAAATTTGAAGTAGGTTCATTCTCAAGTTTTTTTTGAATCCAAGTCCGTAACTGATCTTCGCAATGTCCAAATTCAAAACCAATTTTATTACAATAAACATTTTTCAATTTGCTAATAAACTTCTTAAGCTCGACTTTCTCACCATCTAAATAAAAAGTTGTATCTAGGTCTTGATCATTCAAATTGAAAGATTCAATATTTATTTGCTTTTCTTTTTGCTTTAAAGGGTTGTTATTTACATATTTGAACCCTTCATACCTAAATGCTTCAACTAATTTAAAAATATCGACTTGTTTAACAGAGCCTCCAATATGGATATCTTCTGCAAATTCAAAACCATCAAAAAAAGCCCTCCAGCTAGCCTCTATATTATTTGGGTTTTCTCTGTATGCTTTATAAAGGTTTTCAACAACCTTTAAGTTCAAAATATTTACCAGCACCATAAACTCCTTTTTCTCTAGCTGACAAATACCTGAAAAAAAATTTTGATTGAAGATATTTTACGTTTGTTCGTGAGAAAAGAACTCTTCAAATTATCTCAATTTAAGCTTAGAAAAATATTTAAAGAAAAATATTGACCGCAATAGGGTGGAAATTAATATGCCACTTAGTATATAAGTCTTGACTTCATAGACATAATTCGATGAATTTTGTCCCTCATTGAAAAAAAAGATTTTCAAAAAAGGATTGTTCAGTTAACAAACAAATCGTAAAGCTTGCATCAGGAGTTTGATATTTTTATGAAAAGCGAAAGACTAAAGAAACTTGAAGTGGAACTACAAGATTTAGAGCAGTGGTTAAAACTCGGTCTTGTTCCAAAAAAAGACATTGATAAACATAAAGACGAAATACGAATTTTAAATGAGAAAATTGAAGAGGAAAAAGATAGACTTCGCTTCTTAAAAGAAAATGGTGAAATTGAAGAATATGTAACTCCCAAAAAAGCACCACCAAGACAAGTCTATCCTGAAGCTCATACTCTGTCAGATATGGAAATGGGAATGGAAATGACAGAAGCTGGATTTGACATGGACAGTGGTGGGTATGAAGAGACTCAAGCTGATACAGAGTTCGATGAAGACCGCACTCACTACGAGTCTGAAGAAGAAGAAGATCCTTTTTCTGACAAAAACCGTTGGAAACGAGGAATCCTTGAAGATCCCGACTCCGACAACTGGTGATATTAGCCTTTACTTTCATATTCCTTTTTGTCGAAAAAAGTGCCCATATTGTCATTTCTTTGTTATCAGAGATGACCTAGAAAAACAAAAAATCCTTTTAAGGGCACTTATTAATGAGATTTCTCAAAAAGAAGATCTTTTAAAAGATAAAAAAATCATCTCCATTTATTTTGGTGGTGGAACTCCTTTTTTATTTCAAACTGAGTTTTTAAAAGAAGTTGTTGAAAAAATCCATGCAACTAAAGTTAGTTTCTCAAGTGATGTCGAAATCTCTATTGAGGCTAATCCTGAGGATGTGAGCATAGAAAAAATCAAACACCTTAAAGAAATAGGATTTAACCGAATAAGCATAGGGGTTCAGTCATTAGATGATATGCTTTTAAAGCTCTTAGGTAGATCTCACGGCAAGGCTACTATATTAGAGGCTTTAAACAGCATATATAAAGGAGGGATTGAAAATATTTCAATAGACTTGATGTACGATGTCCCCAATCAAACTATTTGTTCATGGCAAAATACACTTATTCAACTAGAACGCCTCCCTATATCACATATTTCTTTGTATAATCTAACTATTGAACCAAATACCGCCTTCTATAGAAAAAAAGATATGCTTATAAAAATGAGACCTTCAGGGGATATCTCAAAAGAAATGCTTATTAGAGCTGTTGATAGCTTTGAAAAGCTTGGATTCAGGCGATACGAAATATCTGCATTTGCTAAAAATAACAAATATTCAAAACACAACGTTGGATATTGGCTCAATAGACCTTGTATTGGATATGGTCCTTCTGCATTTTCTTACCACAATAATGAAAGAGTGCAAAACTACTGTAATTTTGCAAAGTATGTTAACGCCATCTTAGAAGAGAAAAGTCCTGTAGGATTTGTCGATAAAATCAGCGAGAAAGAAAAAGTAAAAGAAGCTTTTATTATCTCTTTAAGATTGACTCAAGGTGTTGATGTTGCCCTATTTGAAAAAAGATATGGTGAATTGCCTTCTGATGCAAAAGAAGCTGTAAAAAGGCTTTATAAAGAAGGATATTTGCAAAAGAGCAAAGAAAATATCTCTCTAACTAAAAAAGGTCTTCTTTTTTATGATTCTGTTGCATCAGAAATAATATAGATTATGCAATATCTTTTACTGACAAGATTTTCATATCAAAAGTAAGTGTTTGACCTGCTAAAGGATGATTAAAATCTACAATTACCTTCTTATCTTCTATTTTGTGAATTTTAATTCTAAACTGTTGGCCAAATTCATCTTGTACTCCGAGTACAGCACCTTCATATAACATATTTTCAGGGATAGAAGCTGAGTCAACTTCCTGAAAAGCGCCTGGATCTATTTCTCCATAAGCCTCTTTTGGTGGGAGAGTAACTCTTTTTGTGTCCCCTTCACTTAATTCTTGTATAGCATCTTCTAAAGCTGGAAGAATCTGATGAGAGCCCTGCAAAAAAGTTACGGGATCTTCACCTACATTGCTGTCTATCAACTTACCGTCATCCATGAATACAGAGTACTCTAGGCTAACTTGTTTACCGTTTTCTATCATCCTACTCTCCTTGTTATCCTATATCTACACTTAACAAATTACTGCGTCATTTGACCATAATCTTTTTTTTGCCTTTTTTTGAAGACACTAAGAATCAAGATGATTGACAGTAAATTTATTTTTTTTGAGGTTTTACAGCCAAAAGAAATACACATGGGTTTTTTCCAATCTCTATTTTTTTTTGCTTCCAGGTAGAGATTGGTTGAGTAATAACCCTTTCATCTTTTGAGGTTAGGCTAATAGCTGCACATAGAAGGGTTTTAGGATTAAGTATCTCAATGCATGATTGGAGCATCTTATCACTTCTATAAGGAGCTTCAATCCATACATGCGTAAAAAGCTCTAAACTAGCGCTTTTTTCCATAATAGCTAGTTTTTTAGCTAACATGTCGATTTTTCTAGGAAGATATCCATGAAAAACAAAACTCTGAGCCGAAAAACCAGATAGCATAAGAGCTATTAAAATTGATGATGGTCCAGTTACACTTTTAACTTGAATGGAATTTTTTTTTGCAAGCTCAACTAACTTTGACCCTGGATCTGCAATACAAGGCAAGCCCGCATCTGACAATATCCCAAATTTGCCCCCTTTTCTGATAATAGAAATAAACTCTTTTAACTCGTTTTCATCCGTATATTTACTAAGTTTTTCCATCTGTATTTTTTGCATTTCATCTCTATCCATAAACTGCAAAAGGTATTTTCTAGCTATCTTTTCATCTTCAACAAAAATTCCATTTAAATCAGAGACTATAGATCCTAAGTTTGCTGGAAAAAGGTTCTTGTCAAAGTTGTTTGGGTCTAAGCTATTAGGGAGTAAATAAAGTTTAGTTTCTTGCATAGTAGATCTTTGATAAAAAAAGATCTAAGATAGCAGATTCTGATATTTTTTCATCCCTTAATGCAATCTCTGCGTCAAATAGGTATGCCAGCGCTTTTTTAAAATATAGGATTGAAAGAGATTGGACTTGGGATTTTCTTTTTTCAAATAATTTGGGCCAGAGTTTTGGAAAATGGCTTTTTAATTCATGAGGAGAGATATTTTGTTTCATAAGAGATGCCATTTTAAATCCCAATTGTAATTGGCGTCTGACTGCATTCGTAAATAGTTGGATATCAGCTGAGCTTAAATATGGATACTTCCCTTCAAATACAAAATCCTCTGCCATTTGCCAAGTTGAAAGTTCATCTAATTGCTGGACTATCTCTTCAACATCTTCATGGTCAATCCTTTTCTTCTCATATGTAAATAAAATCAATTTTTGCAACTCTTGATCTAAAAGGGCAAAATTATGCCCAACTTTATCTAGTAACTTTTTATGAGCTGCCTGAGTAAGTTCAACTTTTTTCATTTTAGCTTTTGAAAAAAGCATTTTTTCAATTCTATCATTCTTTTCCCATGGCTTTTCTTTACTTAAGTCAAAAATTACACCCTGTTTTTCTATAATTTTCTCTATTGCTTCAGCACCTTTAATTGAAGGTGCAGCCAATAAAAAGAAACCATCTTTAAAATTTTCAACAAGCTTTGAAAAACTTTTTAAATCCTTTAATTTGTGAATATTATCAATTATAAAAAAAGGAGTTTGGGAAAACAAAGATAATGAATCAACTTCTTCATGGATTTTTTGATATGATAAATCATTACCATCAAATTTTGTGCAAGACACACCATCTTTCAAAAAAAAATGCTTTGAGTAATTAATGACCTGAGATCTTTCATAATCATCTGCTACAATAATTAAATACAAGTTCTCTAAGGAAGAATTTTTTAAATGGGAAAAAAATCCTTTGGAGTCATTAAACCTCATATAGCACCCCAGTGGAAAATTATATTTTTTTCCAGTTCCGGATGAAGAGAGTGGTATACCGGGCAGTTTAAGGCAGCTTTTTCAAGCTTTTCTTTATTTTCCTTTTCAACATCTGGCATGTATATATTGATTAAAATCTTATGAATCGCCCTCGGAGAGTTTTTCATCACTTTCTCAACATTCATATATGAGCCTTGTATTGACAATCCTAACAAATTAGCATGAATTGCAATCAATGTCATAATACAAGAACCTAAAGATGTCGGGATTAAATCAGTTGGAGAGAAAAATTTGCCTTCCCCATGATTATCAGTAGGTGCGTCTGTAAAAATTACTTGCTTACTTTGCAGGTGGGTGATTTTAGTCTTTAAATCACCTATATATTGAATAGAATACTGATTCATCTTCTCTTCTTGTTAACTTTAACTTTCTTAGTTGAATATCTTACTAAAAAATCCACTCAATTTCAATGCCTACCCTTAAAATATTTATTGACTCCTCTGGAAGTTTTTTGATTAAAAATATTATTATAATACATTCTAAATTACTAACAATTACCATTTTACATTATTAATATCGTTTAATTTATATAATAATAAAACTATTATTAGATTTATAATTTATAATTTAATATAATGTAGGCATATTTAATAAAAGGTAATAATATGTCAATTAATACACAAAATTTCAAAAGTGTTGCTCCTGATTGGGGTGCAGATGAACATTTCATAGATGGAAGTTCTGCTGAAGAAACAAACTTAAAGGATAGCTTAAAGGTTTTTCCAAACTTAAGATTTTCTTTTATGAAAATTTCTTTTATTAATCAAAAAATTAAAAAAATTTCAGCTCTAGCACTTGCTATAATTTTAATTCCCCTAAAAGTTATTCAAGATATTTATTACCACTCTAAACAGTTAGTTGGATGGGCTTTTAAGCCAAGTGATGATCTTCCGAACAACAATACTCTGCAAATACCTTCTAGATACTTTCAAAAAGGCCGTATTCAACAAACATTTTCTAATGAACAGCCTGTATATCATTTTAATGAGCCATCAAGATATGGTGATTACCCGGCTAGTATGTCAAAAGAAGAGTACGAGAGCAGCCGGAGATTGCCTGCAGAAATCCCTTATCTCTAAAGGGGCTGTTCATTATAGCCCTTTGTTATTTTTTCTCACAAAGCTCTTCTGCAAGCTTTTGGTAGTCCTTGCTGCCATGACAGTCTTTAGCATATCTAGAAATAGGTTTTAAATGCAACGGAGCCTCAGCGAGCTTTATATTTTCTCTAATTACACTCTTATAAATTTGCTTATCAAAGCGGCTTTTTAATTGCTCTAGTACTTCTTTAGAATGTTTGGTTCTTAGATCTACCCTACAGGGTAAGATACCTGAAATTTTTAATT
>Ga0066639_10003981_pt1 | contig 12647 bp, 12 predicted proteins | sample CryGeyCG2114_010_2_FD_59504 | JGI IMG/M metagenome (GOLD analysis project Ga0066639, IMG submission 59504) | Groundwater microbial communities from aquifer - Crystal Geyser CG10_big_fil_rev_8/21/14_0.10 | ecosystem: Environmental > Aquatic > Deep subsurface > Groundwater | place: USA: Utah...
CCCTGCTGTTGTCCCAGTGGCAGAGGCCCCACCCTCTGAACCTGCGATCGCTATTCCTCCTGCTCCTGCTCACTTTGATCTAGCCGACTCAGTTAGATGTGAATCGCAAACTGGCTTTGTCTATGACTGGTCAACAGGAACCTGCAACCCGCGAAGCTTAGTGCTTTGCCAGGGCAACTGCCACCAAACTCCTGATGCACCCCTGTTCCCAACTCTGGGTAGCTTTACCTTGCCTGCACCCAATAGCGAGTCAAGTTGTGCTAGGGCCGGCGGATTTTGGTACGCCAACGGTCTTATCTACAGCTGTCATTTCTTAAATTAATTATGGAGAAGGCGACTATGAAAAAAATATTTACTCTGGCCCTAATCTCGATCTTTTCATTCTCCTCTTATGCCATCATGCTAGAAGATGTGGTGATTAAGGGGGAGATTAAATCGATTACAGAAAATGGAGTCACAATCGTTGATAGCATGGGAAAAGTTCACAAGATTAAAAAAAGTGATTTGCCTAAGCATATCAAACTTGCCCCATCAAAAAAGATATCGATCGCGCTAAAAGTCAAAGCTTCGCAATTTGCTTTTTCTCGCTTGCCCTATGAGCTAGAAGATATTTCCAAGCTTAAAAAGGACGACATAATAAAACTGCTCTATAGCTACCAAGCATTTATTGCCAGTGCTGATCAGGAGATGAGTGGCAAAACGCCATACAAAGCATTTAATGAAGAAGATGAAAAATACACTGATGTTTGGCGCTATATTTTAGACAGCGCCTTTGCCGATGATCCACCAAACTATACCTGTTTTTGGGGTGGATGGCCGACCAACGTCACCAGTGGAGGTAACTGTCAGTCACCTCATCACAGTGGCGTGCAAAATAGCATGGAAGCAACTGACCCGCTAAAATATCATAGCTGTAGCACAGGCGGAAATGTCTATCGCTGTAACCCGGTTATTTTTGGCGCCAGTACCCAAACCAACTCAGGCGAGGGACTTGGCGCTGCCGCACCAGCAACAGGCGCGCCTTCCGTCCAAGTCAGACCAGTACCGGAAAGTGACGCCGCCAATGGTATTTGTATTGTTGTTAGCAATCCCAGTCAAATTGTCGAGCGCTGCTTGACTGCTGCCGCACCTAACTTTTTATCTATTGTCGAAGCGATTAAAAGCAATCCGGCCAAAACCGCTGCCTTTGAAAGATTTGCAGCTTCAGTCGCCGCCTTTTGCCGCGACGGCCGCAACTCTTCAAATGCTGCCTGCGGAAATTTACGCGAGCGCCTGGCCGCCATTGAGATGGGGCGCCATGATAGCGTACGCCGTACTGCTGATGGCTCATGTGTCCATCAAGAGCACGGAAGTTTTGGTCAAAGTATTGGGGCCAGAACTGAAGGCGCCAATTCTTGTCCTGGCAGTCTATGCTACGTACGCGCCAGCTGCACGCCGGCACAGGCGGGAGCAAGTCCACTGGAAATTACCGCGGTATGCGGCTGCAATTATTTAGGCAGTGCCGATAGCAGCGAAGCAGTTCCCGATAGCGGGCAAATGCTCGCTTGCATCAACGATCAAAGCATCGCCACTTTAAATCGCTCGACTCCCGCTGCCGCCCCTGTGGTTCCAGGCGCCGGGCCAGCTAGTGAGCGCTGATTTTAATTTGGGTTAGAGTTTTATCGAAAGCGGGACAATAAAGAAAACCGCCAGAACGATCACCAGTACGGCGCAAAAATTTATAATAATCCCCACTCGCGCCATATCTTTGATACTGACGATGCCGCTGCCAAAAACAATAGCGTTGGGCGCTGTCGCTGCTGGCAACATGAAGGCGGCGCTGGCCGCCAGAGTGGTGCCAATCATAGGAATAACGGCCGAAATCCCCAGAGATTTACAAACGGAAACAATCACCGGCAACATCATTTCAGTTGAGGCCATGTTCGAAGTCACTTCTGTTAAAAAACTCATACCCAAAGTTAAAATGGGAACAAATACGACTTGCGGCAATCCCTGGGCGCCCAAAAATTTCTCACCAATATAGGCCGAAAGTCCCGAGGCCTGCATGCCTTTGGCCAAAGCAAAGCCACCACCAAAAAGTAAAATAGTGTGCCAAGGAATGCGGCCAATGACTTCGTGATGCAAAATCCCCCTACCCTTTTTTTGTCTGGCCGGAATGATAAATAGGCAGAGTGCCATCATAATCGCCACTGTCCCATCGTCAATCTTGCTACCATGAGCGAGCAAGCGCGACCAGCCAGGAATAGTTAAAGCTCCCAAAGTCAGATCGGCGCGAAAAATCCAGGCAAAGGCCATGGTAAAGAAAACTGCCATGATGGTAATCTCTTCAAAACGCAAGGGACCAAGCGCTTTAAGCTCGGCCCGAATCACGTCTTTTGGAAGCTCCATAGTTGTTTCAGCTTTAAGAAAAAAACGCTTAAGCCAGAAAAAAGCAATAAAAAAAATAACGAGGGCCACTGGCAGACCAAAAATAAACCACTGGGTAAAACCAATACTGCCCTTATCCGGAAAATTAAAAGCGTAAGTACGAGCAAAGGTCAGGTTAGGTGGAGTTCCAACCAGAGTGGCCATGCCTCCAATAGTGGCGCTATAAGCAATTCCCAGCATGAGAGCGACAGAAATATTATGCGCTTCCTCTTTTTGTTCAGGCTTACTGGATTGGCGCGAGGCCAAATCTTCAAAGTGAGAAATAAGGGCCAAACCAATGGATACCATCATGACAGTCGCAGCAGTGTTGCTCATCCACATAGAAAGGGTGAAAGTACAAAGCATAAATCCAAAGAGCATGCGCGATGGCCGCCCACCAAACCAAGATAAGACGGTCAAGGCCAAGCGACGATGAAGGTTCCACTCTTGCATCGCGAGTGCCACTAAAAAACCACCGATAAAGAGCATCAGCACCGAGGACATGTAGGCAGGAGCAATATCTTTGGCCGGCATAATATCTAAAAATGGATAGGCAACAATTGGTAACAAAGCAGTCGCGGCTAAAGGCAAAACCTCAAACACCCACCAAGTCGCCATAACCAAGGCCACGATGCTCATGCGATAGTAGGCAGCCATAGGCGAAATATTATTGGCAAATATGCTGATAACAAGGGCCAAAACCCCGAGTACCAGCAAGGGTCTTTGCACCAGCGTTTTAAATCCGGCCTTTTCAATTTTCATTTGATCATTGTGACTAAATTAAGACCACATGTCAGGCCATAGCACTTTAGAGATTTTCGCTGACTCTGGAAAAGACATGATTGGCCCAATGAACAGCGCGTATACGCCCGCTAGTACAGGCATCCCAATGAGCACCATCGGTTGAGCAATCATACTTCATACTAGGAATCGCGGACTGGCGACTGGAAATGAATTGACAATAATTTTCGCTCTCATTCATGGCCTGCATAAGCATGCTGTATAAGCGATCCTGTTTGGCGATTGGTTTTTTCTTAACATCTCCATCTGGCGGTCCTATCCAATAGCATTTGGCCCCCATTTCTTTCACACTGGCCACCATTTTTGTAACGGTTGCCTTTTGCGCTTTAAAGCTTGCCTCACTCTCCAGCATATTAATCTGATTGGCACCCAGTCCTATAATTACCAAGTCTGGCACTACCATCTCCTCATCATTGGCAGTCATATCCTTTAACAAGTCTGGAAAATATGGCGTTTTTTTATTATTCCCACGATCACCAGTATGATCAAAATTTCCTTGAAAGTAGCCACACTTGGTGCTGGCCCAACTCTCCTTAGAAAACCATCCCATGGGGGAACTACCACAATTGCCATAGGTGGCGACTTTGTGTCCTTCAGAGGAGAATAGGCCATGCAGCATGATTCCGTAAGACTGAGCTGTATGATTATCGCCGACAATTAAAATATTTTTGTACTTGGAGCCTGGAGATCGCGCTGCGCTGGCAGGAGCATCACTGGCTAAAGATGAACTAGCGGCAATCAGGCCGAAAAGACAAAGTTGTTTGAGCATAATGCAATCCTTGCAAAATATCTTAGGCCCATTTTGCCACAAACACTCAAAATTGATAGCTAGAAAAAAATTACAGGAGCGTTTCTGTCAGCTAAAGCAATTGATCGCGAATCTGCATCAGGATTTTGTTATAGTAGTAGGATTTTGGTTTTCCGTTAGCGACGTGATGATCGGGAATGAGTATCAGGCCCTTAGTCTTTAACAGTAGCTGCTTTAACTCCGGATTCTGCATAATCTTTTCGACAGTAGCGGCAAAAATCAAGTTGTAGTGAAACTCACTACCCTCTGCCATATCCTTGTAGTCAAAGGCGTGCCCTTTATAGCTGACTAAAGTGAATTTCTCATTTTTCATGATCTCATTGGCCTGATCGCCGGCGGTTTTGGCCGCCCACATGGACAAAAGATAGACTTGCTGACGGTCCATAGGCCAAGCGCTGTGGCCATGGCGAGGATCCTGCGGCCACTGTGGATCAGGATATTTCATTGACTGCCAAAGGGCCTCAACTGAAGCGTAGCGAACGCCTTCAAAGTCAAACCACGCTTCACCTAAATTGCTAAATACTCCCAGCTCGCCGCGCTTGGAAAGGACAACTTCTCCCGCTCCTGCATCTTGTGGCAAGACTTCCCATGAGGCGGCCTGATCGCGAGGAAAGGGCTTCCACCACTGACTGGGATAATTTTCTGAGGCATTGGCGAGCTTGGCCAAAATAGAAATCGACAAAAGTGGAATAAGAATGACTGAAATCCAACGATAGTACGATTTTTGCATATGTAATCTCCAGGTACGGCCTACCTTTTGGTAGTGCTTTGCACTACCAAAAGGTAGGCCGTACCTAATAATTAGAAAATATCAAAAGACATCATGATGGGTAAATGGTCAGAGTACCCCTCTCCCGTTTTGTCATCAAAGCGCTTAGGCACACCATGAAAAGTGGTGCGACGGCCAGTGTGCGGGTCCTTGCCAGAAACGTCCTGTGTGGCAAACGGCAGACGGAGCGCTACGAAGCTATCATAATTAGGGTGGAAACAAGCAACCTTACCCTTGCTATCGCAAGTATCACTGACGTGATTGCGGGGAGTAAAGAAGTGGTCTAGGCTGTCCCAATGGTTCTTGTAAAAGTAGGTTCCACGCTCAGGCACGAGGTTGCCTTTATTCTGTTCTGTTTGCTCGCCATAATATTTTTTTTCAGCGTCATAAAAATACATGTCACCATTTGGATTGAGAAGGTAATCATTAATAGCGTTGGGACTATCGCCTACCACCACATTGAAATCTCCGGCAGCAATGACATATCCTGGGGCATTAGCGGTGGCCTTGATAAGTGTTTGGGCGGCAATCACGCGAGCGGCATCAGGATTATTTTGACTTGGCCAGTGGTTGGCCAGAACTGTCACAAGGCGTCCGTTAATCTCAAATGTCGCCTCGAGGATACCCCGCGTAAGTTTTACCTTGGATTGATCTGTGTAGACGGGACTTAAGTCAATTTGATGGTATTTAATTTCAGAGGACAACTTGAACTTCGAAACAATCGCCACGTCAATACCGCGCTTGTCCGGTCCTTCAACCAAGAGGGTCTCAACATAGCCCTGCCCCTGTAGATCAACATCAATAAGACGCTTCAGCGCTTGTATATTTTCAATCTCTTCGAAAATCAAAATATCGGGTGTTACCCCCGACTTATTGGCGCTCATGATAACATGTGCCAGGTTGGATGATTTTTTATAAAAAATCTCCTCAGAGTAGTTCATATTAAAGCAGCGTTCGCGGTAGAAACCAGTTTGAGTTGCACAGTATTCCTGAACCGCGGGATCTCTTTTTTTAAGTTCTAAGGGCAAATATTGAAAATCCTCTTTGCCTTCATCATGTTCAGCATCGAAAAAATTCTCAAGATTGTAGGCCATCACAGTAAATGTGAATGCCTGCGCCACACGAGCAGTAAAAAGGAATGTAGAAAGGGCCAAAGCAAAGACTAAACCACGGGTAAACATCATCTCCCCCTAATGTTGATTATTAGGCCAGACTAATTACATAACAAGGCCCGATTAAAAGGACAAAGAAATATTTGTTAGGATCTAGCTAAAAATAAGATCTTTGTGGCTTTTCAAGACCTTGTAAAATTTACTCTCCACAGCAATTAGGCGTGCAAATACAGCAAAACAAATTCAATATACGGCAAAGTATAATTGGGTTGGCCCATAACTATATAATTTCAGGAGCTCTCTATGAAAAAATGGCATCTTATGGCACTTGCCTTGGCAACTTTATTAAGTGCGACACCAGCGCAAATTCTGGCCGCCTCAAATCGCGGTGAAAGCTATGAATACGATGCCGGAGCTCCTAAAAACTCTAAGTGGCCTGATCTTTTTGCTGAAACTCCTAACTACCGCGCCTTTGGGCAAGAAGTGATTGGCGGCAAAGGCGAAAAATTTCGCTGGATTTTTGGACCTATGTGGTACCGAGGAAGATTGACGCCCAATTCGGTTAAGGTTTTTGTTGTCGGACAGGAAGGGGCCCAAGACGAAAATGTCAGCAATCGTAGCTTTACAGGTTCAACTGGCACGCGCATGCAAAAATTCTTAAACTATCTAGGAATTGACCGCAGCTATCTTTTCATGAACACATTTGTTTATACCATCACTGGGCAATATTCTCTCTTTGGCGAAGATCGTAATGATGATCGCAAAGAATTAGAACTCAAGCGTTTATTGTGGCTTGCTCAGGATGAAGACAGCGTTGTGGTTAAACATCGCCATGCCCTGTTTAATTATATGCTTGAAACAAATCAAGAGACTCTTAAAGTCGTGGTTGGCGTTGGCACTGCCGGAAAAGATTCCGTTGCCACATGGTTTCGCTCTCAAGGCAGTTCATGCTCAAGCTCAACACTTAATAGTACTTACTGTGAAGGAAAAGGTAATTTAAAAGGCGTTATCGCCATTGGCGTCGCTCACCCCGGTGCGGCCTCAGAGCGCAACGGTGGCGCTGAAGCTGCCGGTAAACTTGTTGCAGACTTTACTAAGAAAGCGAAAATCGTTTCTGGCTTTATTAACAAAAATCCAGGTTTTTTACCACTTGATCCAGGCATGAGCAGAAGCTTTAATGCTCCATTTAAATACGGTCATGGCGCCATTCCTCACCGCGATTTTGCTTTTGGTACAACCTGGCGCATGGGTGAAAACGGGACAGCTTCAAATCGTCGCGGTCAGGATACCATCCAGATTTATTCAACCAACGGTTGCTATAACAACGCCGCAAAAGAAGGTAGCCGTTGTAGTGCCACTGCTGTCCACAATGTACAATATGACATACCTAAAGATCTGCTAGGCAAGGCGCCATCAGAAATGAGTAAAGGCGATGTACCCTATGAATCTCCAAAATCAAAAGATCTAAGACGAAGCTATGATGAAGGACCAGGCAAATTCGCTCCCACATTGGGCAAATTTATGGACATCGACTACAAAAGATTGGGCGTCACTCAACACCCCACTTTTGGACCTAATGGGGTTTACCGCGGACGCTTAGATGAGGCCAAAGTTTTGGTTATCGCCGATCAAGTCTCACATACTGATATGTTCTCAGGTCGCGCTTTAACCGGTGCTGCCGGTCAACGCCTACAAACCATGCTTGAGGCCATGGGGGCAACAGAGTCCTACGCCATTTTGCGAACTCTACCCTATGACACTCTTGACCTTTCAATCGAAGAGGCCAAACGTATTGCTCTTGACTCGCGAGTAGTAGACGCTCGTTTAGATGTCATCAATAAAGTTTTACAAGAAGGCAAAACCCAATTGGTTTTAGCAGTTGGCCCAGTTGCTCGCGCCGTCGTGCAAGGGCTTGAGCTAGATACCCCTGTTGTATCGCTTGATATTGCAGACCCGGCCCTTGCCCACGTTCGAGAATATCAGTCAGCACTTAAAAAGATTCGTTCTCTAGGCATTCGCCTAGATAATACTGGTAGCTTTAACTATCGCGGAGAGCTTACGGTTATTCCTCGCGCCGACCTGCCTGCCTACACTCGCTGGTGGATGGGAACGTCGGGAGATCGCGCCACAAGGGCCTACGAAATTAAAAATGGTAAACGCATAGACAACGCTGACTACTATAAAGTCTTTGCTCCGGCCTGGGCCTCCAAATGGAGATCTTCTTCAAAGGATTTATCACGGGAAGAAAGAGAGAGCATTGACGCTTTTGAGCGCACAGGACTTTAGAAAATAAAAAAATACTTGTTTAAATTAGGGCCCTGTTTTGGGGCCCTTTTTTATTTTGGAAACAATACGGCTAAGGCTAAAAGGAGTGATACCCAAATAGCTTGCCAAGTGAAATTGCGGTATGCGATTTTCAATTCCAGGATAATCTTTAAGCAGTTCCAGATAACGCTCAGAGGCATCCATGGTTAAAAACTGAAACTCGCGTTTTTCTTTGCGCTTATAGTGAGAGAGCGCCAGACGCGCCGCCATTCGCTCCCAACAAAAATCGCCTTCTTGTAGTTTTAAAAAATCCTTGAGATCAATCAAAAGCATTTCAGTATCCTCTAATGCCTCTGCCCCCATAGGAGATGGTGCTCCCTCTAAGTTGAATGTATAGGTGGAGGCCAGATCGCCTTCAAATTTAAAGGCGCGGTTAAACTCCTCGCCCTTGCTGTTTAAATAATACAGACGCAAACAGCCACGCATGACAATTCCCAAATTTTTTCCCACATCGCCAACGCGAAAAAAGTGTTCCCCCTTGCGCAAATGATACTTTTTACATGCGCTAAGAAACTTCTGCCACTCTTCATCTGGGAGAGGAGATATCTTGCGAAGATGAATTAAAATAGACTCCGGTGTTACGCTTTCCATACGCCTCTCATATCAAATTTTTGTTTAGAAACCAATTTACTTTTTTTCAACAAGACTATGAAAATTAGTAAAAATGAGTGATAAATGGCCATGTTAAGAATTTTCTTACTTTTTTCTTTAATATTTAGTGCTGGAAGAAGCAGCGCTGGTTTGCCAAGTGCACGATTTAAAACTTCTATCGATGTAATGAAGCAAGAAATCATTAAACGGGCAAAGAACAAAGACAATGATAAAGCAAAACTCTTAAAAGCTGCAACTCATCTGAGAGTTCTTTTATCTATCTATAACTCAATCAATCCGGAACTGAGGGACTGGCAAGAAAACCTTGCAAAACTTGAGCAGGCAATTCAATCTAAAAATGTCCAAGACTATAACCATATCATTCAATTATTTAAGCTCGACAAGCGCCAAAGTTATCAAACCCTCATGGCCATGTTGGAGCGCTTCTCCTTCGGCGAAAGCATCAAAGAAGAGCGTCAATTTCTTTACGGCGAACTCATTTGGTCATTGCAGGAAATAATAGATGCTATGTCACAGGACAATTTTACAAATTCTGATTTGTGGCCCAAAACAACTAGCGCCATGGTCCTGCGCAGTTTAAATCTACTTAATCACTTTAGTGGCGATTATGTGGTTGATCAAAGCGCGCATAAAATGGAGTGCTCACCACAGAACTTGAATACTCAATTAGGCAATAGCTCATACTTTTTACAACACGTCTCAAAAAGCAGTCAGGATGCTACCAGATGCGCTTTACCGACCTGTCATATCGTCGCCTTGTTAGGCAATTTGGAACGCATTCATCAGTTACAGAGTCGCTCAAAACTAAACAATAAGGAAGACAAAGAAGTTTTACACTTACTTAAAGAATTGGTCAGCGACCATGGCCCCTTACACGAAATTCAAAACGCCCTTCTTGCTTGCTATTAATGTCTTTTTGTATAAGGACAATGACCAGGCCGTGGTCCGATCTGGGGATGTTCGCGACAGGTTTTTGGTCTACGATCGTAGACTGAGCACTTACGAGTAACATGATCAAGGTAGCGGCATTGGGTTCCATAATGCTGGGCCAATATAAAACGACCGTCTTTAAGCGAAAAGCTCTTAACCACACCCTGTTTTTTTAGATACTTGAAAAGTTGCGGCAAGGGATAGTCTTTTTCAAACTCGTCCAAGGCCCCCAGTTGCACTAAATCGTCGACTGTCACTTCCACAGGCATTGTACAGCATAAGGCGTGGCAATCATGGCATAGCCCTTGACGGTATCTACTCCAAGTTAGCAAATGATCGATATCTGCTTTGCTATTCATAAAACACTTTTTCCTGTCTAAATATTGGTCAGATCATTTTTTTAGACAAATGCCATTTCACTTGACCACATAAATTCAATGGATTCCGCACCTATTTCTGGCACAAATCTTGCTTCATTTAAAGACAAAATCGTTATCTGGGGGAATTTTATGTTGAATTTAAAATCTATAATACCAGCTTTAGCTCTTTTAGGGCTCACCGCCTGTGTGCCTCAAGGACCTGTTAATTCCAAGAAAACAACCTCATCCAGTCAAAGTAACACTCCAAGTAGTGGCACTGCTACCTACACTGTGGTCGATAATGGAAATCCCCCTATCACCAACCAAACAGTCGATACTGGCAGCGGAACAGGTTCAGGAACAGGAACAGGAACAGGCAGCGGTAGCGGGACAACAACTCCTGACCCTGTTGTGACTGAATACAAGGATACCTGCGGTTCTTTATATCGCTCAAAAAATGGCGTGTACATTTTGATAGCAAGTGAAGACGGCAAATACTACACCATTACTTCTGAAACAACCAATGCCACCAGTGTGCTTAATTTACTTGCCTTTCCTAATGACTCTTATCAGGCCTGTATTTCCAGCGTCGTCACAGCAACAACTACCACTGTCAGCAAGGTGCGTGGGTTGGCATCATACCAATTCTTAATTAAAAGCATCAAGGCCAGCTACGTACAACTAGGCGAAGCGCAAGCACATCCTGAGCGCACGACTCTTAACGATCAGTATGGCTATGAAATGTGCGGTGAAATTAAATATTACACCGATACAGGAAAAACTGTTCACCACATTCAAATGCGCTACAAAAATATTGATTACATCCTTGAAGATGAAAGTAGCACCTTGGTGTCTTACTTGGATGCCCACGGCAAGACAAAAGGATGTGTTTATAACAACAGTAACTACTACACTGACTTTTCCAGAAACTTTAAACGCTTTTTCAAAGTCGCCGCCACAAACATTGGATGGCCTTAAAGAGGTGCTCGTTTCGAGCGCCTCTTCATAAGTTCTTGCATCCGTTCAACTATAAAGTGATGAAAATATTCGATACCCGCCTGGCCTTGCTGGGCAATGGCACTGGGTAAAAATGGCCCTTCTATTTCATGTGTCAAGGTAACAGGTCTTGGAATCAAAGTCGGACCGAGACCGCGAAAAAGAGGAAAGGGCACCTTGAGCTTTTTATAAAGAATATCAGTTAGAGGGTTTTCAAAAACCTGAAAAATCTGATCCCCCTTTGGACAGGCGGCCAAAACCACTGGAACATTCTCTTCCACTGCTAATCTGGCAAAACCCATGCGGTCATTCCAAAGTATCTTATAGGCCTGTCTGGATGGCTTTATACTTTCTCGCATACCACCCGGAGCAAGACCTACAATCTCTCCCCTTCGCAACAATTCCTTAGCATTTTTAACCGAAGCAGGCACCAGGCCAACACTGTAGGCCCACTCACTGATCTTGGGGATTTTAAAGATCAGGTCGTCTCCCAGTCCGCGTGCAAAACGCCCACTGTGCTGATAAATATATTTGCCTAGTAAAAAACCATCATAGGTTGCAAGAGAGTGGTTGGTCAGCATGATAACCGGCCCTTGTCTGGGAAAACGTTCAAAATTATGCACCTGATGATGGTGATAATGGGCAAGTAAATCTAGTATAAAGGTAGACTTCTCTAAAACACTATTCCAGTGAACTTCAGGTAGGGCCAAGGTGGTTATCTCCCATAAATGCCATTTAGCTGCATGCGCTTTAGGATACAAAAACTATTGGTGGCAAGTAAAGAAAAAGACTCTCTACTTACCACCAACTAATTTAGCACAAGCAGTGAGAAAGAACATTGAAGTTTATGACCCCTTAAATAGACGTAAAATTTGTTTTTTAGAATACTGTTTGTATTAATAGAGGGGCATTTCAGGAGGAGACATGAAAATATTTTTAACCTATCTACTGAGCATATCTTTTTTGGTGAGCGCTTGTAGCTCAAACAAAAAAACCAGCAATAAACAACCGACGACAGAACCCACTAAAATGGAAGCAAAAAAAGAAATGGTCAAAACAGAAGAACCCATGTTGATGGGCCAGGAGAAAATGCAAGAGGAAAAACAAGTTTGGGGAAAATATCGTATTAAGCGTGGAGATACATTAATGTGGATTGCCTTTAACATCTACGGAGATTATGAGAAGTGGAGAAGTCTTAGCAACGCCAATCCAAATACTAATATCAGAAATCTAAAAATTGGGAGTGAGATTCGATATCTAATGCCAAAGAAAAAATTTGTCTGGAATCCAAAAGGGGTTCCGCATTTAGTTAAAAGTGGCGAAACCTTGGGCACAATATCTAATCAAAAATACGGGACGACTGGTAGATGGAGGGAAATCTGGGATAACAACAAACCTATGATTAAAAATCCCGACTTGATCTTTACCGGGTTTACAATCTATTATCGTCCACCAGTTCTAGGTAAAAATTAGGTTGTGCGCAGATAAAAGAGGATGGGAGAGGGTAAATTTTGCTCTCTCCTTTTTTA
>Ga0066639_10003983_pt1 | contig 12638 bp, 7 predicted proteins | sample CryGeyCG2114_010_2_FD_59504 | JGI IMG/M metagenome (GOLD analysis project Ga0066639, IMG submission 59504) | Groundwater microbial communities from aquifer - Crystal Geyser CG10_big_fil_rev_8/21/14_0.10 | ecosystem: Environmental > Aquatic > Deep subsurface > Groundwater | place: USA: Utah...
TTATGATATGTTGGCTCGCGGCGAAACTAATAGTGTTTTTCAGTTGTCTGGTTCCGGAATGACTAGATATTTAAAAGAATTGAAACCTACTACTATCTTTGATATTACTGCCATGGTAGCCCTGTTTCGTCCAGGACCAATGGATCAGATCCCAGAATATATTAAACGCAAACGTCATCCCGAAGCCATAGAGTATCTTGACCCGCGTATGGAAGAATATCTGGATCAATCTTTGGGTTTGATAGTATATCAAGACGATGTACTCCTTACCGCAATTCATTTGGCTGGTTATAATTGGGAGGAAGCCGATAAGTTTCGTAAGGCCATGGGTAAAAAAATTCCAGAGGAGATGGCCAAGCAAAAAGAAAAATTTGTAAAAGGATGCCGTACTTATGGTAAATTGCCGGAAGCAAAAATTCATTTGCTTTGGGAGATGATCGAACCGTTTGCTGCTTATGGTTTCAACAAAGCCCATGCGGCCAGCTACGGTGTAGTAGCTTATCAGACCGCCTATTTGAAGGCTAATTACCCGGTACAATATATGACCGCGGTATTGATAGCGGAAAGCGGGGATATGGATAAGGTGCCGGAAATTATTCGTGAATGTGAACATATGGGAGTAAAGGTAATGCCGCCCGATGTGAACGAAAGTATGAAAAATTTTGCTATGGTTGGTTGGGAAAACGGCGGGACTGCCCACATAAGGTTCGGTTTAAGTGCGGTGAAAAATTTGGGTAATCATATTGCTGAAGTGATTTATCGTGAAAGAAAAAATAATGGCCGCTATGAAAATTTAGAAGATTTGTTAAAACGAGTCCAAGATAAGGATCTTAATAAAAAATCCTTAGAGAGTTTGATTAAGTGTGGAGCGTTGGATAGCTTTGGTTACGATCGAGGGGTGTTGTTGTCAAATATTGAGAATTTGTTATCATTTTCTAAAAATTTTGGCGAACGAAATAACTCTTTGCAGGATTCGCTTTTTGCTGGCACTAATATTGATTTTATTTCCAAGTTAAATATTAATACTGCTCCAGAGGCGACTTTGGATGAAAAATTAATCTGGGAAAAAGAATTACTAGGTCTTTATGTCACCGATCATCCTTTTAGATATTTCCAAAGTGAGTTGAGTTCGTGTTTGACCCCAATAAATGAATTGCAAAATATCAATCGCAATGAATGGGTGGTGGTAGCCGGTATTATGGATAGCGTAAAAAAGAAAATTACAAGAAGCGGAAAACAAATGAGTTTTGTAAATTTAGAAGACACTACTGATAAATTAGAATTATTGGTATTTCCAAAAATTTATGAAACTACCAAGGATATTTGGATAGAAGGTCAAATGGTAGTGGTGGTGGGAAAAACATCTCAAGAAGAGGGGGATAATAAATTGTTTGTGGAGAAAGCTTATCCTTTGAACAAGGCTAATTGTGCTCAGCTGCGGTCGCAGTTGGGGGTACGTAATAATTCTTCTTTGCGGGATCATTTACCCAAAGAAATGGGCGAAAGTTTTTCTTTTGATATCAAACTAACGGCCCAACAAGTAAAAAATAACGCTGAAGATATTAAAAGTTTATTAGCTAAGTATCCTGGCAATAGCACAGTTTATTTGTTAGTGGGTGCTAAAAGAATTAAGACATCTTTTAAAATTGATCCCAGTGATAGTTTTAAAGAAGCACTAAGTTCGTTGTTGCAGAATTAAAAATACCTCCTTTAAGGAGGTATTTTTAGTTGTCTTTTTTGTCAAATAAGTTTTTTATCCATTTTACTCGCGTTGTATTTAGTTGTGTTTTTATGTGGTTCTTAGCCGCATGAGTTTTTACAAATTTTAACCAATCGGGGCTAGGTCCTTTACGATTTTTATCAGTAATGATCTCTATCACATCACCGCTTTTTAGTGGTGAATCTAAGCTAACCATTTGATCGTTCACTTTCGCTCCATTACATTTGTTGCCAACTTCTGTATGTATATGATAAGCAAAATCTACCGGAGTAGCATCTTCTGGTAAATCGATCACATCACCTTTGGGGGTAAAAACAAAAATATGGTTTCTAAAAAAATCAACTTTCATCTCCTCCAGGTCCTTGATATTGTTGAGAATTTCTTGTTGCATCTTGGCCAATTCTTTGGCCCAATTCAAATCTTTTTTGGATGGACGCGGACCCTTTTCGTCATAGTTCCAGTGGGCGGCCGTAATACCAAATTCAGATTCTTGATGCATTTCTTTGGTGCGAATTTGAAATTCTACTACTTTTCCTTCGTCACAAAAAACGGTGGTATGCAAAGACTGATAACCGTTTGGTTTTGGTTGGGCGATATAATCTTTTATGCGTCCTTTGAGGGGGCGCCATAGTTTGTGGATTATACCCAGAGCGGCATAACAATCGCCGACGTCTTTGACAATGACACGTATAGCCATGATGTCGTAAACATTGCTTATTTCCCAGTTTTTCTTTACTAGTTTTTGATATAGGCTGTATAGTTGTTTCTCGCGACCATGAATATCAATAAAATTTATGTCAGCACCTTTCAATTCTTGGGTAATTTTTTCTAAATAAACATTTTTTTCGGTAATATTTTGGTCACGGACAGCTTTTACTTTTTCATACTCCTTTGGCCTTACATATTTGAAAGAGAGATCTTCTAACAATCCTTTGAATTCGCCCATGCCCAAACGATTGGCTATGGGAGCGTAAATTTCTAGACTTTCTAAAGCAATGCGACCGCGTTTTTTTTCTGGAAGAGATTCAAGAGTACTAAGATTGTGGATGCGATCAGCAAATTTGATAATCATAACGCGAATATCTTCGGCCATCGCCACAAATAATTTGCGTAAATTTTCAATGTATCTTTCTACCCCGCGATATTTTAATTTGCCAAGTTTAGTAATACCTTTGATCATGTTGGCAATATCACTGCCAAAATTCTTTTCAATTTCTTCCAGAGTTACCTCGGTATCTTCTGGCACATCATGCATCAATGAAGCGATAATAATATTTGGTTCAGCTTGAATTTGGGATAGAATATAAGCCACGATTAAAGGATGAATGATATATGGTTCTCCTGATTTTCTAAATTGTCCGTCGTGGGCTTTTTTGGCAAAATCATAAGCCAGCTCGGCAGTTTCTACATCCGTCGGCTGACAATAAAGTCTCATGTTATCAAGCAGATCTTTTAGTTCTACTGATTTTGGTATGTTTACTTGTGAAAAAAGTAGCTTTTCCATAGTTATATGATTATATCATTTATTAGGCTAATTGCAAACAAACCCTTGGTTTTACGTTGACAAAATGGTCGATTGATGCTATACTATTTTGGTTTATAGCGGATGATTGCTTTTTGACCTAGTCAAAAAGAGGAAAGTCCGAACGTTGTCCTTTTTTAAAGGAAAGGGCAGTGGGTAATACCCACCAATTTGGCGGCAACGTCAAATGAGGGAAAGCGGCACAGAGACAATACTAGTCCTGACTATGTCAGGATAAAAGGTGAAAAGAATATGGAGGTTCTGATTCTAGAAACAGAGCTACCATATACCCATCATCGTGAGATGATGCGGTGCCAAGCCCTGCCTGACGCAAGAGCAGCCCAGTAAAGCTGAGAGAGGCTTTGGGAAAAGTTCGCTCGCTCATGATTTTGACAGTAATGTCAAAACTAGATAAATGATCATCGTGTCAACTCTGTTGACATACAGAATTCGGCTTATAGCTATAAACAAAGACCGGCAAATTATTTTGCTGGTCTTTTTTTTATGGTATAATAAGAATGTATTTTTAATTAAAAATAATATGGAAAAATGTCCGGTATGTCCTAGCCAGAAAATCGCTATTATTGGTGCGGGGGCAGTGGGTGCTACTACCGCTTATACATTGATGCTTAAAAATTTAGCCGCTCAAGTAGTCTTGATCGACGTCAATGAAACTAAAGAAGAGGGTGAAGTTATGGATATTGATGATATTTTAAGTTATGTAGAGACCGGATCAATAGTAGGTGGTGATTTTAAAGATGCTGCCTCGGCTGATATAATTGTCCTAACTGCTGGTGCCGCTCAAAAACCAGGAGAAACACGCTTGGATTTAGTGAATAAGAATAAAGCAATTTGCCATTCAATTTTTAAGTCTATTGGTAAAATAAAACCCACCGCTATTATTGTGGTGGTAGCTAATCCGGTTGATATTATTGCGTGTTTAGCTCAACAACTTTCCGGATTGGACAGCAGTCGGGTGTTTGGAACGGGCACTAGTTTAGATACCGCTCGATTGCGGACTGAAATCGGCAATGCTTTGGGGGTTTCAGCTCAAAGCGTAGACGGTTATGTTTTGGGAGAGCATGGTGATTCAGAGTTCGATGCTTTTAGTACAGTGTCGGTAGGAGGAATGTCGATTAAAGATTTGAAATTATCCAAAAGTAAATTAAATGAGATTGAAAAGAAGGTAAAGAATGCGGCTTATGAAATTATCAATCGTAAAGGAGCTACTTTTTATGGTATTGCTATGACCGTGGCTGATATCGTGGAAGCCATCTTGTTTGATCAGCATAAAATTATGCCGGTGTCGGTTCGCCTGAATGGTTGGAATGGTATTAGCGGCGTTTGTTTAAGTGCACCGGCGGTTATTTGTCGTCAAGGAATACAAAAAGTTTGGCCAGTAAAATTGAACGCTTTTGAAAAAAAACGTTTGCAAAAATCGGCTAAGGAAATTAAGAAATATTTATAAATTTTATAAACAAAAAACAGGTAGTAAATCTACCTGTTTTTTAATATTTTATACTTCTATAATAACCGGTAAAACCATCGGTCGTTTTTCAGTTTTGGTGTATAGAAATTGTCCAACATAATCTCTAATTTTGTTGCGGATATAATTTGTATCCGCCCAAGATAGTGGGTCGCTGTCAATAACTACTTTCTTGACGCGGTGACGCAAATCTTCAATTAATTCTTTGTGTTCTTTTAGGAAGACAAAACCACGTGAAATGATATCTGGATTTTGAATTAGGCGTCCGGTTTTTGAGTCGACGGTAGCGATAATCACCACCATCCCGTCTTCAGCCAATAATTGGCGATCACGCATTACTACATTAGTTTCGTCAGATACGCCTAAACCGTCTACGAAAACATAGTCAGCTGGAATTTTTTCTTTGGTTAGAGTACCTTTTCCATTTTTAAATTCTATCACTTGGCCATTGTCAGCAATGAAAATATTTTCTTTTATAAATCCGGTTGATTCAGCTACTTTGCCGTTATAGCGTAACAAGAAATGATTGCCGTGGATCGGTACAAAATATTTAGGATTAAGAAGTTTAATCATAAGTTTCACATCATCTGCTTTGGCGTGTCCACCGGCGTGCACATCCATCATTTGATAGTGAATAATTTCTGCTCCTTTTCTAAATAAAGTATCTTTTAGGCGTTGAACGGTACGTTCATTGCCGGGAATTACTGAAGAAGAAAATACTACTGTGTCACCATCTTTTAGAGTCACACTGCGGTGTTCGCCGTTGGCGATGCGCATTAGGGCGGCGTTCTTTTCTCCTTGAGCACCGGTACATATAATCAAAACCTTTTCTGGTGGATATTTTTCAATATTTTTTATATCCACTAAAGTTTTTTGATTAATTTTAATATAGCCAAGTTCTTTGGCAATTTCCAAGTTGCTTTTTAATGAAAAACCATCAATCGCAATTACTTTTCCTAAACGTTCGGCAATTTCTACTATCTGTTTGATACGTGACAATAGGGAAGAGAAAGTTCCGATTATTAGTCGGCCTTTAGCTTTGGCGATAATATCCTCTAAATTTGTACCAATTTCTGATTCAGAAATTTGATGGCCAGGTTGAGAGGCATTGGTAGAATCAGTCAGAAGAGCCAAAACTCCTTCGCTACCAATACGGGCAATCTTTTGTAGATCGGCCGGTTGATCGCCAGCTACCGGTTGATAGTCAAATTTCCAATCGCCGGTATGAATCACTGCACCTTCAGGAGTGCGTACCACCACACCCATAGAATCCGGAATGTTGTGGTTGAGGTGGAAAAATTCCAATTCAAAAATACCAAGTTTCAGTTTGTCCTGTAGACTAACGTTGTGAATATTTAAAGGACGTAGATTTTTATAATCTTCTTGACGTTTTTTTATAATTGCATTGGTTAGAGGCAAACCATACATAGGAGGATAACCTAATACCGGTATTAGGTGGGGGATACCACCAATATGATCATAGTGAGCATGGGTTATGATTACTCCACGAATATTTTTTTCTTTACCTCTTAAGTAAGAAATATTTGGAATAATATAATCAATACCAGGCATGTCTTCTTCAGGAAATTGTAGACCTAGGTCGATGATAATTATATCATCGCCATATTCCATAATGGTACAGTTGCGACCGATTTCTTCTAGTCCGCCCACTACCATCACTCGTAATTTTTGTTTGTCTGTAGAGATGACTCCAGTTTCACGTAAGCGTGAAAAAGAAGGACGTAGGTTTTTTATACTTCTGATAGGGCTAAAATTTTTGTTAGTCGGTTGGGCCCTATTTATGGGGTTGCGAAAAGTTCGCGGTTGGGTGTTGGCACCTTGATTGTTGGTGCGTGGTGAAAATGGCGGCCGAGCATTTGGTTGACCGGAGCGCGCATTAAAACTTTTTGATTGTGGCATCATAAATTAGTTAATTAATAAAAGAAGATTTCTCTGCTTAAATGCAGATAAATTATAGTTAAAGTTAGAAATTGTGGGCGAGAGAGGCCTCGACCCTCCACAGGATTGCTCCTACAGGCTTCTGAGACCTGTGCGTCTACCAATTCCGCCACTCGCCCAAGATTTATTTGACTTGTCTTTTGGTTTTTATATACCAGTCGTTAATATTGTTGAAGCGGTCTTGGGGGCTAACCAAATTGGACACGTCTATTCCTTTTATATCTTTGCTAACGGACATAATATAAGTCGGAGAGTAAAGGAAAACGGCGGGAAGTTCTTTGGCTAAAATATCTTGGAATTTTTGATAAAGTTTACTACGGGCGTCGGTATCTAAAGTAACCCTAGCATCTTCTAATATTTTGTCAGCGTCACGATCAGAAAATTTGGCTAGATTTAAACCTGGGTATTCGCTCTGAGAAGAGTGCCAAAAAGAATATAGATCAGGATCGGCCCCGATCATTTCTCCGTAAATTAACACTTGGTAATTTCTGTCTTTTAGGGCGTCACGTACTATTTGGCGGCTAGCAACCGTGTTAACGCTGGTCTGTATTCCGATAGCTTGCCACATTTTTGCTACTTCTTGGGCGGTTTTAATATATTCCGGAGTATCAGCAGTAGTAATGGTAATATGCAAGATATCTGTTTTGCCAAGTTTACGGTAAAAAGATTGTTCAGAATTCATCTCTGAGCGAATAGTGTCGTTGATCTTATTTTCATCAATTTCTGGTAAAGCGGCGGTGTCATCGGTTTTGCTATCTTTACTTGCTGGTTGGGCTGGTTTTAAACTTTGAACGATCTGATCATGGCGAATTTTAAAATATTCTTCTGGTTCTATGCGAGGCCATTTTTTATCAAGTAATTTATTGGCGGCTTCAGTATCAAATTCAATTTTTTTAATACTGTCGTTATATCCAAGATTACCTGGCAATATTGGTGAGTTTATTTCCAAACCATCGCCATCAAGGGCTTCGTTGATAATAGTTTTTTTGTCCAAGGCCTCATTCAGAGCTAGTCTCAAGTCAGCGTCTTTTAGTTCTGAAAAAGCACTTTTATTGAAAAATAGGGCAGTATATTGTGGTAGTTGAATAGAAAAATTATTTAGGTTTTTCCCCGTTACTTTATCTTTTAAATTATGGGGAACAAAACTTATGCCCAACACATTCTGACTGCGTAAGGCCGAGACCGCCTCGTTGTGGTTGTTGAAGAATTTAAAAGTAATGGACTGTAAAAAAGGTTTTTTGCCGTAATAATTTTCGTTGGGAATCAAAGTATAGCTTTGAACACTACCGGAATTATCTTTTACCATTTTGTCGAATTTCCAAGCGCCTGAACCAATCGGTTGCCAGTTGAATTTGGCCAGACGGATGTTGGCGGGTAAAATATCCGCCCAGATGTGTTCTGGCAAAATACCCATCGTTAGAGTATCTAAAAAGGGAGCATACGGAGTTTTTAAAGTAAAACGCACGGTATCATCGCCGGTTTTTTCTAAGCGCACTCCTTGGAAGGAAGCGATTAATGGGCTACCGGCTTCCGCGTTTTGTAAAGTTTCAAAAGTGAAAAGTATATCGTCGGTAGTGATCGGTTCTCCGTCTGACCATTTTAATCCGCTTTTTAATTTAATGTCATAAGTTTTTTGATCAGAACCAATAGTGACATCTTGCGCTAAATCGGGAACGATATTTTTTGAGTTGTCATATTTGAACAGACCTGAATACACCAAGGAGGAAATATCGGAATCAATATCATTGGTAGAAGCAAACAATGGGTTGATATATTTAGGCTGACCGATTAAAGCCTCGGAGTATTCCCCGCCAATTTTCGGTACCAACACAGAGTGGGTGGTAATAGCATAAATTGACCACCCGACAATAGCTAAAAATAAGGTGATGCAAGCCGCCCAAGTGATTCTTTTTTCGGTAGGATTTAAAAATTTACCCAAATATTTGAGTTGACGCCAAGTGGGAAAAGTGGCTGGTTTTATTTTTCTCAGCAGTTTTAAATCCAAATAACTGCTAGAGATTGAGTGTTTGGTCTTTTTGAAACGACCAAATAGAGAAGATAATTTCCTCATGAAGGAAAAATTAAATTATATGTATGGTGGAAGAACCAGCCTCTTTTAGATAATTAATCGCAAAATGGAAACGGCAAAAAAGGCAACCGCAGTTCCGATAGTAATATAATGAAGAATTTTGTCTAAGCCACGTTTAGTGCTATAAACATTGCCGGATCCGCCAAAAACTCCGCTCAATCCGGTGCCTTTTTGCTGCAACAAGACTGCAGTTATCAAAACAAAGGCCAAAACTAACTGAATAATGTTTAAAATGATTTCTTTCATAGTATCCTTAAATGTTCAAAATATGATTCATTATACCATTAAAATGCCGCCAATGTCAATGGTAGTATTGATTTATTGTCAGTTATGGTATAATATGACTACTTAATTATTTTTTATGGAGCAAAATATCTCTAGTCCTAAATTACGCTGGTACCAGAGTTGGTCTGGTATAATGATAGTGGGTTTGGGCTCTGCGGCTTTGGTCTTTATTCTATTAGTGGCTGGCACGACAGCTTATTATTATTGGCAAATAAGGCATGGGCACGGACAAGTACTATTTAACAATTTTTATGGTGGTTTCAGTACGGATAGCAACATAAAAAGAAATTTAAATGCTAAATTTACTAGAGAAGATTTGGAAATCAACGCCGCTCCTTTTTTAGGTAGCAATAATCCTAAAGTAACCGTAGTGGAGTTTGTGGATTTTAAATGTCCAAATTGCAAAGCCGAGGCGCCGATACTGCGTCAGGTGATGCAAAAATATGGTAATAAAGTAAAGTTGATAATTAGAAACTTTCCAGTAGAAAGCACTCATCCGGGCGCTAACCAACTGGCAGTTCTTACCATGTGCGCATACCAACAAGGGTATTATTGGCCGCTGCACGATTGGTTGTATGAGCAACAAGATGCCCTTGGTAGTCAGTTGAATGATGATGAGCTCTCAGCTATGACCTCAGTATTTGCTTGGGATGAATCTAAAATGAAAGAATGTTTGGCCGGTACGGCCGCCAAGGTTGCGGTAAATAAAGATTTTGCTGATGCTTATAGATTTGGTGTGGCTGGTACTCCCACTTTTTTTATTAACGGAGAAAAAGTTGAAGGAGTTATACCTTTGGATGCTTGGGATATATTTTTAAAAAATGTAGATTAAATTTATTTAATAATTGCGCGTTTAAATAATATGAAAAAAAACATTATTATTTTCTTAATGGTTTTTTCTTTGCTAGCACCGAACGTGTCTTTGGCGGCTCCGACTAATCTGGCGCCAGAGTTCAACCCGTTGTGCTGGAAAGAGGATGCTTGCAAAACTCAACGCGCGCAAATTTTAGGTGTTCCAAAAGAACAAATAAAATCCGGCGATGGTGGCTGGTTGCAAGAGGATCCTTGTACTGGAGATTGGGGTAAATGTTTGCCGGCGGGACAAACTAAGACAGAGATTGCTTTTGGTGGTAAAAGTACTTTTTCTAATATCGGAGACTTTATAAAATCTAACTATAATCTGGCTGTTTCGGTGGCTGGTATTTTGGCGGTGTTGATGATCATTGTGGCCGGGGTGCAATGGGTAACTTCTGGTGGTAATAGTGAGATGATCAGTAGCGCCAAAAAAAGAATTGGCGGGGCGTTGGTTGGTTTATTGATTGCTTATCTTTCCTATACTATTTTAAATACTGTTAATCCTGCTCTGGTAAACTTACGTTTGCCACAGAATTTTTTGATACGACCATTTAATGTTGTGCCAAAATTTTGTAAAGATTCTGAAGCCACCAGTTTTGCTTTGGCGGCTAAAAAGGGCCAGGAAGTATCAACTAAAGATTTAAGCAGTGTTAAAATGGAGACTATTAAAAAGGAAGATATGGTCTGTGGTGATAAATATTTTGCCGAAGGATCAGGTATGGCAACTTGTTTAGGTTCGTATTGTCAAAATAAAGGTGAAGTTTGTATGCCGGTTAGTTTTAAAGGTGACAAGGTAATAGAGGAGCCTGGCTGTGAACCTACCCAATTGGTAGTTCATTATACTATGGACCCCTCAGTGATTGATATATTTTTAAATTTAAGTTGGTTTACTAAAACAGTGGAAAAAGAAGATTGGTTGGATGATAACGTAGTAGATTTTTGGGCGGTATGCAAGACGAAAGTATCTGGCCAGTTATATATCGGTAACAAATGGGAGGAGTGGGACGCTGGGGAAGGGATGCAATTGATAAAAATTCCTAAGAAACCATTTTATGAATATTATTTAAAAATAAATAACCTTAGTCCGTATTTACCAAATCCCGCTTATGCTGAAGATCATTGGAAATGTTATTTTGAGGGTGACAGAGTAGTTGGTTTTGTAATGAAAAATGAGATGGGTAAAGCTTCTGGTTGGTTTGGTGGTTTGGATTCTAATTTCTACTCTTCTCCTAAATATGTAGGTACTTGGGACTCAATTTCTAAAAATGGATATATTTCTTTTGACCAGTTAGAAAATGGTATTATATTCAATTCCGTTTTAAACAGTGATGTGGTCAGTGCGATTGTTGAAACGTCTGCTTCTGAACCAGATGAGCTGTATGTAGATGGCAATTCAAAGAATGGTCATATCGATCCAGATGTAAATGCGGCTACCGAGGCCGCTAAGGGTGCTGTGATTAGAGAGCACGGTTTAAAATTATAAAATTATGCCAAATGAATCTATAAAAATTCGCGGTGCTAGGGTGCACAATTTGAAAAATGTTAGTTTAGAAATTCCTAAAAATAAATTAGTTGTTATAACCGGTTTGTCAGGATCAGGAAAATCCTCCTTAGCTTTTGATACTATTTATGCCGAAGGTCAGCGTCGTTATGCCGAGTCTCTTTCGGCCTATGCTCGTCAATTTATGGATGTCCAAGATAAGCCGGATGTGGATGCTATTGATGGATTGTCGCCGACCATAGCTATTGACCAAAAGGTTTCTACTCAAAATCCGCGTTCTACCGTGGGGACTGTTACCGAGATTTATGACTATTTACGTCTTTTATTTGCTCGTGTAGGTACGCAATATTGTCCAGATTGTCATGTGCCGGCGGCGGCTAGTACGGCTGGGGAAATAGTGGAACAGGCTCGTAAGTTGGCACGTAAAAGCAACCCAATTTTAATTTTGTCTCCCTTGATTCACCAAGATACCGTCAATTTAAAAAATATTTTAGAAGTTATTGAACGTAGTGGTTATGATACTGTTCGTTTAGATGGGAAAATCATGAAGATTCACGATTTGGTGAAATGTCATTTTGAACCGGAAGAAAAGCATGATTTAGAATTGCTTATCGGCACTATCAATAATATTAAAAAAGATGATCCTTTCAAAGCGGTTAATGTAGCTCTAGATTTGAGCAATGGCGCTTGTGTTTTGGCATCCAAAGCAGATGATCTTTATCTGACTGTTTTTTCGTATTGTAAAAATTGCGGACGTAAAATGCCTGAACTTGATGTGCGTAGTTTTAGTTTCAACAGTCCTTTTGGGGCTTGCCCGAGATGCACCGGTTTAGGAGTGACGATGGAAGTGGATGCAGATTTGGTAATGCCTAACACTCGTTTATCTTTGTCTGAAGGAGCGATTCAGCCTTGGATGCGTATTACCGGCAATCAAGTATGGTATCAGAAGTTATTGCAGGCAGTAGCTAAGCGTCATAATTTTTCTCTAGACATTCCGGTAGCGGATTTACCGTCACGAGTTTTAGATTTGGTTTTGTATGGGACTAGCAATGATATTTATGAAGTAGATAATAAAAAAGTGAATTTTACCGGAGTAGTAGCGGATTTGCTTAAGCGTCATTTAGAAACAAATTCTGAATATGTGCGCAAAGAAATAGAGCAATATATGCGCGAGAAGACCTGTCCGGTTTGTGAAGGTAAACGTTTACGTCAGGAATCTTT
>Ga0066639_10003988_pt1 | contig 12627 bp, 11 predicted proteins | sample CryGeyCG2114_010_2_FD_59504 | JGI IMG/M metagenome (GOLD analysis project Ga0066639, IMG submission 59504) | Groundwater microbial communities from aquifer - Crystal Geyser CG10_big_fil_rev_8/21/14_0.10 | ecosystem: Environmental > Aquatic > Deep subsurface > Groundwater | place: USA: Utah...
AAATAGCGAGCAAAAACAAGGTTCTGCGAACGAAGTGAACAGGTTCTTATTTTTGCCCAAAATGCCAGATTTAAAATAGGGGGTTTACCCTCCTCTTTTTTTGTTTAGTCCAAAATGTATTAAGATAATGCTGATGGCAACATACAAAACAAAAGGCATTGTTTTAAAAAGAAAGGATGTTGGTGAAGCAGATAAAATTATCACTGTTTTTAGTGATAGATACGGAAAGATTATTGCGCGTGCCAAAGGTGTACGAAAAATTTTATCAAAAAATGGCGGCAGTATTGAACTTTTTATTTTAGCTGATTTTGTTTTTGCCGAGGGAAAAAATTTTGATATTTTAGTTGGCGCATCAATAATAAACAGTTTTAAAAACATCAGGAATAATTTAAAAAAAACCGCCATCGCATATTATTTTGTCGAGCTTGTTGATAAACTAACATCGGAAAAAGAGGGGAGTAACAAAATATTTGGCCTTCTTTTGGAGAGTTTCTCCTTTTTAGATTCAAAAAAGGAGAAACTTTTAATCTATCCATATTTTGAGCTTAATTTACTTTCTTATCTTGGCTATTTTCCCCAATTAGAAAAATGCGTTCATTGTCATAAAGAGATAAATTCAGAGATAAATTATTTTTCAAATCATCTGGGAGGAATCGTTTGCCCAAATTGTCAAAATTTTAAAAATCCTCATAAAATTTCCCAGAATGCCTTAAAAACACTTAGAGTTATTTTAAAATATGACTTTGGATTTCTGAATAAAATTAAAATAAATGAAGAAATACAAAAAGAAGTTAAATTTATTGTTGAGAATTTTCTAAAACACGTTGCCGAAAAAGAATTTAAATCACCAAAATTTATTGCGAGCGTCAGCGAGCAAAAAGGTTCATTGGAGTGAAACGACAAGGGTTCTTATCAAGGAAATTGATGAATTGTCCAAAGTGGTTTAAAATGTATTTAAGGAGAGTCAAATGGAATTGGAAAAAATTGTTTCCTGGGCAAAAAGAAGAGGGTTTGTTTTTCAGTCGTCAGAAATTTATGGCGGACTTTCCGGCGTGTATGATTTTGGTCCTCTTGGGATTGAATTAAAAAATAATATCAAAAGATTTTGGCGAAAAAGATTTTTATTTGAACATGATGATATTGTTGGGCTTGATAGTGCAGTCCTAATGAATCGAAAAGTCTGGCAGGCGTCGTCTCATGAAAAAAGTTTTGCCGATCCGCTAACTGAATGTAAAAAGTGCCACATGCGATTTCGTGAAGATGAAGTTGAAGATGTAAAGCATGAACTGGGTGGCACCAGTGATTGGGATAATTTGTTAGATGAAAAGAAAAAAATGATTTTATGTCCTGATGGACAGGAACACAAATTTATCGAGGCGAAGAACTTTAATCTAATGCTCAAAACCTTTTTAGGTCCTGTTGAAGATACCGCCACACAAACTTATCTTCGTCCTGAAACTGCCCAAGGAATGTTTATTAATTTTAAACAAATTTTAGAAACATCAAGGCAAAAAATTCCTTTTGGGATTGCTCAAATCGGAAAATCATTCAGAAATGAAATAACACCGAAAAATTTTCTATACCGAATGCGAGAATTTGAAATCGCTGAAATTGAGTATTTTACAAAACCGGACGAAGATGAAAAATGGTTTGATTATTTTCTAAAACAATGGCGAGGATTCTTTTTGGATATCGGACTTAAAAAAGAAAACATGAAATTACACGAGCATCCGAAAAAGGATTTAGCACATTATTCAAAAAGAACCGTTGATATTCTTTATAAATTCCCTTTTGGATGGCAAGAACTTGCCGGGGTGGCAAATAGAACTGATTTTGATCTTAAAAATCACCAAAAAGCATCCGGAAAAGATTTACAATATTTTGATCAGGAAATAAATAAAAAATATCTCCCTTATGTTATTGAACCGACACTCGGTATTGAAAGATTGATGCTCGCATTAATTTGCGATGGTTTAGAGGAAATTAATGGGGGACGAACAAAAACAACCGAAAGCATTAAAGAAGAAACTGTTTTTAAGATTTTGCCAAAGTTAGCCCCAATTAAGGTGGCAGTTTTGCCGCTGGTTAAAAAATTATCAAAAAAAGCAAAAGAAGTTTATAAAATATTAAAATCAGAGTTTGCTTGTATTTATGACGAAGAGGGGACAATTGGTAGACGATATAGAAGAAATGATGAAATTGGTACACCTTTTTGTGTGACAATTGATTTTGAAACTTTGAAGGATAAAGCAGTAACTGTGCGCGACCGTGACACGATGAAACAAAAAAGGATCAAGATTGCCGAACTTAAAACAGAATTAATAAAAAAGCTAAATTAATAATTTTCAAGTACTAATTTTATAAACCTGCGAGAGCGGTTTTTTGATGTGGATAAAAGTGGTGTTGACATACTTTTTTAGTAAAGGGATAATAGACGTACTTGTGGAAAAAAGTGGGGATAAGTACCAATTTCTGTGGATAAAAATATGTTTATAGGTGAATATTTACATTCAATAGATGAAAAAGGAAGGGTAGCTGTACCTTACCGTTTTCGCAAATTATTAAAAGAAGGCGCGGTCGTGGCAAAGGGCTTAATTGACAAATGTCTTTGCATTTATCCTAAAGAAGAGTGGGAGAAATTATCAGCCAAATTAAGCTCATTGCCGATTGCCGATCAGAAAGCGCGTGCCTTTACGCGCCTGATGTTTTCTGGAGCAGTTGAAGTATCTTTTGACAGACAAGGCAGAATTTTACTTCCAGCGTATTTGAGGCAGTACGCAGGAATAAAATCACAGGCGATGCTTTCCGGGGTATATAGCCGAGTAGAAATCTGGGATAAAAAGCTTTGGGATAATTACAAAGCAAAGAGTGAAAAAGAAAGTACTGAAATTACTAAGCATATGGGAGAATTAGGAATTTAATAAATCGTTTTGTAGGTTGGCAGCTGATATTTACATGCTTGCCAAAGATGTAAAAAGTCGCTGCTTTATATATAAAATTTTGTCAGGAGGAGCGGCTGCCAACCTTACAATATTAGTGAGGAATACGTGAGGAATTTTGACACAATTTACGATGACACACAAACCCGTGTTGATGCAAGAGTTGATTCAATTTTTAGCTTTAAAGCCGAACCAGAATTTAATCGACGCTACGATAGGGCTTGCCGGTCATGCCAAGAAAATTTTGCCACTGATATCATCCAAAGGTAAAATATTAGGAATAGATCAAGATGAGGCGGTTATAGATTTTTTAAAAAAAGAAAGAATCAAGCGACTTTACTTAAAACAAGGCAACTTTAAAAATTTATCAGAAATCGCCGAAAGCGTTGGTTTTAATCGGATTAATGGAATTTATTTTGATTTAGGTTTGGGCAGTTGGCAGATTGAAAAAACGCAATATGGTTTATCATTTCAAAAAGATATGCCGCTATTAATGAAAATCCAAAATCCAAAATCCAAAATCCAAAATGACATTACCGCGAGCGACATAGTTAACAAATATTCAAAAAAAGAATTGGCGGAGATTTTAGGTAAATACGGAGAGGTTTATAAACCATATCAAATCGCCAACAAGATTATCCAATTTCGGGATAAAAAACCAATAAGTAGTACCTTAGAACTGGCAGAAAGTACTGGTATAAAAAATCCCAAAAATCTGGCAAAGGTTTTCCAGGCGTTAAGAATTTATGTCAATAATGAATTTGAAAATTTACAAATTGCGTTAACAAAATCAGTAGATATTCTTGAAAAGAGGGGAAGGATAGTAGTGATAAGTTATCATTCAGGTGAAGATAGAATTGTTAAAAATATATTTCGACAGTTTTCAAAAGAAGGCAGATTAAAAATTGTTACCAAAAAGCCGGTGATGTCTGGATATAAAGAAATTGAGAGAAACAAAAGGGCAAGAAGCGCCAAAATGCGCGTTGCCGAAAAAATAATCTAAAAATTATGGGCAGATATCTTACACTTACAAATTCAAGTATTACTAAACTTGGTCGTAAAAAGAAAACCACTTCACATTCATTTTCAGTTGGACCAGTTTCTTTAAAGTTTATTTTAATTATCCTACTTAGTATTTTAGGACTATTTTTTATTATTCAGTCAAATGAGACCTCGCTACGTGGTTATAAAATCAGCGATTTGGAGCAGCAAAAAAATAAACTCGTTTCCGATAATGAACGGCTATCCATAGAGGTAGCAAGATTAAAATCGCTCGCTACTTTAGATAGTGACAGTATGAATTTAGTCAAACCGCAAAAAGTTGATTATTTGCCTTCTCAGAGTCCGGTTGCAGTAAAAAAATAATAAATAATTTTCGGAGAGAGAATGGAGCGATTGAAAACTATTTCTGCCCTGACAGTCATTTTTTTTATTGTAATCGGTGCTAAAATATTCCAAAAACAAATTCTTGAATATAAAAAATATGTGGAATTAGCAAAGGGCCAACAAATAATTAAAAAAGAGATTAATGCAAAAAGAGGTCGTATTTATGTTCAAGAAGGTAGAGAGCAATATCCTCTTGGGACTAATCTGGTTTACTATGCCGTTTCGGTTGTGCCAAAGCATATTCAGAATAAAGAAGAAGTTGCCAGAAAATTAGCTCCAATTATTAATATTAAAGAAGCTGATATCTTTGAGAAAATTAATAATGATAAACTATATTTACCGCCAATTGTTCATAAACTTGAAGAAAATCAGGCCGATAAAATAAAAGAATTAAATCTTTCAGGGGTATATTTACAGGAAGAAGATATAAGGTGCTATCCTGAAGGTGAAGCTTTCGCTCATATTTTAGGATTCGTTGATGCCGAAAAAGAAGGGAAATATGGACTTGAAGGTTTTTATAATGTCGAACTTAAAGGTGAAAAAGGGACACTTATTGGGGAGAAAGATACCAAAGGAAGAATAATTAATTATCTTAATGAAAAAAACGTCAATAACGGCGCTAATTTAGTGCTTACTATTGATAGAACAATCCAAGTTGAAGCATATAAAAAAATTAAAGAGGCAGTGGATAAATTCAAGGCAAAGTCAGGACTTATTTTAGTGATGGATCCGAATAGCGGCGGAATAATCGCGATGGCCGATTATCCATCCTTTGATTCAAACAAATATAATGAAGTAAAAGATTATAATGTATTTTTAAATCCAGCCATCGCTAAAACATGGGAACCGGGGTCAGTGTTTAAAGTAATTGCGATGGCAGCAGGAATTGATTCTGGTGTTGTCACTAAAGATACAACGGAATATTTTGGGGCCTCAATCAAAATAGGTGCTGAAGAAATTTGGAACTGGGATAAAAAAGCCCACGGTAAGGAAAATATGACGCAGATACTTGAAACATCAGATAACATTGGCATGGTTTACGTTGCGCAAAAAATGGGCAAAGATACCTTTTATAAATATTTAAATAGCTTTGGATTTGGCAGCATTTTGGGCATAGATTTAGATAAAGAAATTACTAAAGAATTAAAAGAAGCGAAATCCTGGAAAGATGTGGAACTTGCAACCATGGGTTTTGGGCAAGGAATCGCCGTCACTCCAATTCAGCTGGTTACCGCCGTTTCAGCAATTGCCAATGGAGGAAAATTGGTTTGGCCACACATTGTCAGTGAAATGATCGCGGAAGATGGTAGAAAAGAGATTATGCAGAAAAAAGAAATTAGGCAGGTGATCTCTCCAACCACGGCACAAATAGTGACTGATATGATGATTTCTGTGACTGAAAATGGTCACGGTAAAAAAGCAAGAGTGGATGGTTATAAAGTTGCTGGTAAAACAGGAACAGCGCAGGTGCCAAAACAAAGCGGCGCAGGCTACGAAGAGGGGAAAACGATTGGTTCATTTGTTGGTTTTGCCCCAGCAGAAAATCCTCGTTTTGTGATGCTGGTGAAACTTGATGAACCGCAGACAGTTGAATGGGCTGAATCAAGTGCGGCGCCTGTTTTTGGGGAATTGTCTTCTTTTATTTTAAATTACTTCCAAATTGCGCCCAATAAGTAATATAATTCCATTATGAAGAAATTCTTATTTATGGTAGCGGTCTCGGTGCTTAAATTTTATGCTTCCATAGTACTTTATGTAAAAAGACCAGAAATTATTGCCATAACAGGATCTATTGCCAAATCCTCAACAAAAGAGGCAATTTTTTCATTGCTTTACGAAAAATTTGGTCACGCGGTAGGAAAATCAGAGGGAAATTTAAATACCGAAATCGGCGTTCCGCTTACCATCTTAAGATTTAAAAAAGCAATTCCACCATATTTTTTGCTGATGGTTTTAATTTGGGCTTTTTTTAAAGCGATTTTTATTATTCTCTTTGTTAAATATCCCAAAATTTTAGTTTTAGAGATGGCGGCTGACAAACCAGATGATATAGAATATTTGATTTCTTATGTGAAACCAAAAGTGGCCGTGATTACCGCCATTGGTCCGGCTCATCTTCATACTTTCAAGAGTATTTTTAATGTCGCGAAAGAGAAGACAAAATTAGTTGAAGTTTTACCTAAAGATGGTTATGCTGTTTTAAATCAAAATGACGGTTTAGTAAAAAAAATGTCTTTAAAAACACGAGCAAAAATAAAGTTTTTTATCCCAAAAAATAACGATATTGCTTCCGAAGCAGCCAAGATGATAGGAGAAATTTATCAACTTTCTGATCAGCAAATTAGAAGGGGTCTTAAAAAGGTTACTCCTTTAATTGGGAGAATGAACTTAGCGGCCGGGAAAAATGGCAGTTTAATTTTATTTGATGCTTATAATGCAAACCCGGTGTCAATGAGCTTTGCCTTGCACCGATTATCTGATTTGGCTTCGCGCAACAATAAAAAAAGAAAAATCGCTATACTGGGTGATATGTTAGAATTGGGAAAATATGCCAAGATCGGCCATAAAGAAGTAGCTAAAGTTGCCAAAAAAGAAGCTGATCTTTTGCTTTGCGTTGGAGATTATGGAAAAATTATTGCACGGGAGGGTGGAGGACATTTTTTTGAAACAAAAAAAGAGTTAATTGATTTTTTAATTAATAAGATCAATAAAAATGATATAATTCTAATAAAGGCATCAAGAAAAATGAAATTTGAAGAAATCGCTAGGGCCTTAGAATTAGAAGAGGATAAAAAATAATGGAAACATTTTCTTTTTCGGTCGCGTCACTAATTAAAGTATCACTGCTTACGTTTATCTCTTTTATTTTGGCAATGCTCTGGACACCACTACTTACAAATTTACTTTATAAATATAAACTGGGTAAAAAAATTCATAAAGAGAGCGCACCCATTTTTAATGCCCTGCATAAAGAAAAAGAAAATACTCCTTCCATGGGCGGCTTATTGGTTTGGGTAACTACCGCGGTAATTACCTTGCTTTTTAATTTATCACGTGAGGCGACATATTTGCCGCTTTTTACTTTGATTGTTACTGGACTCTTGGGGCTTTTTGATGATTTAACTAATGTTTTTGGGAAAGAGGGTATGCGCGCAAGGCACAAATTGTTTTGGCAAATCTTGATCGCGGCAATAGGCGCCTTTTGGTTTTATTCTAAACTTGATTGGGGATCAAAAGGCATCCATATTCCAGGGATTGGGGATTATGCGATTGGGATATGGTACATTCCATTATTTATCTTTGTAATCGTTTCTACCATGAATGCAGTTAATATCACCGACGGTCTTGATGGTTTGGCCGGAGGATTGCTTTCTCTTGCTTTCTTAGCTTTTGGTATTATCGCATTATCAAATGGTCAGTACGGAATTGCCGGTTTTTGCGGGACAATAACTGGCGCCTTGTTGGCATTTTTATGGTTTAATATTTATCCAGCTCGATTTATGATGGGAGATACGGGCAGTATGGCACTCGGTGCTACTTTAGGAGTGATTGCGATGCTAACAAATTCGGTTATGGTTTTGCCAGTAATTGGTTTTATTTTTGTGGCGGAAACACTCTCGGTGATATTACAATTTTTCTCTAAAAAAATCTTAAGAAAAAAAATTTTTTTGAGTTCTCCATTTCACCATCACCTTCAGGCAAAGAATTGGCCAGAACCAAAAGTGGTAATGCGGCTTTGGATTTTGGGAGCGGCTTTTGCCGTAATCGGACTTATTATTGGCCTTTTAGGAAAAGGATAGATTTGCTATTATAAAGTTATGGAATTACGTGATAAAAAAGTTGCCGTTTTGGGTTTAGGTGTTGAAAATCAAAGCTTAACCCATTTTTTGATTAAAAGCGGTGCAATTGTCACAGTATGCGATATAAATAAAAAGCTAAAAAAAACAAGAGGAATAAAAAACTGGCGACCTGGCTCCTGCTACCTTAAAAATTTAACTGACTTTGATATTGTTTTTCGGACACCGGGCTTGCCATTGTCAACACCAGAAATTGTTAAAGCAAAAAAAAAGGGGGTAATTATTTCTTCGGCGACAAAATTATTTTTTGATTTATGCCCCGCGAAAATTCTTGGCGTCACCGGAACAAAAGGGAAGGGGACATGCGCATCGCTTATCAAAGAGATGTTAATTAAAAGTCAAAAGTCAAAAATATTTTTAGGAGGAAACATTGGAACTCCCGCATTTTCGTTTTTGGAAAAAATCAAACCACAAGATTTGGTTGTCTTGGAGCTTTCCTCATTTCAGCTTGAGGATTTAGAAAAAAGTCCCCATATTGCCGTAGTTTTAAATGTTACGTCCGATCATCTTGATTACCATAAATCAAAGTCAGGTTATATAAAAGCAAAAGAAAACATCGTTTTTTATCAAAAAAAGAGCGATTTTGCCGTTATCAATATGGACTATTTGACATCTTATAAATTTGCCGCCCAAACCCAAGGAAAGGTTTTTTGGTTTTCAACGAAAAAATCCATTGATCACGGTTGTTTTATTAATCGTAATGAAGAAATCATTTTAAGAATAGAGAATAAAGATTATTTAATTTGTCACCAAAATGATATTAAGCTTTTGGGGGCCCATAATTTGGAAAATGTTTGTGCTGCCGTTATCGCTTCATATCTTGCTGGAGCCAATATTAAAAATATTAGAAAAATTATAAAGAGGTTTAAAGGATTGGAACATAGATTAGAGATAGTCGCGAGGAAAAATAATATTACATATATCAATGATTCTTATTCAACCACTCCGGAAACAACCATCGCGGCAATAAAGGCATTAGGTATAGATATTAAAAAAGCAAATAAGATCATTCTGATTTGCGGTGGAAAAAGTAAAGGGGGAGATTATACTAAATTAGCAGATGTCATTCTAAAAAGTTCAATAAAAAGCGTGATTTTAATCGGAGAGATGGCACAGAAAATCGAAAGAAAAATTCGAAATCCGAAATTCGAAATCCGAAACAAATCCAAATTTCCAAAATTCAAAGTAAAAAACTTAGGATTTGCAAAAATGACAGAAATAGTAAAAACTGCGCAAAAAGAATCCGAGCCGGGCGATGTTGTTTTGTTTTCTCCTGGCTGTGCTTCATTTGATATGTTTAAAAATGCGAGCGATAGAGGCAGGCAGTTTAAAGAAATAGTAAAAGTATTAAGCAAAAAGTAGGATTAATATAAATATGGATAAACAGAGCGAAGTCCGCCGAAAAGCGCCCCACGAGTCGTGTATGAATAATACTGAAAAGGCGAGTGGGAAGCTAAGGCGGGCGACTGAACGCGGCAATCAATTTAAGCAAGTGGTCAAAAAGCGATGAAATATTTTAAAATCAAAAGGCCGGATTACAATTTAGCGATTATTGTTTTTGCTCTGGTAATTTTTGGCCTGGTAATGATTTTTTCTGCCTCATCAATTATTTCTTATGAAAAATTTGGTAAAAATGATGCTTATTTAATAAAACAGTTGATTTCTTTAGCAATCGGTTTTGTTGCTTGGGTGTTTTTTCAAAGCATTGATTATCATGTATTTCGTAAAATTGCTGGTTGGCTTTTGCTATTTACTTTTTTGTTACTGATTCTGGTTTTTATTCCACAGATTAATCATGAAGGTAGGGGGGTATACCGCTGGATTAATATCGGTAATTTTGCTTTTCAACCTTCTGAACTGGCTAAGTTGACCCTAATATTATATTTGGCGGCTTGGTTTGAAAGGATTGGCAAAGATATAAAAAGTTTTTTTAAAAGTTTTTTGCCTTTTTCTTTATTAATGTTAGTTTTAAGTATTCTCTTAATTAAACAGCCCGATCTTGGGACATTAACGGTTTTAATTGGCGTTTCCGCGATTATTTATTTTTTAGCTGGCGCCGCCACAATTTATTTAGTATTTGGTGGTATTTCACTTTTTGCCATTCTGGCATTTTTAATTAAAATCGCTCCCTATAGAATGGCGAGAATTACGGCCTTTTTAAACCCAGAGAACGATACTTTAGGAATTGCCTACCATGTCAGAAATGCCATCATCGCGATTGGTTCAGGGGGACTTTTTGGTTTAGGTTTTGGTCAATCGCGCCAAAAACATTTGTTTTTACCAGAAGCACACACTGATTCAATTTTCGCCATAATTTGCGAAGAATTGGGATTTATTCGAGTATTATTTTTAATCGCCGCCTTTGTCTATTTAGCTTATAGAGGATATAGAATTGCTAAATACGCTCCTGATACATTCGGTCGCCTGGTTGCTTCTGGTATTACCGCATGGTTTATTTTCCAGACATTTATCAATATCGCTGGAATTACCGGACTTTTGCCATTTACAGGCGTGCCAATTCCTTTCATTTCATATGGCGGTACATCACTGGTTGTATCTTTAGCCGCAGTTGGTATATTATTAAATATCAGTAAATACAGTAGTAAATAGAGGTATTATGAGATTATTAATATCAGGCGGAGGGACTGCCGGCCATATATATCCGCTTTTGGCTGTTTTAGATGAAGTTAAAAAAAAGTTATGCGATGAAAGAATGGAAATTCTCTATATTGGGTCAAAGGGTGGGATAGAAGAAGAAATCCTTAAAAAAGAGAATATACCATCATTTTTTATTTTTTCCGGCAAGTGGCGTAGATATTGGTTTAAATGGTTACCGGCGTTACTGTTTAATATTAAAGATTTATTTTTAATTATAGCGGGTTTTTTCCAGGCATTTTTTATTATGGCAAAATTTCATCCAGATATTTTGCTTGCTAAGGGAGGATATGTAACCGTTCCCGTGGTTTTTGCGGCGAAAATTTGCGGTATACCGATAATTTCCCACGAGTCCGATATTGTCATGGGTGTGTCAAATAAAATCTCCGCCAAAATGTCAGAAAAAATTTGCGTTTCTTTTCCCATTCGTTATTATCCGAATTTGCCTAAAGACAAATTAGTATATACGGGCAATCCAGTGCGTAAAGAATTTTTCACACGAAGTCGTCTTTCCAAAAAAAATAAACCGATGGTTTTAGTGATGGGCGGTTCACAAGGGGCAGAAATTATTAATAAGATAATATTAAAAATGATTCCAAAAATTATTAAAAATATTAATATTGTTCATATTACCGGTAAATCCAAAGCAGAAGCGGCATTCCTTTTAAGAAGAAAATTGCCGAAAGAAGATCAAAAAAATTACGAAATATTCGAATTTATTGATAATGATTTGGCGAAAATTATGATGCAATCTGACTTGATATTGTCTCGGGCCGGGGCAAATACCTTAGCGGAAATTAGTGTTTGTGGCAAACCATCAATTTTAATTCCTTTAAAAAATGCGGCTTCTGATCATCAAACAAAAAATGCTCAGATTTTCGCCCAAAATAATGCAGCCGTAATAATTTTGGAAGATAATTTAAATGTAGAGAATTTACAGGATACAATTTTGAAATTAATAGATGATAAAGAAAAATTAAAAAAAATGTCGGAGAATTCCTTTGCACTGGCGAAAAAGGATGCTGCTTCCCTGATTGCCGAAGAAGTAATTAAACAAAGAGAATAATATGAATTATCATTTTATTGGTATTTGCGGCAGTTCAATGTCAGGTCTTTATCGGGTAATGAAAGAACAAGGCCATTCTGTTTCAGGATGCGATTTATTGCAAAAAGGTGGTCACAGCGAAAAGCATATTAGTAAAAATTTAGATGGTGTTATTATATCCGCGGCGATAACGTCCGATTCTAAGGCCTGGCCTGAAGTAGAAAAAGCCCAAAAAATGGGAATCCCGGTTATTACCCGCTCAAAACTAATTGGAAAATTAATGCAGGATAAGATAAGAACCCCTCGCTTCGCTCGGGAACCTTGTTTTCCTCGCGTTGCTCGGAAAATTGGAATTGCCGTTTCGGGAAGTCATGGCAAGACAACCACATCGGCAATGATTACTTTAATTTTGAAAGAAGCGGGCCTTGATCCGACATATTTCATTGGAGGGGAAATTAAAAAACTGAGCAATGCCGGTTTGGGAAAAGGGGAGTACTTAGTTGCTGAAGCTTGTGAATATGATCGTCAGTTTTTGGATTTTCGCCCTAAGATCGCCGTTATTACCAATATTGATAAAGAGCACCTTGATACTTATCCAGGTGGCCTTACTGAAATTAAGAAAGCTTTTAAAAAATTCATTAAACTCCTGCCGAAAAACGGAATCCTCGTTCTAAATGAAGACGACCCTGCTTTTAATTATTTAAAAAAAGTGGCGAAATGCAAGGTCAAAACATTTTCAGCATCA
>Ga0066639_10003989_pt1 | contig 12626 bp, 9 predicted proteins | sample CryGeyCG2114_010_2_FD_59504 | JGI IMG/M metagenome (GOLD analysis project Ga0066639, IMG submission 59504) | Groundwater microbial communities from aquifer - Crystal Geyser CG10_big_fil_rev_8/21/14_0.10 | ecosystem: Environmental > Aquatic > Deep subsurface > Groundwater | place: USA: Utah...
GCTTAGAACAACTATTCGCTCAAAGTTATGGGGAATGGGTTTGGCGTTGGAATAAATGTAGTTTAGACCAGCGCAATGACAATAATATTGATTGTAAAATTGGTCCTGTTCCCGCGCGGGGCGGAGTTTATTTTAAGGTTGATAGCGCTACAGATTATTTGTCTATTCCTTCTAGTCGTTGCGACGATCAAAATGCCCCACGTCCAATAACTGGCGATCCGTGTTATATTGCTCCTAAAATAGATGTAATAAAAATAAATGAGTCTGATAACCCAACTATTGGTGAGAATAAGGGTGGTGTTGGGTTGGCGAAGTTGGCTTTTTCTACCAAAGTAGACCCTGATCAATTGCCAATTACTGCTTATACTATTGATTGGGGTGATGGTGAACATTCCAATGTGAGTGGGGTGTCACTGCGAAATAGAACAAATATTAATAACCCATTCTTGCTATACCATTTGTATGATTTTTGGAAGGTCAAGAGTGCAACGCAATCAATTTGTAATACTTCAGCTACTAATGTTCCTTGTTGTAGTGACGATGTTTGTAAAATAAATGTGGCTGTAAAAATTTATGATAATTGGAACAAACCAAGTAATGATAGAAATATTACGCTCATTATAAATAAAAATTAATTAATTCATCGTCATGACAAAAATCCTCCCCTTTTGAAGGGGAGGTTGGAGGGGTTAATTTATTTAACCACCCCTAGCCCCTCCTTCAAAAGGAGGGGAATAAAGAGAGGCCATCCCATGTCCTAAGTTGTCATTGCGAACGGAGTGAAGCAATCCCATGGTTAACACACCGTCATTGCGAGGAGATCCTTCGCTTCGCTCGGGATAAACTCCGCAATCCCATGTCCTAAGTTGTCATTGCGAACGGAGTGAAGCAATCCCACTTTCATTTCACATAAGATTGCTTCGCTTCACTCCGTTCCACCTGTCTGCCGACAGGCAGGCTCGCAATGACAGTGTGGAATCGTCATGGCGAGGCACGAAGCAATCCCATGTCCTGAATCGTCATTGCGAGCTTGCGAAGCAATCCCATGTTTGATACCGTCATTGATCAACCACCCCCAACCCCTCCTTCAAAAGGAGGGGAATAAAGAGAGGCAATCCCACCTCCAACGAATAAAAATATTTTCAATTAATTTCCAGTTATGAATTTAAAAAGGAAAAAACTAATCAACATCCTTCTAATAGCCATCTTTTTGTTGGTGGGGGTTTTGGGTTTTTTTGGGAGTGTTAAAGCTCAGGCCTGTCCCCCTGGCCAGACCTTTTATATGGAAGGATGTGTTCCTACCAGTGATTTAACTGGTATTACGGAAAGAACTCAGGCAGCCAATAGTGAGTTGTCTCCTTCTGAACCGGTTGGTGCTAACACTACTGGTAAAGGCGCTTCCTCTAAAAAACCTAGTAGTACAGTAAAAAACCCTGACGATACCGAAAACTCCATCGCCAATGTCGTGGCTTGGATTTTATTTTACATCGCCACTTTTTTCAGTTATTTTGTCGCCATTTTAGTTAGGGCGATGGTTTATATCGCTTCTTACAATGAATTTTTAAGCAATCAGATTGTGATAAATGGTTGGAGTATAGTCAGAGATGTGGCTAACAACTTTTTTATAGTTATATTGCTGGTTATTGCCGTGGGCACAATTTTGCGCGTGCCCAATTACAATCGTCAACTTTTGCCCAAGTTGCTGGTGATGGCGGTTTTGATTAATTTTTCCAAAACTTTTGCCGGGATTATGATTGACGCCTCTCAAGTATTAACCCTGTGGTTTGCCGATGCCATTGGCAAAGCTTCCAGTGGCGGCAATATTATTCTACTGGCTTTGGGCTTGGATGAATTGTATAGAGTTAGCGTTAACCCCAGTTTCAATGATAATCAAAGCTGGACCTCAAATATTCTCGATTTGACACCCGGAGAAGCGATTAAAACTTTACTGATGGCTTTGATTTTGTCGGTCGTGGCCTGTGTGGTCATCGCTATGATCACCATTGTTTTGGTTTATCGGATTGTGATGTTGTGGTTTTTGGTCATTCTTTCGCCGTTGGCTTTTCTGCTTACCACTTTTCCCAAAGGCCAGCAGTATGCCGGAATGTGGTGGAGCGAAATAGCCAAATATCTGGTAGTGGCGCCGGTGATGTTGTTTTTTCTTTATTTGTCTTTTTTTGCGGGCAGTGCCGGCACAGCCGGTGGTGGCTATCAAAATCCTAGTGGCAGATCAGATACTGCTGAGTATGTGGCTGATAAAACAAAAGACAATATACCTGCTTTACAATCTAATGATACATTGGGCTTAAATAAATTTGCCAACAACCCGGTTACTTTGTTTAATTTTTTGATTATTATTGGTTTGATGGTGGGCAGTTTGGTGGCCGGTCAGAAAACCGGCGTGGCCGGCGGACAATGGGCTGGCAAAGGCGTCAGCACTTTGCAAAAATGGGGCAAGAAAGCGACTGTTGATTTGGGTCAGAAGGTAGCCATTGGCACAGCCCAAAAAGCTGGTAGAGGTGCTTTAGCTACAACCTCGGGAGGTATTGGTTTATTGGATAAAGGTTTGGGCAAATTTTCCAGTAGATTAGGAGTTGGTGATAGCGCTAGAAAAGTCGGCGCTTTTGCTGGTGCTTATCGCAAGGATCTATTAGAAACTCGTGGTGAAGCTAGAGAAGCTAAAAGAAGAAAATTATTTAAAAAACTGGGTATGGGTGATAAGGCGGTTGAAGCTTGGGGTGGAGTCGCTGATAGCCGACTTGGCAAGGGAGCTAAAATGGTGACTACAGCAACAATTGGTACTGGCGCTGCTTTAACAGCTGGAGCATTAACTGGTGGAGCCGCTTGGATTCCGGCTTTACTGGCTTCGGCCGCCTCTTTTTCACCTTTTTTCAAAAATTCTGTCGCTAAAAGTGAAAAAGATAGAAATGGTGAAGTTAGTACTAGTGCAAAACAAAGGGATGCCGAGAAAGAAAGGCTTAAAACAAGTAAAGATAAAGCCGTTGGTGACCAAGAAAAATATCATGATGATAAAATGTCATCTATTAGAGATGGTCAGATAACAGATCGTACTAATGGAGCTGGTTTAGATCAGATGTTGATAGATAAAATTCATAGTTGGAATACGAGAGATGGAAAAAATCATTTTACCGATGATGCAAAAATTGAAGAAGCACGAAAAGAAACTTTAGCTGAAGCTGGTCCTGAATTAGCTAAATTACGTGATGAGAGTATTAAAGGTCTTAATGAAGGATTTGAAAGAGACAAAGAATCAGCTGATAAAGATCATGAGGTTAGAGTACAAGCTATTGGCCAGCCAACTTGGATGCAAAAGCAATGGGGTGATTATCATCCTAATAAAGTTACTATGGATGTAGTTAAAAAAGTCACCAAAGAAAAAGCAGATATAGAGAAATTAATAGCCTCTTTAGCTGGCGGAGCAGATATTAGTGAATTTAGAAAATCCACTTTTCATGCTGAAAGCGGACAAACAGCTAGACATGAACGGTTTTTCAAATCATTATCTGATGGCTCTGAGAAATCTGTTAATGCCCTAAAGCAGATGTCTTCCACTCTTCAGACAATTCAAAATGGAATATTGACTGGTAATGCTATTACCAAAGAACAAGTGGGCAATTTGATTGGTTTAAAACAAGGTTTGGCGGCCTATAAAAAAGGCGGTGGTAATATGTCTCATTTTTCCCAAATTATTGCTGATTTGAATAAAATCAAAACCCACAACATATCAGAATCCAATGACAAGTTGGCTAAAACAGTGGAAGATCATGAAACTACAGTGATTAGTAAATAATTAATAGTTAAATTATGATTTATTTAGAAGACGCCTTAGAAAAATTTAACAATTTAGCGCCGGAGGTAGTTTTGACTATTGACAGTGATGCGGTGGCTGAAAAAATTACTACTGTAGAAAATAAATATCAGATAAGCTTATCGTCCTTAATTATTTATTGGGCAATTGGCGAGGTTAAAATTGATCAGATTAAAGATTATCTAAACAAAGAATTAGGACTTGATGATAAATTATCTACAGAGGTTGAATCAGAAATAATAGAAAAAATTATCAAACCAATTACTGATAGATTAATTTTTCTAGATGCGACACCAGCCAAAACAAATATGACTATGGCCCAAGAAAAATTAATAATTTTGGAAATATTAAAAAGCCGATTAAAAGAAGAATTAAATAGCCATCCGATAATTATTAATGCTATAAATAGTCGAATTTTTACCGTCTTATCAGTGGATCATGATTTTTTCGGAGATATGGAAAAAGCTTTATATGAAAATCAAGAAAAAATAACGGCTAATCCGATTAAGGTGGCCGGTAAATTAGTAGAGCCGACCGTGGCCAATTGGCTTAATGATTTTATAACTAACTATGGCACAGATTACTTTACGGCTGTAAATTTGTCTCAATATATAACTGATTCAGATAACACTAAAAAAATATCAAATCCGGAAAAAGAAATTGTTACCAAAGTGTTGTTAATATATCGGAATTTAAAGTTTTTTCCGGAAACATTTGATCAAGTGTCTGAGACTAAATGGGAAATTTTACCGCTTAGAATCAGCGCCACTACCGGTGATTCGGGTCTTGATTCTAAAACATCGGCAGACATTGATGAGAGTGGTATGACCGCCCTAGAAATCAAAGCCTGGCAGGAAAATCAAGAATCATAAATAGCAGCGGTGTTTTAAATAGTGATAAATGATAAATGTTTAACCAGAGTTTAAAAAAATTCAATCAATTGTCAAAGGTGGATAGAGATTTTCTTTCTTCGGCTGAGTTTTTGGTGGTTTTAAATGATTTGGAGAAAAAATATAACGTTAAGTTGGCCCTGGTTTTTATTGAATTGGTTATTGGTGATTTGACTTGGACAGGTTTAAATGCCGTATTTCCTGAGTTAGATAGTAATGCTCTTGGCGACATTAGTGGTCAATTGTCAAAATTGGTAGATAAATTTCATCAGACAAAAAATAAGGTTGTAACCACTGTTCCAGCTACTCATATTTCTTTTTCTCCCGAAGATGATGAAGAAATAAAACAAATTATATCTTCTTCTGCCGATTCTTTTAAAATACACGATTACTCATCTTTGGCGGAATTAATAATTTCTGAATCCGGTTATAATTTAGACGGCGATGAAGTGATATTTAGTCGTTTGAAAAATGCCATTATTTCCAGATTAAAAGATATTAGAGATGAAATGGAAACTATAGAGGTCTTAAAAAAAAGCCGTAAAATCGGCGGTTTGGAAATGTCCGATGATCAAGCCCAAAAAATAATAACTTTGATTAAAGAAAAAATTAATCAGGGATTATTGGCCTTGCCGGCCGAGCAAAATATCGACCGAAGTAATATTTTATTTCCTCTCAAAAAACCTTTTGCTGGCGGTAAAATTAGTTTGGAAGTTAAAAAAAATAATTCTATTGGTCGGGAATCAGAAATGGTCACCCCCCAAAAATTAGAGGAAAACAAAATTGCCAAACCGGATTTAGCTTTATTACCTAAAATTGAAGAGGAAGATGGTCTGCCGGTGATAAAATCTCCCATGGGTGATGATTTAATGATTAAACCAAAAATTAACAATTTTGGTCAAGATAAAAAACCACAAGCAATTATTCCCCCAGCGCCAGTTAAAATATTTCCTTCTATTTTGGTAGCGCCAGTTTTGTCCGTTAAACCACCAGAGATAAAACCGGCAATGGAAAAACCAATAGCTGTTCCCCAACCTCAACCAATGACCAAATCCACGCCACCACCGAAGAATATCAGGTTTGGCAAACAATTAGTGGACGGGGTGAGAGTGAGCAATGTACTGGTGGGTCCAATAGAAGAACTGGGCACTATGACACTAATCAATTTTAGAAGATTAGGCGAAACCCCCAGTCGATCCACCGCCAAAATCAAAGATAAGATAGATCTTTTGGAAAATGATTCTTATGGTAAAAGACTAGAGGGCGTGGGGGCTTGGCACCAAAGCGAAGTTAATAGATTTTATCGGTTATTAGGACAGGAAAGTATGAGACAAGAAAGGAGTATTGATGATATAATAAATGAGAGGCTAAAAAATAATAAACCCACGCTCTCAATAGAGGAATTTAACGCCGTTATGGAACTGAATCGTCAGCTGCGCTATTAGCTTGAAAATTCAAAATCAAAATATAATAATCCTCCCCTTTTGAAGGGGAGGTTGGAGGGGTTATATTTATTTTACCACCCCAACCCCTCCTTGAAAATGAGGGGAATAACCCCATGTTCTACATCGTCATTGCGAAGAATGAAGCAATCCCATGTCCTGAATCGTCATTGCGAGCTTGCGAAGCAATCCCATGTGAAATAAACATAAGATTGCTTCCCCGCCTTCGCGAGGACCCGTTCCACTCCCTCGCAATGACAGTGTGGAATCGTTATTGATCGACCACCCCTAACCCCTCCTTGAAAATGAGGGGAATAAAAGGAAGCCATCCCATGTGAAATAAACATAAGATTGCTTCATTCCACTGCGTTTCGTTCGCAATGACAGTGTGGAATCGTCATTGCGAGCTTGCGAAGCAATCCCATGTTTATATGTCATCCCACCGAATTAGAAATTATCTTGATATTTTTACTTTATAAACTTACCTATGGAACAAATTACCGTACCACAATTTTTAGATGTTGAAGACAAAATTATTGGTCCAGTGACAGTTAGGCAATTTATTGAAATGTTAATTGGTGGTATTATTATTTTTATTTTTTATAAAATATTTGATTTTTCATTGTTTATCGTAACTGGTTTAGCGATTTTTGGGGTGACAATTATTTTGGCTTTTGCTCGAGTTAATGGTCAACCTTTTCATAATTTTATGTTAAATTTTATTGCTACTCTTAAAAACCCTAAATTAAAAATTTGGAAAAAGGTTATTAGTGATCATGATATTAAATTAATTTTAGCCCAGCCGACCGAAGCTAAGGTCACTGTCCCTCAAACCAAAAGACAGGCGATCACCGCTTCCAATTTATCAGAATTATCCTTAATTGTAGATACCGGCGGCGTTTATCAGGGTGAGGGGATAATCAACTCCATAAAATAAATAAACTTGGTAGTGGTAGTAAGTAGCAATTTAAAAATAATTCTACTAACTACAACCTACCACCTAATAAAAATATGGCTGACAAAAAAGCAACCAAATCAACACCGAGCACCCAAAGTTATATGACGATTTCGGAAATCAGAGATGATACGGTCATTATGAAAGACGGCACTCTGCGGGCGGTGCTTTTGGTGTCCAGTATAAATTTTGCGCTTAAATCCGAGGATGAACAAAACGCGATTATTGCCGGTTATGTTTCGTTTTTAAATTCTTTGGACACCACTTTACAAGTGGTAATTCAGTCCAGAAAATTAAATTTGGATAATTATTTATTAACTATTAAAAAAGCCGAACAGGCGCAAACCAACGATTTACTAAAATTACAAACGGCTGAGTATCGGAAATATATCACAGATTTGGTGGAGTTGGGAGATATTATGACCAAAAGATTTTACGTGGTAGTTTATTATAATCCGGCTTTCAGTAAAAAAAGAAATTTTTGGCAAAGAAGCGGAGATATGATATCGCCGACCAAGCTGATTAAATTAAGCCAGAAAGAATTTATTAAGCGTCACAAGGAATTGTTTGTAGGTATAGATAAAGTAGTATCGGGGTTGTCCAGTATGGGACTTAGATCATCAGTTTTAAGCACCCAGTCGTTGATTGAATTATTTTATAACACTTACAATCCCACCATGGCCGAAACTCAGAAAATGGCGGATATTAACAAATTAGAGGTTGAACCATAAATTAATAAATTTTATTGGCAAATAAACACAGATTAATTAATAGCTAATTAATCAATTAAATATAAAAGTTAAAAGTGAACATATGTTTGATCCCAATCAACTAAATAAAGTTGATAAAATAAGACAATTGGAATTGGAAAAAGCTCAAATTTTGTCCGCTCAACAAAGAAAGGTTTTAACCGTCCAAGAAATCGCCACCAGCAAGAAAGCCCTGGAAGAAGAGCGTATTTATCGCCGCGGCGTAGTGTCGGTGCGGGATTTGATTTCTCCGGCGGCTCTAGAGGTGACTAGCACTCATTTGAAATTGGGCGATCAATTCGTTAAAACTATTTTTGTGGTAGAGTATCCCAGGTATATTAGTGTGGGTTGGTTTGCGCCGATTATTAATATGGATGTGGCGGCTGATATGGCTATTTATTTTTATCCGATTAAAGCCGCGGTTATTTTAAAACAACTCAAGAAAAAAGTGGGGGCTCTACAAGCCGGACTAATCTCCGATGCCGAAAAAGGCGCTCCCCGGGATCCGCTTCGAGAAACCGCTCTGCGAGATATGGAAAAATTGCGTGATGATTTAACCCAGGGGGTAGAGCATTTTTTTCAAACGGCTTTGTATATCACAGTTTATAGCAAAAGTTTAGAAGCATTAGACACGGCTTGCGAAGGCATCGAAAATATTTTGGGTTCAACTTTAGTTTATTCTAAACGCGTTTTTTATCAGGCGGAACAAGGCTTCAATTCTACCTTGCCCATTGCTTCTGATGATCTTCAGGTTTTAACCAATATGAATACTTCGCCGGCCGCTAGCTCTTTTCCTTTTGTGTCTTCGGACCTGACCTCTGACAATGGGGTTTTGTTTGGGATTAATCGTCATAATAATAGTTTGATTTTATTTGATCGCTTTTCTTTGCAAAATGCTAATTCGGTAGTGTTTGCGACCTCTGGTGCCGGTAAATCATACGCTATAAAATTAGAGGTTTTACGCAGTTTAATGTTTGGCACCGAAGTGATTATTATTGACCCGGAAAGAGAATATAAACATCTTTGTGATTCCGTAGGTGGCACTTATATTGATGTGTCTTTAAATTCCGAAAGTAAAATTAATCCTTTTGATTTGCCCCGTTCAATTGGCGAAGATGCCAAACCGGATGATATTATTAGAGGCGCAGTAATTACGGTTAAGGGGTTAATCAAACTGATGATTGGTGATATCACTCCGGAAGAAGATTCAATTATTGATCGAGCCCTCTTAGAGACTTATGCCAAAAAAGATATTACTGCCACGGCCGATTTGTCTCGCGTTGAGCCGCCGGTGATGCAGGATTTTCAGGAAATTTTGGAGGGGATGGAAAATGGGGAAAATATTGTTTTGCGATTGAAAAAATATACCGAAGGCACTTTTGCCGGACTATTAAATAACCCCACTAATGTCGCCATGAATAATCAGCTGGTCGCTTTTAGTGTGAGGGATTTGGAAGATGAATTAAAGCCCTTGGCTATTTATACCATTGTTAATTATATTTGGAATGTAGTTCGCAGTGTGACCAAAAAGAGAATTTTGGTGGTGGATGAGGCCTGGTGGTTGATGCAACGAGAAGATAGCGCCAAGTTTATCTTTGCTTTAGTTAAAAGATGCCGAAAGTATTATTTAGGGGTGACCACCATTACCCAAGATGTAAACGATTTTTTAACTTCGCCTTATGGTCAAGCCATTGTGAATAACTCGTCTTTGCAACTGTTAATGAAACAGTCGCCAGCCGCCATAGAGTTGATTCAAAAAACTTTTTTGTTAACCGAGGGAGAAAAATATTTATTGCTAGAATGTGGAGTGGGTGAGGGCATCTTTTTTGCCGGGGCTAAGCACGCGGCGATTAAAGTTGTGGCGTCTTATTCAGAAGATCAATTAATTACTTCTGATCCACGACAATTGTTAGAAATTGAACAGGCTAAGAAGGAGTTTGAAGAATCATTGGCCAGGGAATAATATAATTTAATATTTTAAATAATATGGATAGAAACAAAAAAATAATTTTAATTTCAGCTATTATTTTGTTGGTCATAATAATACTAGTTTTGGTTTTTTTCTGGTTTAATAAAAAACCGGACGAAACCACCCAACCACCCACTGATCAGACAGAAATTATCCCCCCCGGTGAAGGTCAGGTTGAAACTTTACCGCCACCCAGTGAGGCCAGACTTAAAAGTGAAACAGATTACCCCCTGGGTCTTGAATCATTGACTTCCTCATTTGCCGAACGCTTGGCTAGTTATTCCAGTGATTCCAATTTTAAAAATTTTCAGGATTTAAATATTATTTCCACCGCTAAAATGAGGGCTTATTTGGATAATTCCAGAGCTACTTCACTAGTTGGGCAAAATGGTTTTGAAGCTCAAGCAGCTAAAGTTTTAAATAATCAAATAATATATTTAACTGAAGGTAAGGCAGTGGTAGTGGTGTCTTTGCAATTGGTTAAATATCTAGGCGATCAAATTGAGCCCACTATTGGTTATGCTAAATTAGAATTAACAGCTTTAAAATCTGGAGATGTTTGGCTGGTTGATGAAATTAAATGGCAGTAACTTATAAAATTGATATTTATATCGATTAGTAATATTTATGCGGCAATTTAGCACCTTAAAAGTTGACTGGTTTAAATTTAGAAAAATAATTTTGGATATTATTTTTCCAATTAGGTGTGTGGGTTGTCAAAAGGAGGGTCGGTGGATTTGTGAGCGCTGTTGGGTGGGGCTTAAATTGTATAATTATAGTCTTTGTCCAATTTGTGGCTTGGAAAGTAAAAATGGATCAGTTTGCGGTTATTGTCAAAAGCTCACCAGTTTAGATGGCTTGTCAGTAATATTGGAAAAAAATAATTTAAGTCAAAAATTAATCCATTTTGTTAAATATAATTTCGTGGTTGATATTTTGACTGTTTTAAAACCTCAATTTATAGAGTATTTTAAGATAAATCCCTGGTGGCGGGATTTTTTTGTTTTAGTACCAGTGCCTCTTCATCGGCGTCGGTTATTGGAACGCGGTTTTAATCAGTCTCAATTGATTGCCCAGATTATTAGTGAAATTAAGGGCAATAAAATTAATCCTAAATTATTACAAAAGATAAAATATAATCATCACCAAGTTGGATTAAGCGCCGATAAAAGACGATCTAATATTATTGATAGTTTTAGGGTTAGTTTTGATTTAAAAGAAGATTATCATCAGACAATTGTTATAGTAGATGATGTTTATACTACCGGTTCAACTATGGAAGAGTGCGCTCGGGTTTTAAAAGAAGCTGGTTATCAAAAGGTTTGGGGCTTGGTGTTGATTAGGGGGTGATCAAATAAAATTTATTGGGTCATCCCCAACACCTAAATCGTCATTGCGAGCATGCGAAGCAATCCCACTTCTATTTCACCTGAGATTGCTTCCCCGCCTTCGCGAGGACCCGCTCCGCTCCCCTGCCTGCCATGCCTACGGCAGACAAGCCGGCAGGCAGGCTCGCAATGACAATGCAGAAATTGTCATCCCGGGCTTGACCCGGGATCCAGTCTTATATAAAAATGGATCCCGCATCTGCGCTTCCCGGAGTTTATCCTGAGCGAAGTCGAAAGGATCTAGGATGACAAACTAAAAAAACATCCACATGGATGTGTTTTGATTTAATGCAGAGAGGAAGGGATTCGAACCCTCGATACGCTTAAAAAACGTATAACAGGTTAGCAACCTGTCGCTTTCAGCCACTCAGCCACCTCTCTAAATTTTACTCGACTATTTAAAATCTATTAAATAATAAGTTTACCTTGCTCCTAAAATGCGGAGAGGGTGAGATTCGAACTCACGGTCCCCGTGAAGGGACTTCAGTTTTCAAGACTGACGCATTCGTCCACTCTGCCACCTCTCCCAAATTACTAAAGAATTTTAACATTATTTAGCTATTTTGTAAATACTAAAGAAAAAACTTGAAATATTGATATAATTATATTATAATAAATCTATAAATTGATATAATTAAAAAATATGAATTTGGAAAATCAACCAATTCAACGGACTGAAAATTCAAATATGGAATCGGAAACTATGACGGCTGACCAAGAATTAGCTCTATTTAATGAGAGAATTAACCAGTTTAGTGAAGAAGATTTAGTAAAGGATGCTGATGGTACATGGAATACATTTGAACAAAAAGTTAGGGATGTTTTTCCGGAAGTACCAGAAGATAGATTTAGAGCCATGAAAGCCGCTGTTAGTATGCATTTGTGCGGATTATAAATATTTTAAAATTAATATAGTAATTTTTACAAAATAATTTTTACTAAAAATATGTTCAGTCTAAACACATCACCCAGTCCACAACTCAGCGAAGTTATTTTTTCTTGGCAATGTCATGATTATATCAAATACAAAAAAAATAAATTTTGGTATTTAATATCTTTTTTGGTGGTCGGGGCTATGGTAGGTTGGGCGATATATACGGTGAATTATTTATTTGCGGTTTTTTTAGTTTTGTTTTATTTGGTAGTAATAATGTATGAGTTTAGGGAGTCGGAAGTAGTTGATTGCGTCATTACACCCGATGGTATTAAGCACGGTAAAAATTTCTTTTTTTATAATAAAATAGATAATTTTTTTATTATTTATCAGGATCAGGGCATAAAAAATTTATATCTGGATTTTAAAAATCCTCTTCGAGGTCGGGTTACTATTGATGTAGAAAATTTGGATGCTGTTAAAATTCGCGAATATTTATTGCAGTTTATAAAAGAGGATTTAGAACGTGA
>Ga0066639_10003990_pt1 | contig 12625 bp, 17 predicted proteins | sample CryGeyCG2114_010_2_FD_59504 | JGI IMG/M metagenome (GOLD analysis project Ga0066639, IMG submission 59504) | Groundwater microbial communities from aquifer - Crystal Geyser CG10_big_fil_rev_8/21/14_0.10 | ecosystem: Environmental > Aquatic > Deep subsurface > Groundwater | place: USA: Utah...
GAGGTAAATCCTTTTGAAGCTGTCCCAGTAGAGGAAGTTGCAACAGAAACTCCAGCATTAGATCCTGCTGCACCTGCTACGCCAGTAGCTCCCGCTACATCTGTCGCGCCTGTAGAACCAGCAGACACTGAACAACCACTAACGCTTGGAGAGGCACCTGTTTCAGCAGTTCCACCAGTAACTACGATTGGAATGACTCCTCAACCTCCAATGAATACACCAGCAGCAACTCCAGTAGCGCCTACCGCACCAGTGGTAGCTCCAGAGATTGCTCAAAAAGCAATTGATTCTACTTTGGAAGAAATAGTCCCTGCAGCTGAGATTGAAAAACCAGCAGACACAGTTGTTGAAAAACCTGTTGAACCAACAGTCTAATTCTATAAAGTTAATAAATAAAAAACCCCGCTGAGTAAGCGGGGTTTTTAGTTACAAAAATATTTATTCTTTTTTAGCCTTTTTCTTTTTAGCTTTGATTGTCTCAATGACAATTGGTACAACAGAGATAAAAATAATCCCCAAAATCACTAAGGTGAAGTTGTGTTTAACACTAGGAATATTGCCAAAGAAAAATCCAGCAAAAGTGAAAAGCATTATCCAGGCAGCGCCACCAATAACGTTATACATAAGAAATTTTGCATAATCCATTCTGCCGACACCTGCTACAAACGGAGCAAAAGTTCTAACGATTGGCACAAATCTAGAAAGAATTATTGCCTTGCCACCATACTTTTTATAAAACTCTTGAGCTTCATCAATATGATCTTTTTTAATTAATGGGAAGTTCTTACTTTCGATAATTTTCTTACCAAAAAAATGACCTATCCAATAATTAGCTGCATCACCAAGAACAGCAGCAATAAATAGTATTCCGACAATCATCCAAACGTTCATTGTCCCGAGTGCTGCCAGAGCTCCAGCAGCAAACAGTAGAGAATCTCCCGGTAAGAATGGTGTTACTACAAAGCCTGTTTCTGCGAAAACAATAAGAAATAAAATGGCATAGGTAAGAGCACCATAGGCAGAAGTAAGCTCTGTTAAATGAGTGTCTATGTGCAAAATGAAACTAATAATTCCTTGAATAAATCCAATCATAATAGTCTTTTTTTTCTATAAAAATTACTCAATAGATAAAAAGGAGTATAGTAACAAAAAATAGTTTTGAAAAGCCTGGGTAAAATTTTGACCCGAAATCAATCACCCACCAAAGTTTTCTTGTTATATATATTTAGATACAAAAAGATGTTGTTGTGATTCGTGCTTTACTCGCATATACTCTGGGTAATATTCGGGATACATTTGGTTGATAAAACTAAATAAAAAGGAAAAAATATGGCAGTTACTCTATATAAAAGACAAAGACAAATTGTAGACTATATTGCTCAATATATCCAAAAGAATGGATTTTCCCCAACCCTAAAAGAAATTGCTGGATCTATCCAGGTTTCATCACTGGCAACAGTCCATGAACATCTCCAAGCACTTCAAAGAAAAAATGTAATCAAAAAACATGAAGGAACCGTCAGAGGCATTGAACTCGTTGATAGAACTTTCCTTAGAGTTACAGATAGTATCGATCTTCCTATTTTAGGTTTTATCGCCGCTGGATCTCCAATTGAACCTTACACAGACACAGATGCTACCTTTAAGGTTTCGCCAGAAATGGTAACTGGTAAGAAAAGAGCATATATCCTCCAAGTAAAAGGACAGTCAATGATTGAAGATCATATTGATGATGGTGACTATGTTGTGATTGAAGAAACAAATAGTGTTAACAATGGTGACATAGTTGTCGCCTTATTAGACAATGGCCTTGCCACACTAAAAAGATTTTATAAAGAAGTCACCAGGGTGAGATTGGAGCCTGCTAATGCAACCATGAGCCCTATTTATGCTACGAATGTTCAGATACAAGGTAGAGTGGTTGGATTAATTAGAAAATTCCGCTACTAGAAAAATAGTGCATCTAGCAAGATGCGCAACTTATTTTAAAACATGGTAGGACCCCATACTTTCGAGTGTGGGGTTTTTAAATATAGTGCTCTGTAATATCTAGTTTTTCATTAACAAAACAACGAAGAACATATAGGTAGTCAGAGAGACGATTAATTGTTTTTAACAACAGTGGATCGATCGGTTTTGAGTTTTTAACATAGCTGATACAAGTTCTCTCAAGCCTTCTACAAATAGTTCTTGATATATCTACTTGAGCAGCAATTTCATGTCCTCCAGGAAGAACAAACCTATTATGCCAACCCTCACTCATTGAGAGTTGCATTTCTTCTGATTCTTTTTCTATTTTCTTCAAAAAGTCTTTAGACAACTTAATATCTGCCTTGACAACATATGCCCCCAGAACAAAAAGTTGTTTTTGAATTGTGTTTAGTGTGTTTAATTGTTTTTCAAAGTCATTCTTTGGTAGATTTTTTATCTGAGCAACAACTAGTCCTAGATGGGAATTAAGTTCATCTAATGTACCAACTATCTCGAAAACAACATCACTTTTTGAAAGTCTTTTACCATTAGCCAAAGAGGTTTTTCCCTCATCTCCTGTTTTTGTAGAAACATTTAACATGTCTTCGCATTGTACAAATAAAAAATAGATTTAACAGTAGTTGTTGATGTAAATACAACCTAATGTATCAATTTTCCCAGGCAACATACCACATGTTGTATATTTATCATAAAATTAGTTCTTTTCCTAATAATGGTTTGCCAGTACAATTCATTTCCGTGAGATTAGACGGGTTATTAAACTTTTCAACCAAAAAACCTAAGAAATACATCTTCGTTTCAGGAGGTGTTCTTTCTGGCCTAGGAAAAGGAGCAACCGCTGCCTCAATAGGAGTTTTGCTCAAAGAGCACGGACTTTCTGTAACTAATCTTAAATGTGAAAACTACCTCAACATTGATTCTGGAAACATTAACCCTGTAGAACATGGTGATGTTTTTCTTTGTGAAGATGGATTGGAAGCCGATCTTGATCTTGGTACCTATGAAAGATTTTTAGGGGAAGAAGTCGGATCTAAGAATTTCACCACAATGGGTCAGATCTATTCGTCAGTAATTGAAAAGGCCAAAAACCTTGAATATGAAGGTGTTACTGTTGATGCTATACCATATGTCCCAGAAGAGGTAATTCGACGTATTAGAAACGCTGCAGAAGACTATGATGTTGTACTCATAGAACTAGGTGGAACAGCTGGTGAATATCAAAACATTGTTTACTACGAAGCCTACAGAATCATGAAACAAAGTTTACCTGATGATGTTCTTTTGGTTCATGTTACATACTTCCCAACTCCCAAACACATTAATGAACTTAAATCTAAACCAACTCAACTATCTGTAAAAAATCTTCATGCTATGGGTATTCAACCAGACTTCATTGTTGGAAGAGCTGAGTCAAATGTTGATGATAAGAGAAAAGAGAAAGTAGCTTACTTTTGTAACATGCAAAAGGAAGATGTTATCTCCAATCCTGATGCAAAAACTATTTATCAAATCCCACTTAATTTTGCTGATCAAAAACTTGGGGAAAGAATTGCTGAAAAATTAAAGTTGCCTGTTAAATCATCAAATTTAAAATCATGGAAAAACCTAGTTAAAAAGATACTAGCTCCTAAAAAGAGAAAGGTATCTGTAGCTATTATTGCCAAGTATATCGCAACAGGTGACTATGAGTTAAAAGATTCATACACCTCATTACTTGAATCACTAGATCACTCTAGTTGGTATCACGACACAGATATTGAGATTATCTTCATTAATGCAGAATCTCTGGAAAAGAAGAATAAAAAAGCTCTAGAAGATCTAGAGAGAGCAGATGGAATAGTTGTGCCTATCGGCTGGGGTAAGAGGGGAGTAGAGGGTAAAATTGCAGCTATTAAATATGCTAGAGAAAACAAAGTTCCATATTTAGGTCTTTGTTACGGGATGCAACTAGCATCGGTGGAGTTTGCCAGACATGTTGTGGGTCTTGAAAATGCTCACACTAAAGAAGTAAATCCAGATTCAGAACACTTGATTATCCATGACATTCCTTTTGATAAGAAATATCAAAAGATTAAGGGAGTAGGAGCTAGCATGAGACTTGGTGGTTATGACTGTATTCTAAAACCAGATACCCTGGCTCATAAAATCTATAGCAAACACAATGCTTTTAAAGATAAGAAAAAAAACCTCATCTCCGAAAGACATCGCCACCGATTTGAATTCAATAACGCATACAGAGAACAACTAGAGGAAAAGGGATTCGTAATCTCTGGAACCAGCCCAGATAATTTCTTTGTTGAAATGATTGAACTGCCAGAAAAAGATCATCCATTTTTCATCGCTACTCAAGCTCATCCAGAATACAAATCTCAGCCATTAAACCCTCATCCAATATTTATTGAATACATGAAAGCAGTTTTAGAATACGATCAAAAACATGACTTAGGTTCAACTAGTAAGCCAGTTAAGTTTTCTGAATCTTAAAACAGTAACTTATGGACTTGCGAATATCATCATTCCAGAGTAAAATATTCGTCTATCGTGGAGATTGTTTTAAAAATTGTCCTCACGACTTTCATTAAAGAAGGGAAATTAAGTAATGGCACAATATCTTGAATACAAAGACCAAAATATATCAGTCGGAGACACCGTTAGAGTTCACCAGGAAATCACAGAGGGAGACAAGAAACGTATCCAGATTTTTGAAGGCATTGTAATTGCTATCAAAAACGAAGGATCTGGAAAATCTTTTACTGTTAGAAAAATCGGTGCTAATAGCATTGGTGTAGAAAAAATCTTCCCAGTTTTGCTACCATCTATCAAAAAGATTGAGGTAAAACGCCAAGGTGCAGTTCGCAGAAGCAAACTTTACTATCTTCGCGATAAAGTTGGTAAGGCAGCTTCTCGTATTAAAGAGAAGAATACTTTCAACAAACAAACCAAAGCTTAATCATCGGTCTTTAAAAAGATAAATAGGGTTGATATTGCTAGTCTATAAAAGATAGAATGTCTACAGGCCTTCATTGGCCCCATCGTCTAGTGGTTAGGACACCTGGTTTTCATCCAGGCAACCCGGGTTCGATTCCCGGTGGGGTCACAATATTTAAATTTATCTTCAACTTCCTCATAAATAATAAATAATCTAATTGACCAAAGTTATATAATCCTTAATCATGAGTGATAATAAAGAACATAAAAGAGACGATTCATATAGCCAAGGATATCGAAGAGAAATAAAATGGAGAAGAAAGTCAAATGAACCAATTACTGACCAAAACACATCTTCTTTTATCGCTGAGGCGATGAAAAATGGATTAAATCTTATTGCTATTGCTGCGGCTGCAGCAGCAAGAAAAGAAAAAAAAGAAGAAGAATAGTATATAATTTCCAAATATGAGCGATAAAGAACATAAAAGAGATAACTCTTTTGGAGCTGACATAAGACACAGACAAGATGATGCTGCTAGAGCATCAAGAAGAACCAATGAATCAAGTGGGTCAACTGGGAACGGTGGTATTACTGATCAAAATGCTGATGAATTTGTTAGAAATTCTGTTTTAGATCTAGAAGCTATTGCCAAACAAGTGGCTGCAGAAAATGCAACAAAAGACAAAGAGGATTAGTAAAAAGTGATATACTTTTTACTATGAAGACATTTACCCAACTTTATTTAACAGCACTACCAGTCTTTTTAATCATCGATGGAGTTTGGCTAACTGTTGTTGCCAAAAAATTCTATTCTGAACAAATCGGATTTTTAATGAAATCCAAGCCAAATCTAATAGCTGCCTTAGTTTTTTATCTTTTGTTTATCGTCGGCCTAGTTATTTTCGTCATCTCGCCATCTCTGGAAAAAAAGTCTTTAATGTCTGCTATTTCTTTAGGAGCTCTTTTTGGCTTAATTACTTATGCCACTTATGATCTTACCAATCTGGCAACAGTTAAAGATTGGCCATTACTAGTTACTATCGTTGATTTAGTCTGGGGTGCTTTTGTAACTGCTGCAGTCTCTGCAATAACTTATCTCATTGTCCAAAGAGGCTAGAACATCATTCCAAATATTTTGAGCACGATACTTCTTGGTAAATATTTAATAATATTAACAAGCAATCTATTTTCCCATCCATAAATAGCAACTTTTTTACCAGTCATCATATTTTCATAGCCAAACATGGCTACATCTTTGCTTGATGCCATTTTTGTTTTTGAGTTCATGTTTTTGGTGTCAGCTTGTTTGAAAAATTCAGTTTTTGTAGCTCCTGGACAAAGGGTTGTTACGGTAATGTTTTTATCTTTAACTTCCTCACCGATTGCTTCTGAAAAACTAAGAACAAAAGACTTTGTTGCAAAATATACGCTCATTGATGGACCTGGGAAAAAGGCAGCGATAGAAGAAACATTTAAAATCTTACCCTGATTTTTTTCTACCATTTTCTTCAAGAAAAGATAAGTTAAAGCAGTCGGAGTGGCAGCATTAACTTGGATCATGTCCATTTGTTTATTAAAATCTCCTTGATAAAATTTCCCAATTTCTCCAAAACCAGCATTATTAACCAAGATATCTATAAATAGGTTATTTTTTTGAGTAAAATCAAATATTCTCTGAGCGACGTCTTTTCCAGACAGGTCAGCTAAAAAATCATAAATCTTGATATCTTTATTAATTTCCCCAATAGTTTTTTTAACAGCATCTAATTTATTCCTATTTCTGCCAACCAGAACCAAGTTGTGTCCTTTTTTGGCAAAAATCTTTGCAAAATCAAAACCAATTCCTGATGTGGGACCTGTGATAAGGGTGTATTTCATATACCTAAAATATACCTTAAGTAGAGATCTTTATGCTAGTGTTGGAGTATTAAATTTATTCAAAATAATATGTGATATATTATTTTTATATGAACGAATTACTTATCCATAGAGATGGCAAAACTTTTACTTATTCAGAAATGCTGCTTATCCAAGATTACATGAGAGCAATAGTTGAAGATGGCAGGAGAAGTAGAACAGATGAATATGCGAATGTAGAACCAAATTTTGATCAAGATAAAAACATAGTTGCTCATAAAGCAGAACGATAAACATATGGTTTCAAAAGAAATTGGAGTTTACACGGCAGATAATATAAGAAAAAGAGAAGATTCACTCTTTTTAGAAATTACCTTAGATAGTCAGATATTTAATCTCCCCATTATTAATGTTGGAGATGAGTTTCACCCAGAATACATTGCTATTTTAAATCCCATGGAAGCTGGCCTTGGTGAGGCCGGAGCCAATGTTTTGGCAGAAATGCTAAAAGAACTGGAAATAGAATTAATCATTACCGCCCCATCTTTAAAATCTGAGGAAATGGTTTTGGAAGCAAATCAAAAATCAGGCATAGACCATGAACCAATTATTCTCATGGGTGGATCTATAAAAGTCGGTGGAGAAAAATACATCTTTTCTAAAGAAGAAGTCATTGATCTTACCAGTCCAAACGGTGAGAAATACTGGATAGAGGAGTGCAGACCAATTACTCTGGGACCTGATGATCCATCAAAATTCTTTGCCATTAATGAAGATATGTTGGCAGAAATAATTGAATTAATTGAACAAGGGAAAAACATCGCTATAGTTGATGATGTCTATAGTTCTGGAGCAACTGTTGAATCACTCAAAAGACTCATCGGAAAAGCGTTACAAGATAGTGGCGTAATGGTTCCTTCAATACCAATTGTGGTTGTTGCCAGAGAAGCATTGGGTGAAACAGAGATTTTTGAAAGCCAAGAAGCACTTGAAGCTGACAACCAAGCCCTCAATCTCTATGCATCGATTCTTATCCCAGTACTGTTAGAAATTCCAGAAGTATAGTTAAACAAGCTTACTTTTAAAGCCAACTATCTTTCCATCTTTGACTTCAACTCCCTCATCTTTCAAAAGATTTTGTTTCTTTAGGATTGTTGGACCGGATTTTTTGCCCATAAAACCGCCGATTTTCCCATTGCTTGAGACAACTCTATGACATGGAACTTCTGGGGCGTATGGATTTCTTGCCAATGCAGACCCAATGGCCCGATAGGCTTTTGTTCCCATTCTTTCAGCAAGTCTCTTGTATGTCGTTACCTTGCCTTCTGGAACGTTTCTCAATAGATCATAGACCATGTTTTCAAAATCAGTTGGCATACTTTAATAGTCTACCATTTGGTTAATGTAAGAATAATTATTGGAAGGGAAAAATTAAGCCTTTAATGGCTCAGTTTCGGTAACTTTACCAAGTAATGCAGATCTAATTTGTGCAAATAAATCATCATTTAATTCTGGCTCTTGTTCTTGTAAATAATTTTTGAGTCTATCTAGTTCTTCAACAAATCTATCAAAACCAAGTCCAGAATTAATTACCACAGGAACAAGTGCTTCGGCTAAATGCTCAAAACTCTCTAAACCCTGTTGCTTAATAATGTCTAAAACTGCTGTTTCTAATCTCATTGCATCATTATATATCTATCTATATCAAAAATAAAGTGATTATTTAAACCTCAGCTCGAAATTTAACCAATCACCAAGTATAATTCCTCAGTACTGACTGGCACGATACCAGAGTGGTTAATGGCAAGGTCTGCAAAACCTTCGTTCGCGGGTTCGAATCCCGCTCGTGCCTCATTATTATTACAATCATGAAAAAATATTTTATTCACACCTTTGGCTGCCAATCAAATAAAAGCGATTCAGAGCGAATTGCTGGAGATTATGAGGCCAGAGGCTATCAACCAGCTAAATCATGGGAAGACACGGATGAAGTCGTGGTGAATACCTGTGCTATCCGTAAAAGCGCCGAAGATAGGGCTAGGGCTTTTGTACTAAAAGTGGTTAAACACTACAAAGACAAAAAACTTCCTAAACCCAAAATTATTTTTACTGGTTGCATGCTACATCATGGAAAAAACAAGATCATGGACATGGTCGTTGATATTGATGAGATTCTTCCTGTTAATGAAGTGGGATTTAATCAATCTGCTGTTAGAAGAGATAAAAAACATGCCTGGATACCAATTTCTGCTGGCTGTAACTCTTTTTGTACTTACTGCATTGTTCCTTATTCTAGAGGCAGAGAACAATCAAGAAGTATGGAAGAGATAATAAAGGAAGTAAAAGATTTAGTTGAAAAAGGATATTCAGAAATCACTCTACTTGGTCAAAATGTAAATTCATGGGGCTTAGAAAAACTAGGAATTGGTTTGAGAAAAATGCTCATGAGCCAAGACGAATTCACCAGGGAAATGATACCGGATAACCAATCACAATATTTAAAGCCAAAGGGAACACCACCATTTGTAAAACTATTAAGAGAAATATCTAAATTCCCAGAGATTAAAATAATTCGTTTCTTGAGTAGTAATCCATGGGACTTCCATGATGAGTTAATAAATGAAGTGGTTAATAACAAGAAAATTGATAGATATGTTCACCTACCTGTTCAATCTGGTAGCAACACTGTTTTGGAAAGAATGAACCGTGGCTATACTACTCAAGACTATGAAAAAGTTGCAAACAAACTAATGAAGGGTGATCCAAACATCGTTTTGGGCACCGATATTATTGTTGGATTTCCTGGAGAAACTAATGAAGAATTTGAAGAAACAGTAGAGTTTGCCAAAAGAATGAACTGGCAAGTTGGATTTGTAGCCATGTACTCTCCAAGACCAGGAACAGCGGCTTTCAAATTATATAAAGAAGAAATCCCTTATAAAATCAGAAAAAACCGCTGGGAAATACTAGATAAAATTATCAATAAAGATAATTTAAAAACTAGACCAAAAGTGGTTTAACAACAGCAACATTCTTTTTCTTTTACTTCTTTCCTCTTGTTGTCTTTGTCATAACAATAAGTTTTATCCCTTTTCTCATCCAATGTATTTTTATGAGAACCATCGCAGAATGGCTGATTTTTACTCAAACCACACTGACAAATAAATTTATCACCAACTTTTGCTGGTCCTTGTTTGTCTTTAACTATAATTCTTGGCATAAATTATTCTTTTTTACAGCAAGAGCCGTCGCAATCTTTATGACCGCAACAAGAACATTTCTTGTCTGAACACTCACAAGATTCTTTTTTGCAATCTGGGCAAGCGCCACCTTTTTTATTATGTTCGTCACATGTTCCACACATAGTAACCTTTCATTTAAATTTATACTCAATACTCATCCTAGCATAAGCAAGTTTTCTTCTAAAATCTGTCAGCTATAATACAAACAATGAAAAATGGCCCTCAAATCATTTCTGTAGTTGGACAAACAGCTACTGGCAAAACAGATAAATCATTCTTGCTCTCAGAGCTGTGGTGTAAAAAAGATGAAGAAAACAAAGCAATAGTCATCTCCGCTGACTCCAAACAAGTTTATAGTGAACTCAAAATACTCTCAGGAGCTGATATTCCAGATGATTTTGTAAAAAAAGATAATCATTATCTTCATCCAACTTTACCAATTTCCCTTTATGGAATAAGTAACATTAATGGGAGAGAAGACTGGTCTGTTGGACATTTCTATAGACTAGTTAAAGAATTAATTGAAAAAAACCAAGATAAAAAAACTCTTTTTATCATGGTTGGGGGAACCGGACTTTATCATCAACAAGTATACAAGCCTTCAGAAACATTGAGCATAAAACCAGATTTTAAGCTCCGAAAAGGATTGGAAGATAAAACTGTTGAAGAACTACAAAATATTCTAATAGAAAAAAACAAAAACAAACTTCTATCGATGAATAACTCAGATAAAAATAATCCCCGCAGATTAATTAGAGCCATTGAAGTTGGAACAATAAAAATGAATGAGCAAGATTATATTTTTCCAACAATGCAGATTGGACTAACTACTAAAGACGTAGAGGGGAAAATAAACACAAGAGTTTTGAAAAGACTAGAGCAGGGAGTAATTGAAGAAGTAAAAAAGTTCGAGAAAAAATATCCAGATAATAAGCTCCGATCTAAAGCAACCTTGGGCTATCAAGAAATCCTCAAATTTATTAATCAAGAAATCTCTAAAGAAGAATTAATTGAACTTTGGACCCTATCTGAATCCCAATATGCTAGAAGACAAAACACTTGGTGGAAAAAAATAGATAACGTTGAGTGGTTTAAAGCCGATGAAATCTCAATTGAAAATATCATAAACAAGTTATTCCTTGCCTAAGTAAGCTATAATAAAAGGGCGTACAACCGGGTGTGGCCTCTATTACTTTGTAATAGGGGAGGAAAGTCCGGACAGCAGAGTAGACGGTGCCTTACGTAAGTGAGGGCTTTGACAGTTAGAGCAACAGTGACGAATCGGGCGGCTCCGAATGAAACGACCAAGCTTCTGGGTATAGCTTTGGCTATGGCAATCCTCCCGGCTGCAACGAACGATCTTGACCATATTGGAACTACTCCCTATTTTCTTGCTTTTGCAAGAATAGGTCATAAGGATTTCGGCATTAGACAAATCACACCTAAAACAGAATCCGGCTTACTGGTTGTACGCTTTTTGTATATAATGAGATCATTATGAACGAAACACTACAGGAATCTCTTAATTTTTTAGCTCTCCAAACAACCCAAAGTTTGTCATTGCTCTTACCAAAAATACTTGGCGCCCTAACAGCATTAGTTGTTGGTGTGATCTTGGCAAAAATGGTAAGAAGTGTTGTTAAAAAAGTTTTAAAAACAATCAATTTTGCTAGCTTTGTTAACAAGACACCACTTCAACTAGCCTTTGAAGGAGCTAATATTGGAGAAAGAATTTCTTTCACAATCTCCAATCTCTTCTACTGGCTAACCATGCTGGTCATCATCCACACTATTGTCTCTATTCTTGGACTTGGATCCATTACCTTGGTCTTGGAAAAAATTCTCGGATACATCCCTAATGTTATCTCTGCCATGTTCATTTTGCTATTTGGAGTCTTGGTAGCTGGCTGGGTAGAAAGCCTAGTCAAAGGTGCTATTAAAACCATTGATCCAAAAACAGGTAGATTACTTGGAAAAGTTTCAAGTTACTTTGTCATAACCCTAACTGCCATGACTGCATTCTCAGAACTTGGGATAGCCGCAGAATTCTTAACCACAGTCTTTATTGGCTTTGTTGCCATGTTATCTTTGGGCTTTGGGCTAGCTATTGGCTTGGGTGGAAAAGACTTAGTGGGCAAAATCCTCAATGATCTCTATGACAAGCAAGTCATGATTAATCAGACTGAAGATAAAAAAGAAAAATCAAAGAAAAAATAACTCATGATGAATCTTTGGCAAGCCCTTTCCTTGGGAGTACTGCAAGGCATTACTGAATTTCTTCCAATCTCAAGCTCTGGTCACCTGGCTCTCGCTCAAAATTGGTTTGGTCTACAAGATCCACTTCTATCTTTTGATATCTTTCTTCATGCAGTTAGCTTAATTGCTATCATCATTTTCTTCTTTAAAGAATTAAAAAGCATCACTTTTAAACAATTGTTTGTGATCGGTATTGGTACTATTCCTGCCGTGATCGTCGGTCTATTTTTCAAGGACACACTAGAAAGCTTATTCCATGCTCCAACGTTAATAGGAGTAGCTTTATTAGTGACTGGAATTAATAACCTGATTTCTAATAAGCTTTTAAAAGAAAAATTTGAAGAAAAAG